>Ga0209085_1001997_pt1 | contig 11943 bp, 5 predicted proteins | sample C_131016_EF_Meta_FD_187310 | JGI IMG/M metagenome (GOLD analysis project Ga0209085, IMG submission 187310) | Freshwater microbial communities from Lake Croche, Canada to study carbon cycling - C_131016_EF_MetaG (SPAdes) (version 2) | ecosystem: Environmental > Aquatic > Freshwater > Lake | place...
TATATCCAATAATCAAAATACCAACGTTAATTTTTCAATCGATTATAGTTCAAATGTATTGATTGCCGGAGAACGAATAGATTACACTTTACAAACAACAGATTTATCTGGAAGTGGATATACTATTGATTCAACTACATATCCTGGATACTTTATCATTACATTTACGAATCCTTTGAATAATGGAACAACACAGGGATCAATAACAAGTAAATATTATATTCCTGATGCATCTTGTATATTAGTAGGTGGTGGAGGTGGCGGAAGTAATGGTTATAATACTAAAAGTCCTGCAAATAATCGAAGTGGTGGAGGAGGTGGCGGAGGAGCAGTTTTAGATGTTTCGTTTTCATTATTAAGTCAAACAATGTATAGTGTTAATGTAGGCAGTGGAGGTTCAGGAGCAGCGAATGGAACTAATAGCTATTATACATCGGCAACAAATGGAAATCTTAGTTCTATAAAAAATGATGTTACAAAACAAATTTTATTTACTGCATCTGGGGGTTATTATCCGACAGTAGACTTAGCTGGAGATACTGTTGCTGGTGGCGTAGGAGGAGATGAAATATCTGGTTTTGGAGGAAATGGTCAATATACAATTCAAAGTAAATTGACTCCAGAAAATGGATTTGCTGGAACTACTATTACAAAAAATTTATCTGGAAACATTTTTACAAGAAATTTTGGATGGGGAGGTGGAGGTGGGGTATTATATAACACTCTATCAACCACAATTCCTGCGGGTGTAGGTAGTTATGGTTCAGGGAATGGTGGTGGATATCCATATCCTCTCTCTGATAGTAGTTTTAATGGAGTAAATGCATCAGGTGGTTCAGGAGGAGGAGGTGGTGGCGCTGGTAATAACGGAGGGTTTTATATAGCAGGAACCGGTGGTTCAGGAATAGTCATTTTGGTTATTTCTAGAAAAATTAAAATAATTCAAGGCGGAAAATTAACAAATGATGGTGGATTATATGTAAATTATATAGATGGTCAAAAAAAGGCATTTTCAGTAGATAGTTTTGGAAATATGAATGTTTTGGGTTCTTTAACTGTAAAAGGATTAACAACATATACTAATACAATAACGGAAACGGATATTTCAGGAAATTTGAATGTTCCTGGTAAAATAATGGCAAATGGTGGGTTAAATATAGCTGCAGGGACAAGTATAAATTTACAAGGAGATATTTCGGCGAACGATAAAATTATCAGTCCTTTAGAAGTGAGTTACTTAAACGACCTTTCGGGTAATATTCAGACACAATTAAATGGAAAACAAAGAACCATATTATCAGGTGATACAATTAGTTTATCAGATCTAATCGCTGGAAATTCAATTACGACGCCATTACTACAAACCGATACTATTAATCCTAAAAGTTTAAATGGATCAATAAGTATGCCAAATCTATCTTTTTCAAAAGATAATACTATTACGTTAAAAGGAAGTTATCCTTTAGGGGCAAATAAATCAGTTTCAACAACGTTTCTCATACCAGGAACTGATGGATATGGAGGTGCAACTGGAACTACATTCGTATCTGCAGCACAATTAAGTTATTTAACTGGTGTTTATGATAATATTCAAAAACAGTTGGATGGTAAACAGGGAATATTTGATTCATCTACAAATGTTATTACAAGTACTTTAACTACAACGGGAAATCAGTCATCATATCAGAAAATAATAATTGGTAATACTATTACTTATACAATAAATACAAATGGATTGATAATTAATTCGGCAGCACCAAATAAAAATATATCAATTGGTTCTTCTACTGATGAACAATATGTAAATGCCCAAGGATCAAATGCAGTAGCTATAGGTATTTCTTCGGGAAATCAGGGTCAAAATGCAAATGCAGTAGCTATAGGTGCCTATGCAGGATCTTATTATCAAGGAACGAATTCTATTTCTATAGGTGCTTATGCAGGACAGACTAGCCAGGCAGCTAATTCTATTATATTGAATGCGTCAGGTTCAGTTTTGAATAGTGGAACGAATGGATTTTTTGTGCAGCCTATAAGGTCTTCGACACAATCGAATATTTTGTATTATGATATTACAGGAAAAGAAATAACTTATGGTCAAACTAGTTGGATAATATCCGGTTCAAATATGTATAATAGTCCTTTGACAAATAATGTAGGTATTGGTTTAATGAATCCAACGGGTGCATTGGATGTAAGTGGAAATACAATTCTGAGAAATAATTTAGATGTAAGTGGAAATACAATTTTGAGAGGTAATTTAGATGTAATTGGAAATAAAATTCTGAGAGGTAATTTGGATGTGAGTGGAAATACGATTCTGAGAGGGACATTGGATGTATGTGGAAATACAATTCTGAGAAATAATTTAGATGTAAGTGGAAATACTATTCTGAGAGGTAATTTAGATGTAATTGGAAATAAAATTCTGAGAGGTAATTTGGATGTGAGTGGAAATACGATTATGAGAGGGACATTGGATGTATGTGGAAATACGATTCTGAGAGGTAATTTGGATGTAAGTGGAAATACTATTCTGAGAGGTAATTTAGATGTAATTGGAAATAAAATTCTGAGAGGTAATTTGGATGTGAGTGGAAATACGATTATGAGAGGGTCATTGGATGTATGTGGAAATACGATTCTGAGAGGTAATTTGGATGTAAGTGGAAATACTATTCTGAGAGGTAATTTAGATGTAATTGGAAATGTAAATATTAATAACAATTTATCATTGGCAGGTTCAGAGACTTTTGCAGATGGTTCAACCCTTATTAGTGCAACACCGAGTTTGCAATATTATGATATTTGTAGTAATACATTACCACAATGGATACTAAGTACTGCACCAAGTGTAGTTTGGCAATCAATAGCAATATCTTCATCGGGACAATATCAAAGTGCAGTTGTAAATGGAGGAGGTATATATATATCATCAAATTATGGAAATACTTGGAGAAAAACGAATGCATTAGATTTATCTTGGAATTCAATAGCAATGTCATCATCTGGACAATATCAAAGTGCAGGTTTTATTGGAGGAGGTATATATATATCATCAAATTATGGAAATACTTGGACATTAAATAGCATATCATTGTCAAATGTGTATTCAATCTCAATATCATCATCAGGACAATATCAAAATTGTACTGCTGTTACTCCTGATAATCATGGAACGTTTATATATATATCATCAAATTACGGAATTAATTGGACTAAAACTACCGCACCAGATGCATTTTGGTATTCAATTTCAATGTCATCGTCTGGACAATATCAAAGTGCATGCACTAGTGGAGCCAGTGGAGGTTTTATTGGAGGAGGTATATTTATATCATCAGATTATGGAAATACTTGGAAACAAACTAGCGCACCATATTATGTAAATTATTGTGGATTAGCAATATCATCATCAGGACAATATCAAACTGCAATTGGAAGAAATATTAGTTTTTTTAACATATATAAAACATCAAATTATGGAAATACGTGGACAATAATTAGTTTGCCAATTGGAAATTGGCAATCAATAGCAATGTCATCATCTGGACAATATCAAACTGCAGTTTATTATGATGGTGGTATTGGTAATGGAGGATATATATACACGTCTTATAATTATGGAAATACTTGGATACAAAGCAGCTCACCAAATAAGGAGTGGTATTCAATAGCAATGTCATCATCCGGACAATATCAAAGTGCAGTTGTAAATGGAGAAGGTATATATACACTGGTAATACCTCAACCGTCACTTTATGCTAGTCTTCAGAATGATGCGACTCCAACAAATATATTATATTATGATATATCAAAGAATAAGATAACTTATGGTTGGGGTGGTGGAACTGGACCCACAGGAAACACTGGAAATACTGGACCCACTGGAAAAACTGGACCAACTGGAAATACTGGAAATACTGGAAATACTGGAAACACTGGAAATACTGGACCAACTGGAAATACTGGAAATACTGGAAATACTGGAAATACTGGAAATACTGGTAATACAGGAAACACTGGAAATACTGGACCAACAGGAAACACAGGAAACACAGGAAATACTGGAAATACTGGTAATACAGGAAACACTGGAAATACTGGACCAACAGGAAACACAGGACCTACTGGACAAGGATCGACTGGACCTACGGGAAGAACCGGTCCAACCGGATCGACAGGGAATACGGGACCAACCGGACAAGGAATGACTGGATCGACGGGAAATACTGGACCTACTGGACAAGGACCAACTGGAAATACTGGTAATACTGGAAACACTGGACCTACTGGACAAGGACCAACTGGTAATACTGGTAATACTGGACCAACTGGACCAACTGGACCAACTGGAAGAACAGGATCTACAGGAAATACTGGACCCACTGGATATACTGGACCACCTGGAAGTAGTGGTGTTGGAATAAATTATTGGACAACAACAGGACCCACTGGATTATCACCTGTTCCAGGAATCACAGGACCTATTGGCGGAACAGGTGCAATTTATTCTATCTATAATGGTCTAACTGGTTCTCAAGCATTAAATGGAGATATTGGAATAACAAATAATTTATTATTAGCAGGTTCAATGACCTTTCCGGATGGTTCCACACAAATTACTGCAACACCGAATTTATTGTTTCCAGATACAAGTTTTAATAATGTTACATTGAGTTGGCAACCAAATAGTTCGGCTCCATCTGGTGCAACAAATACTTGGAGATCAATAGCAATGTCATCTTCTGGACAATACCAAACTGCAGTTCACAATAATGGTGGTGCTGGAGGAAATATATACATGTCTCATAATTATGGAAATACATGGTTTTCTGCTAACAATGTAGGTGGTGAATTTTCTTCAGTTGCAGTATCATCATCTGGACAATATCAAATAGCTGTCATAAATGATACAGGTTCAGGTCAAGGAATGTATATATCTTCTAATTATGGAATAATATGGACAACGCCATCTGTTACAAATGTATCAGGCACAACCTGGAAATCAGTAGCGATGTCTTCAAGCGGTCAATATCAAACAGTAGTTGTTAGTTATAATGGAGGATCTTTTTCTTCAGGAATATGTACATCTTCAGATTACGGAAATACTTGGATTCAAACATATGTTTCCCAGCAATTTTGGTATTCAGTATCTATGTCTTCAACTGGTCAATATCAAACAGCTGTTGTTGCTGGTAGTGGTGGTTCTCCAGGAATATATATATCCTCCAATTATGGCAAAAATTGGGTTAAACAATCTTCATCAGTCACAAATCCTCAATCAGTATCTATATCTTCATCTGGTCAATATCAAACTGTAACAGATTATAATGGAGGAATATGGCAATCTTCCAATTATGGAATATTCTGGACTCAAACATATTCAACTTCTCGAAATTGGATTTCAGTATCTATATCTTCATCTGGACAATATCAAACAGCGGTTGTTTATGGTGGAGGAATATGGCAATCTTCCAATTATGGAATATTCTGGACTCAAACATATTCAACTACTGTGAATTGGCAATCCGTAGCTATATCTTCTTGTGGGCAATATCAAACAGCTGCTATTAATAGTGGAGCAATATACACAATGGTAATACCTTATCCAGCATTATACACCAGTGGAAATATTATTATTCAAGACGTATCCAATAATATCAATATAACAAATAACATATTGAATAATCAGGGTCTATATGCAATAGCAATTGGTACTAATGCAGGAAAAACAAATCAACCTGCTAATTCAATAATTTTAAATGCATCAGGAAATATAATAGATGGCACTACTACTGGTGCGTGTTATATTAATCCATTAAGAACGGGCGTAGCTAGTGGTTCAACTGTAGTTTGGAATGGAACATCATTTGAATTAGGAATAGCTTCAAGTAGTGAAGCAATAAAAAATACAATCGAACCTTTACTCGATGATACATCTGTTCTATATAATTTATCACCAAAATCTTATATCTATAATTCTTCTCCAGAATTTGGAAAACAAATTGGTTACATTGCAGAACAAGTTGCGCCCATTCATCCGTTATTTGCCCGTTATTATGAACCAAGTGGTAATCCAATGGATATTGATTATAATGTAATCATAGTATTTTTAGTGGAAGAAATAAAGAAATTAAAATCACGTATTGAATTATTAGAAAACAAACCATAAACAACAACTGAACCACTGTATATTTTATGATTCAATTAAAAATAAATCATAAAATACAAAAAACTAAACCAATCCCCTCAATCTTAAACCAATCCCGCCAAATCCTCCGCTTTCAATACTCGTTCCCGTTCCAAAATCTCGGCGCCTTTCGCCAAAGCATCTCGATGATCCATCAAAATACTCGTCGCAAAATCTGACGCCGAATGAATCAATTCCACCACATCCGCATCTATCATTTCCTTGTATTTATCACTCAAAGAAGGATAGATCATCTGTTTTCCCATACCATAATACACCACCATTTTATGCGCCAATTTCAATGCCTCTTCAAAATCATTCAACGCTCCATTGGTCACTGAACCCACGCCAAAAAACAATTCCTCCGCAATACGCCCACTCAATAATATCGCCAAATGTTCAAATAGTCCTTCGCGCGTATAAATCGACGTCTTCGAATTCTCGAATATCGTATATCCTGGACTCGTCGGCGACGATAAATTGATCACCACTTTCCTGACTTTGGCGTGATTTTTCGCGAAAAGACCCACCATTGCGTGGCCCATTTCGTGCACGCATATTTGATGAATCAGTTTTTCGGTAAATTCGTGTTCATTCGGCTGCCATCCCACCATCATTTTATTCATCACGGTTTCTATATCCTCGTTTGAAAATTGCTGGCGATCGTATCTCAGCGAATTCAACATTGCCTCATTCAACAGATTCTCTATTTGAGCCCCCGATAAACCCGACGTCAGATCAATCAGGCTCTCTACTTCTACGGTTGCATCATACGGTTTTCCGCGAATATGAATATCAATGATTGCACGTCTGGTTTTCTCATCAGGCAGACCAATAAAAATACGTTTGTCGATACGCCCTGGCCTGATCAATGCCGGATCCAAGAGATCGGCTCGATTGGTCGCACCAATCAAAAACACACCCGTATTGTTCTTGAATCCATCCAACGCCACCAACAATTCATTCAAGGTATTATCTCGTTCTGCGGATGCGCCTTCGCCATCGCTTTCTTTGGATCGAGACCGACCCAAGGCGTCGATTTCATCAATAAATACAATACAGGGGACATTTTGGTTCGCCAGTTCAAAGAGTTCGCGCACACGAGAACTACCGACTCCGACGTATTTATCTTGGAATTCCGACCCAGAAACAGCAATGAACCCGACTTGGCATTCGCCCGCAAATCCTTTGGCCAATAGCGTTTTTCCATTGCCCGGAGGTCCCTCTAAGATCAACCCTTTAGGAATACGCACATTATAGGAAAGATATTTCGTATAATTTTTCAAAATATCGACACATTGCCAGAGTTCAGTTTTGATATTATCATATCCACCAATATCCGTAAATCGCAGAGGAAATTTGGTAAGCACTTCGAAATTCTCCGATTTTCGTTTGCCTTTTCCGCCTCGGTTTCCCGCCATTCTTTGATTTCTGAAATTTTGAAACATATAGGGTCGGTCTTCGTCATCGTCGTCTTCATCATAAAATCCATTTTCCTGATTATTCATCGGCGGCTGAAAAATAATTTGAATACCGCCCGTCATTTTATGGGGTGGCTTTTTTTTTTCAGGAGCTTTGGGTTTTTTTGCCATTTTAGTCTCGCTTCTATTATAAGGAATACCCAAAATCAATTTCGAATAATCATCCAAATCATTGTCCTCATAATCGTTGTATGATTCCTCCAAAAAAACACGTTTCTTTTCAGAATTATTTTTGTTTGAATCATTAATCAAATCTTGGAAATATTTGGGGTAATTATAATTCTTGGTTCTATTATCCTCTCTCTCGTTATCTTTGTTAGAGTATGTTCTTTTCGTTGAAATTGAACTCGTCTTATGAGATAACCGATTAACAGGAAAAAATAATAATCCTGAAATGGAACCAATGGTGAGAAGAAAAAGAGAAACAGACTTCATATAAAAATATATGAAAAATACTCTTTATATATTTATCAAAAATACATAAAAATATAAAAAAAGGTTTTAATCTATTAAAAAATACCAAGCGGTCAAAGTATATCTATTTTTATCAACTGCAACCGTAGAAACAAAATGTTTTTTTCCTTGTTTTTTATTCAAATCAAAAATGGTTAGAGAACCTAATTTGGGAACAATGCTTTTATAAATATTTTGCTCTTCATCGCAAAAATGTAAAATACCGCCGAAACAAGGATGCCAATCATCATAAGTTAACGAAAATGTCACCGAAATATCACCTTTGTTTGTATCTGTGTGTAATGATAAAAAATCATCTTTTCCGTATTTACTCAAGAATATTTCTCCCCGTCTTATATTTTGACAGCCTATTATTTTACATAAAAAATCAGATACTGGAAATCCAGTGATTGTTTGTTTCAATGCACATACAATACAAGTACACGTATCATATTGATGTGCTAAACTACTTTGAAATCTATAAGAAAAATTCTTCGCTTCCAAATTTCTTTGGCATTCATTGATTGTTTCATAAGATATGTAATTATTATATGCAGGTTCCCATACGTTATTGTTTGGAATGGTCACATATGACCAGTATTTATAATTTTCAATATCATTTTGAATTTCTCGTAATACTTTTTCAGATACAAAATTCGGAATACTTATTATTTTCTCTTCTTTGAATTTTTGAGAATATTGGTGTACTAATTCATCACTTATTTTGTTTGCAAAATCAGGAATAGCGAGTTCACCAAGAACGCCATTATTTTGTGTTTCAATATTATATTCATCAAAACTCATTTTATACTAACCTTGAACAATTAAAATAGGAGAACTTTAAATTGTTTCAAATATAATTGAATTTGGTATGTCTTCAAGGGTGGGCGTTTTGTTTCTTCTCTGTAAATGATTCTACGATTTTGTGGATCATTTTGATATGATGATTACTAACAGAATTCATCCGATATACTTTTTGAAATAATTGTTTTGCGTTTCGAATAATTATTTCGCATTCATCCTGGTGTGTTTCGCACCAATGATATTTTTCCTGTAAATCGCTGAAATCGTCGGCAATAGGCACATAATGTTTCCAGGCAATATATTCATCGTAAAACCATTGCCTCCACCGAGAATCGGTTTTCAAAATAACAGAATTGGAATTTAATTTCCAGGCAGTCGCATCCCACGTGCACCCATTTCCATCCATATCTAAAATATATTTATAATTTCTCATTTCAGTGCTATCTATCCAGCCATTTTCCAAACAATGAATATTCTCTTTTGGAACCGTATCACTGTAAAAATAGAGTCGCTGGCTTATTTCAATATCACGTCTTTTCGTGAAATTATATTTATTACTATTGTTTAATCTCCCTGCATAGACAATCTTATTTATTTTAGTTTGAAACGAATTTCCCTGATGAAACGACCGGAATGGATTATATAGATTACAGTAAAAAAAATGACGATCTGCTATAGGTATTGTATATGGCATATTTTTATGGGTTGATTGCGCCAACATATACAAATTTTGCGTTGTATCAAACACTGGATATTCGTATTCGCTTAGCGACGGAAATTGATTGTTTTGACATTCGTATTCTTCGATTGTTTTTGGAACGGTTCTGTTTTCAGAGAAAAAACAAGTTTCTAGAAATCCATCGTGCGAATCTATTAAAAAGACGATTTTCGAATATGTTGTAAATGCTTTAAACACAGATATGATATATTTGATCGAATGAATGATTTCATAATACATATTGAATTTTTCATTATATAGCAAAATCTCGTCATTCTCATATCCAACTGCAAAAATGGAATCAGGGAGAACCACAATTTGTGTGCCAAACCGTTGATTAAATAAATGTCTTTCCATTTTATTGATATGTTGGGGTTCCTCTAGACAATAAGATGGTTCCAGATGAATCGGAATATCGGATGGTGCGATTTCAAATTCAGTGTCGACCGTCATTGTTTTAGTAGGGGAATCAGACGGTCCTATATGAATGATTTTTGTTTGATTCGGATTGAGATAACACGCAAGAACCTGTATATCATCGTCCCACCCTGTATCGGCATCTAACCGACGAATATGTAGATAATATGAGTGGGAATGGATATATTCAGTGAGAACCTGAATATCTGTTTTAAAGTGATTAAAATATAATTTGAATTGATGAAGATCGATATCGAGATCGGCAACTTGCATTTTATATTTTTACTATTATTATTTTAAATAGTTTTTATGACGATTTTTATACGGTTCTCCATAAATGTTAAAAATATAGATATAAAACATTGAACTATATATATTTTATAAAAATGAATCGAGTAGAACAAATGCAGAAAATCCAGGCAGAGGCTTTGGAGATATTCCGAAAAAAGAATACAGATTACGGAGATTCGTTTGCCAAATATGGAGTCATTGGAGTCTTGATGCGTATAGAAGATAAAATACAACGCGGAATGTCGATTACGAAGAATGGAGTCAATTTGGTTGAGGATGAAGGTATCCGGGATACATTGCTGGATTTACATAATTATGCGGCGATGGCTTTGATGTTGATAGATGAGGATTTGGATAATTAGAGGAGTTTTGTTTGTTGAAAAATATTCTTTATAATTATATAGACATTATAAAGAATGGGAAAAAAGACGGTAAGAAAAAATTCGACGGTAAGAAAGAATTCCAAAAAGAAGAGAACCGTGAAAAAAAGAGAGAAAACAGTAATGATACTGGGATATGGAAAAGATGGTTGTGTTATATTGGACGAAGAGGATCCGACAAAAATATTCAAATTAGTTAGGGAGGGAATCGAAATCAATTGGGAATTACAGGAAACATTGAAAAAAATAGATACAGATGAGAACCGGTTCTCCACTTATTCACATTCAACAATAGAAAAAGAAAAACTGAAAAAACAAATCAAACAATGCAGTGCCCTATTGTCCTCGCCCATAGGAGAGATGATTTCGATGACGAAACTGGAACCGCTGGATACAGAAAAAATGACGAGAACCCAGTATCGTCATTTAAGAAAATCGATTGAACTATTACACGAAAATGGAATAAGCCACGGAGATTTGATTGATAATGTGATGATGAGTCCGGAAGATCAACTGCCGCGTATTATTGATTGGGAAAATGCGAAATTGGCGGCCACCGAATTGGATAAGACGATTGATCAAAATGCGTTTTTCCATTCTGGAAGATTTAAACTAACGTAAAATTGATTTGAATTTTAAATAAAAAAAATTTGCAAAATAATAGTGAAACAATAATACGAATTGAAATGATGTTCTATAAATCTTACCATCCAGAAGATAGAGATGATATATTATCTTTATGGAAACAAACTCAGATTCTGCCTATAAACTGCTCTCTTACTCTTGTGAATTCGGGGACGGGTTCTGGAAAAACAAAAATAATAATTGATATTATCAATAGAAGTATACAAAATTTGTGTCGATTTTGTATATTTCAATCAGAAGCACTTCAACTACAAGCAGAAGAAGCGATAAAAAAATCAGAATCGAATCACGCAAAAATATATAATGCCAGACATATGACCGATAAAGATAGTAAAAATCTGATAAATGATATTAAAAATAGAAAAGAAGTAGCCGTATTTGATCATAATCTAGGTCATAATTCAGGCGAATATACAAAAAATACAAAAAAAATATTAGATTTGATTGATAAATTGAAAAAAAATAATATAAAAATGTTGATGGTATTTGACGAAATACATTTACAATTCGCATCTACTACGGGAGGGGCGCAAATCCGTGTGGATATCAATGAAACCAATA
>Ga0209085_1001999_pt1 | contig 11931 bp, 9 predicted proteins | sample C_131016_EF_Meta_FD_187310 | JGI IMG/M metagenome (GOLD analysis project Ga0209085, IMG submission 187310) | Freshwater microbial communities from Lake Croche, Canada to study carbon cycling - C_131016_EF_MetaG (SPAdes) (version 2) | ecosystem: Environmental > Aquatic > Freshwater > Lake | place...
GGGGATCTTGCGGGGGTTGGATTTGAGTACTCGTATTTTGTGGGGGATCTTGCGGGGGTTGGGTACTTGTATTTTGTGGGGTTTGGGTACTTATACCTTGCGGGAATCTAGACCGAAGTATGTCTGTAGCCTGATCTTCAGCCGCATCCTGAGACATGTCGTCGTAGCGGGTTTTACGCGGTTCTATATATTTTCTTAATTTATCAAACTGACTAGTAGATGTTTCTTTTTTATTTGTGTCACTTAGTTTTTGTAGAAGTTTGCCGGGCTTAGTGCCGTCTATGATTGGCTCCTCATAACCACTATAATAACTAGGCTGATGATCTCTTGCGGTTATTGCAATTAATACATTTTTTGCTCCAGCATTTCTTATAACTTTACAAGCGCCACAAGAAGTGCATTCATATAAAATGATAGAAGTAGTGTTAACCACACTTGGTAAAAATAAACCGGTAGTCATGTTGCGAACTTTTGATTTCCCTACAGTACTAACATATTCCCAAAATGTTCTCGCAAAAGGGTCATTTTTACCATTATTACATTCTAAACAGTACAAATATAATTTGTCATAGTAGGCTTTTGTTCTACTTAATGGTTTATTTACATTAGATGCCTCAGGGTATAGAACTGCTAATGCTTGTTTGTTATGTTGATTATATATATAAACTGCACTCCCATGTGCAAACATTTTGAATGGAGTACTGCGCCACTTAGATTTTCCTCCGTTTGTTTTAGATTTAGTTTTTGTATTTTTGGTTTTTCCAGTATGTCTGTTTTTTCTTGTATTGGCCATAATTATAATATATATTAAGAAAATAATTTAAAAATAAATTGAAATATAAAATAACTGTTTGTGTTATGTCAAAAATCTTATATAACCAAGTAAATAATACAATAAATACAATAAATACAATAAATACAATAAATACAATGAGTTCATCTAAAACACAAACATTTACTCAAACATCAGATAACAATAATTTATTTGATATTCAGAATGAACCTTATATTGAAACACCATGGTCTATAATTGAATCTTATTTTAAAGGTCAAGCTTTGGAAAGATTTGTTAGACATCAAATAGAATCATATAATAATTTTACTGAATATCAAATATTAAAAACCATTGAAATGTTTAATCCTGTGCATATAGTATCTGAACAAGATTTTGATCCAGTGTCAAAAAAATATTCATTAGAAGTGTTTATTACTTTTACAAATTTCCATATTTATAGACCGCAAATACATGAAAATAATGGCGCAATCAAATTGATGTTTCCACAAGAAGCTAGATTGCGTAATTTTACTTATGCATCTTCAACCACAATTGATATCAATATTAAGTATGTAGTTCGCACAGGAGTTGGTTTGGAAAAAATAGAAACATTTCATAAAACATTGCCTAAAATACATATTGGTAAATTGCCTATTATGTTGCGTTCCAATATTTGTGTATTGAGTCAATATAAACATTTTGAAAATACACAAACAGGTGAATGTAAGTATGATGCCGGTGGATATTTTATTATCAATGGGTCTGAAAAAATAGTATTAGGTCAAGAACGTGCGGCAGAAAATCGTGTATATTGTTTCAATGTTGTAAAAAATGACCCTAAATATTTATGGAAAGCAGAAGTGAAATCAGTGCCAGATTTTAAATGTATTTCTCCTAAACAAATTAATATGATGGTTATTTCTAAAAATAATGGATTTGGACACCCAATTTGTGTTGAATTGCCTAAAGTAAAACAGCCACTTCCATTATTTATTGTGTTTCGTGCACTCGGTATTATTTCCGATAAAGAAATTTGTGAACGAATTTTGTTAGATATTAATACAACGAATGATACAACAAAGTCATTATTATCGGCATTACAAGCTTCTGTAATTGAAGCAAATAAATATTTAACACAAGAAGAATGTATCAAATATATTACTGGATTTGTTATGTATACCCCTATTAATATGGATAAAGATATTGGTATTAAAAAGAAACATGAATTTACAATGGAAATTTTAACTACTGATTTATTTCCTCATTGTCAAACAGAAGAACAAAAAATTTATTTCTTGGGGTATATGACAAATCGGTTATTGTTGACTTCTGCTGAAATTTTAAAACAAGATGATCGTGATTCTTATTTAAATAAACGGGTAGATTTAACGGGTGTATTACTTAATAATTTATATAGAAATTATTTCAATAAACTGGTGAAAGATATGGAAAAACAAGTCATTAGAGAGATTAATAATGGTTCATGGAAATCTACTGATAATTATGAAAATATTATTAATATGACAAATATTTATAAAATCATTAAATCTACTACAATTGAAAATGGATTAAAAAGAGCTCTTTCTACTGGAGATTTTAGTATTAAACATTCTAATAATAAAGTTGGTGTTGCACAAGTTCATAATAGATTGAATTTTGCATCTAGTTTAAGTCATGCTCGGCGTATTTCTACTCCTACGGATAAAAGTGGTAAATTGATTCCTCCACGCAAGTTGCATAGTACATCTTGGGGATTTCTTTGTTTAACTGGAGATGTAAATATTCTTTTGTCAAATCGCGTTGAATCCACAAAAATAAAAAATATTACAAATGGTGATTCTGTAACCACAATTAACAGAATAACTTTACATGATGAACCAAGCGATATGTATAATTTCTTTAGTCGTATGCCTGAAAAGTTGTTTGAAATTACAACTATTAGTGGTAGAAAAATCAAAGCTACTCCTGAACATCCTTTCTTGGTAAAAATAAATGGAATAAATGGAATAAATGGAACGATAAAATATGAAATGAAAAAAGTAAGTGAATTAACATTGAATGATAAAATTATTATTCGTCATATGGTACTTCCTATTCTTGATACAAATAAACCTTTAGTTATTTTGGCAAAGCCCGATATTTTAAATCATTATCGCATGCAATTATTGGAAGCACAATTATTAAATGTACCCATTCCTATAAATAAGTTAAAAATTATTGCACGTTTATTGGGTTCATTAAACACTGATGGCCATCTCAGTATAAATACATCTGATATTGAATATTACAAAGCATCATTTTATCTTGGAGAAGAAATGGATGTTTATCAATTAGCGGATGATATTAAAGAGTTAGGTTTTGGTAATGTGTCTATTAAACGAAAAATTACAAATTTTAAAGATAAAAAAAATGCAAGAACAACAACAACAACAACATATAAAACTTGGGAAGTATCAAAAGATGGTGCATTTGCTTATTTTATGAGTTTGATGGGCGCCATTGTTGGTAAAAAAACATATACTAAAAGAGAGTTACCCGGTTGGTTAATGAATTCTGAATTATCTGTTAAAAGAGAATTCTTATCGGCATTTCAAGGTGGAGATGGATCACGTATATCTTATCAAAAAAATGGCACAAATGGCACAAATAGTACAAATTTTAAACCTAATTTAGGAATGACATTTCAAACAACACATAATGATTATTTGACAGAAACTATTGTTTATATGAATCAAATTAAAACATTGTTTGAAGAATTGAAAATTCAATGCAAAGTATCAACCCATTCTGTAGATGATATAAAAACAAAAGTAGAAATAATTTTTGTAAAAAGTGTAGAAAATTTGTTGCAATATGCAAATTATATTAATTATACTTATTGTGATGAAAAAAGACGTGCATCTGCTCCAATTATTGAGCATTTAAAAATTCGCGAATTTACAAAATCTGTATGGCAACACCATATATATCCAGAATTTATTCAATCCAATATTTGTGATAATGGTTGTATAAGTGTTCCCATTGCATCCATAACAGAAATAGAACCAGAAATGGTGTATGATTTTACAACCCGTAGTGAAAATCATTCATTTGTTGCATCTTCTTTTGTATCAAGTAATTGTCCCGCAGAAACTCCAGAGGGTCAATCTGTTGGTATTGTTAAAAATTTAGCTTATATGACTCACATAACTATATATTCTAATTCTCTTTCACTTTATGAATATATTATGCCGCAAATAACCGCACTAGAGAATCCTGAGTTGACTAGTGTAGATATGTTTCATAAAGTAAAAGTATTTATTAATGGTTCTTGGGTTGGTATTACACATACTCCTGAAGAATTATTTTATAGTTTAAAACAGCAAAAATATAATGGTATTATTAATATTTATACTTCTATTGTATTTGATTATAAATTAGGAGAGATAAGAGTATGTAATGATAGTGGTCGGTTGACAAGACCGTTGCTTCGTGTAAAAAATAATAATATTTTGATTACAAATGATATAGTCTCGCGTTTAAATGATTCCACAAATGAAGATGAACCGGAAGATGAAGCTAATTTAAAATGGTCTGATTTACTTACTAGTTTGAAGTTGAATGAATCTGTTATAGAATATATTGATGCAGAAGAACAAAGTTGGTCTCTTATTGCAGTGAAACCAAAAACAATGATAGAACAATCTAATTTTATGATGAAGTATACTCATTGTGAAATTCATCCATCTACTATTTTTGGAGTTTTGGCATCATGTATTCCATTTTCCGAACATAATCAATCACCTAGAAATACATACCAATGTGCGCAAGGTAAACAAGCGATGGGTGTTTATGCAACCAATTATGAAAGTCGTATGGACAAAACAGCTTATATATTGAATTATCCGATGCGGCCTTTGGTAGAAACTAGAGTAATGAATATGATAGGTTTGAATAATATTCCATCTGGAACACAAATGATTGTCGCTATTATGACACATACAGGATATAATCAAGAAGATTCATTATTGATTAATAAAGGTTCTATTGATAGAGGAATGGCAATGGTAACTGTATATCATACAGAAAAAGATGAAGATAAACAAAAAGTAAATGGAGATGAAGAAATTAGATGTAAACCGGACCCTACAAAAACAAAAGGGTTGAAGATGGGTAATTATAATAAAATTAATTCTAAAGGGATTGTTCCAGAAAATACATTGGTAGAGAACCGTGATATTATTATGGCTAAAGTCACCCCCATTAAAGATCATAAAAATGACCCATCAAAAGTAATTAAATTTGAAGACCAAAGTCGTTTATGTAAAACGGTTGAAGAAACATATATTGATAAAAATTATATTGACCGTAATGGTGAAGGATATACTTTTGCAAAAGTAAGACTAAGAGCTACACGCAAACCAGTAATTGGTGACAAATTTTCTAGTAGAATGGGACAAAAAGGTACTGTAGGAAATATTATTCCAGAGTGTGATATGCCATTTACTGCATCTGGAATACGTCCAGATATTATTATTAATCCACATGCAATTCCATCGCGTATGACAATTGGACAATTGAAAGAAACACTTCTTGGCAAGGTATTATTAGAATTGGGATTATTTGGAGATGGAACCCCTTTTGGTGATTTAGATGTTGACCAAATAAGTAAAAAATTATTAGAAATAGGATATGAAGCGCATGGCAATGAGATGTTATATAATGGTCTTACAGGAGAACAACATGAATGTAGTGTATTTATGGGTCCTGTATATTATCAAAGATTGAAACATATGGTAAAAGATAAAGCCCATAGTCGTTCTATTGGTCCAATGGTAAATTTAACGCGACAACCGGCAGAAGGTAGATCACGTGATGGAGGGTTGCGTTTTGGAGAGATGGAAAAAGATGCGATGGTATCACATGGTGCTGCCCGATTTACAAAAGAGCGAATGTATGATGTATCAGATAAATATTCTGTATTTGTTTGCAAAAAATGTGGAATGATTGCATCTTATAATGATAAATTGCATGTTCATTTATGTCAAATTTGTAGTAATCGCACAGATTTTGCTTATGTAGAAATTCCTTATGCGTGTAAATTATTATTTCAAGAATTAAATACAATGAATATTGCACCCCGTATTCTTACCACATAAATACCACATAAATACCACATAAATACCACAATAATAGTATAATAATTAATAATAATTAATAATAATTAATGACAATTATTATTAATATAATAATTAATAATAATATATATGTCTTTTTTAAAAGATATCTCTCATTTTAAAAATACAAAAGATTATTTACCAATATTGAATGGTTGTATTAATGCTAATTTATTATTTATTTTTTTTGTTTATCACAATATATTTAGGTCTGTATTGTTTAAAAATTGGTACAAAACATTTAGATTAAGTGCCGCTATTTTTGATATTTTAACTTTATTTTTAATAATTTTATTGGTAAGATTAATATATTATTATATTTTTAAAGTATACGATATTTGGATATTTGCAGCATTAGCATTCTTTTTTCATGTAATAAATGATTTAATATATTATATTATATTTATAAAATCTCCGGTAAATTATCATTTTATGTTTGATTTTTTTAAACAATACACTAGAGAGTTAAATTTAACAAGTTTGATTCATTCCGCAAGTATTTCTATACTTGCAGTATTTTTATCTGCTTATTTCAAATCTTTTAATTTAAATATAAATTTAATTACTTTAATTATGTCATGTTATTTTACCCCTATTATGGTAAATTATATTTAATATTTTTTAATATTATATTTTAAATAAAAATTGAAATAATTTAAAGATATATTTCGTCAAATATATAGATAATTGTTAATATGACGGATAAGCGTATTAAAAATGAGCAATGGCCAGTCAAAGAACTTATGTTTAAAATAAAGAATGAAGAAATAAGTAAACCAAAATTTCAAAGAAGACGAAAATGGGATATATTTCTTAAAAACGATACTACCCCAAGTGAAAAGGCTTACATTCAATTCTTGTATGATACAGAAAATAGTGTTCATGCAATTACTTTTGGTCAAGAAACAACTTTAAAAAAGATATGTTTTTCAAATATAGATGGTAATAATAGAATTAATGCCATTATGCATTTTATGAATAACCCATTTCATCTATTTCCTGAATATTTAGATGAATTAATTCTTTTTATTAATACACTTGATTTGAGTCAACCAGATAAAGAGTTGTTAATCAAAATCTTTAACAATTTATCTTACACTGAAATTATAGATTTTAAGTATAATTTATTTTTTAAAAAAAATAAATATGAAGATTTATATGAAAAAATACAAATACAGAGAGATGTTATTGAAGATAAAGAATTGATAGAAAATATACAAACAAAATTAAAAATTAGAGGTTCAGAAAGATTTGATTTAATTGTAAAAATTAATGTAAATCTTTTTGAAGGATATACTACTGATGAGTTATGTAAAATATTTGAAGATATAAATAAATATATTAATAAATTAACAGAAACAGAATTATTAGCGTGTTTATTATTTCATGTATTTAATTTTGATATTACAGATAATATTTTTAAAACTGAATTAGAAGAATGTATAAAAGAATATTATACTAACAAGGCGGATGGTGAAGTTTTAATTTGTTATAATTATGATAAAACAAAAGATAAAATTAATGCACATGATTTTATTGTTGGATTTCAAAATTTATGTAATAAAAAATATCCAAAATTTATCAATAAAACTGATGTAGATGGTGTGTCTTTATATTTTAAATTATATAAGGCATTATATGGAAGTTATACAAATACATTTACAACTGAAAATGTTAATGATTTCAAACAAAAAATTATAGATTCATGTGATTTATTTAATAAAATAATATTATCTATATTTAGTGAAAAAATTAATAATAAATTATTTAATACTTCGTGTCAATCAAAATTAACAACATTAAAAAAAAACACAATGTATATTTTATTAAGTTGCATAATTGGGTTTAAAAATAAAAAAAATGAAAAAAATGAACACATAGATGAATCTATTATTATAAATAATTTAGAAAAATGTTTACTTTATCATTTTATGGTAAGTGATATAAAAGATAAAGATAAGAGAGAATATTTCAAACAATTTGATTCCATTACATATAAAGCTGGTGGAAATTATATAGACACTTTTACAAAAAATATATTAGTTGAGCCTAAAATTATTAGTAATAAATTAACAAAACAAATATTTACTGATTTACTATGTCAATTATATATTGAATCAAATAATCCTGATGAAAGAAAACTTAAAAATGGAAAAAATAAAAATGATAAACGCAGACCTTTAAAATTCTTTGAGAAAACAATTATGTTTTATTTTTACAAAGAAAAAATTCCAATTAATATGTTAGAAAATGAATTTAGTATAGAACATATTTTTCCAAATAGTAGTGAATGGGATGGAGAATTAGATAAAGATAGAACAGGTAATCTAATACCTATAATTTCAACAATTAATAGTTCAAGAGGAAATAAACATATATCCGAATATTGTAAAACAAAACATGGCGAAGCCTTTTGCAATTTTATAAAAGAAATTATACCTGAAAATGATGTATATAACAATATTATTTCTCATGAAGGAAAAAAACCAAGAATTAAAAACATTGAATTATACAATAATACATGTAAAGAAAATGAAGAAAAATATACACTTAATTTTATTAAATGTTTATTTACAGAAAGTATTTAAAACGACTAGAAATTTGATTTTTCAAATCAATTGAAAATCGGTCATATTGATGAACAATATAAGAAACATCATCATTTTTATTAACAATTAAATTCTCTCCATTTACTTTATGTACATCATTACAAACTGTATTTACTAAATTGTCTTCATTTGATAATAATTTAATATTTATATTTAATGTATTACAATAAAGTATATAATTATGTAACCCTTGGTCTAAATTAGTAACAATATTATATTTTTGTATATAATTACATATTTCTTTTACATAAAGTTTCATTTTATCATATTTACCAAGGGTAGTTCCACAACATATTATATTTTTTTTGCAAACTTTATCGTATATATTTTCATTTATTAATTGTCCTATATGTTTGATCCATCTTGCATTAAAAGTTTGTTCTTCTTCTATTGTTTTTCCTTCTAAAAATCCATAAATATCAACATTTAAATCGTAATTATAATTTTCCATATTTTTTTGAAAAAGTACATCTCTAGAATCACAAATAAAAAGATAATCACAATTTAATTGATATTTTTGCAATAATAAATCTATACAAAAAAATCTATGACAATTAATATGTGTTTTTTTTAAAATATTATCAATAACTGGAAATAAATTTTTATATATTTTTTTTAATTTTTTTATTATAGGTTTATCTATTTCATTTATAATAATGTAAATATTGCCTTGAAACCCCGTTGCATTCAATGACCCAATAAATCTATCAAAAATGTCATAACTATAATTGGAACAATATGTTATTACATCAATTTTTACCATGTAATAACATTAAATGTAGGTCTTTAAGTAGTTTATTTAATATATTTAATTTTATGATTATTGTATGATTATTGTATGATTATTGTATGATTATTGTATGATTATTGTATGATTATTGTATGATTATTGTATGATTATTGTATGATTTTTCTAACAATCCAAGTGGTCAAAGCAAATAATATACCACCCCAAAGTGTATCAATCATGACAGTTTTGATTCTCCATTTATTGAATAATGCTAAATTCGTTGTTTCGTAAACACCATATATTAAAATTCCTAATACAAACGCATCAAATATTCCTTTCCCTGGATATAAAATAAAATAATTAATGGCAATAATAATACATAAATAAGAGAGAATAGCTCCAAATATATTTATACGAAATCTCTCTTTTTGAATAATTTGGGTTTGTTTAATAAAATAATTTTTCATAGAAAATAAAAAAATGGAATCCAATACAAGAATAACTATAGAACTAACAATAATTAAATAACACATATTTATTATTATATAATATAATATAATATAATAATACAATAATAAAAAATAATAATATTTAAAAAATTTATTATATTATTCTATTTATATTATATAAATGACATCCGTTGGTTATACAAATGCAATTTCTGGAAGTAATGTAGCATTCAACTTTTTAGTTGTAGATAAAACTAGTAAAGGTGGCGGAGGTGCAATTCAGGGTTGGATACCTCAACCGGGACAACATGTAGAAAAAAGATATCCAGAATATGAACAAATACGTTTTACTTTAAAAAATGCATGGAATACAGATTATAAAAGACAATTAAGACAAAATAATTTAAAAAAAAGTATTACAACTCCTTTTCGCGCAGTAAATAATGCAGGAGATTTATTAAGCAGACAATATTATTCATGTGGAGGTAGTTGTCAAACATTTCAAAGTCGTCCAGGATTAAAAGGTTTAAGAACAAAATTTGGTACTATTTCTAATTCATGTATTCCTGGCGTAACTTATAATACATTACAATTGCTGGATAATGTACCTGCCGCAGCATGTAATGTTAAATTTGTATATGATAGTTCCGATTATATTACTTATTTGAAACAACAAGCAATGAGTAAAAATTTTAATGACCTTACATATGGTGGGGATGATTCTAATGCAAGCCAATCTGCTTTACGGGCAATCCATCGGTATTAATTTTGGCGAGGCGGGCGGAGGAGGGTTATTAACTTTAATTTATACAGTTTTTTTTAAGTTATTTAAATTAATTTAATTTAATATCTTATCTTAAAATATAATAATATATTAAATGACTACACCCTATGCAGCATCTGTAAATATTGGTTCTGTATCATATAATGGTTATGTAAATGCGCCGATTACAGGACCACTTAGTACAAACCAAACTGCATTTCACATGCCTTATCATAGTTATGGAACATTAAATGGCATACGACCAACTCCGCCGCAATTTTATCCTAGTCAAGAACCAATAAATACAGAGATGAACACTAATATGCGACAACAATATTTAAGAGCAACTGCAATAGGTCCAAAGTCTTTAGCAAAACAAATAGAAATATCTAAATTCTCTCCTCCTTTAGGATATCAAATTAATTCTTCAGGAAGAATGATTTCCACTTCTTCTCATATGAATTATATTGCACCTATTTCAGGGGATTCTTATATAAATATATTGAAAAGTAAAGCTATAGGAAAAAGTGCATACAAAGTTGGGTTACCAACAAATGCATTAATTAGTACAAAAAATTATTATCCTAGTGGTACAAGACATGTAATTAAACGAGTTCGTTCAGGAGGATGTGTAGCACCAAAAAAAAAAGGCGCAATAGAAAATATACATTTATCTAACGGAAATACTTGTGGGTGGGGGTCTATTGCCAGACAAACATATTAAGCATATTAAGCAAAAAACAAAGAAAGCAATTTTAAATTAGAAAAAAATAAAATATTTAGTAGTATTATAAATATGTCAATTCCTGGATATGTGCGTCCTATAGGATTTCCTGTTTTAACACCTATTTATGGGTTAGGTAGCGGTGCTAGAACTGCCGCAGCAATATTAATTAGCAGCCCTCGTTGCAGAATTGGAACTCAAGGAAGATGTTATGCGTATGCAAGGTCACATGGACAAGGTGAACAATATATACAATATATATTAGCTACTTTAGGTAATCAACCTGTTGTTAATAATCCTTTAAGTATAATAACCACTTAATTTATTTAATTTTATTTAATTATCACATATTTTATTTATTAAAAATAAAAATAAAAATAAAAATAAATAAAATAAAATATTTCTTATTATTATTATAAATGCAGAAATATGTAGTTGAATTTTTAGGAACAATGTTTCTTGTTTTTACTATTTTTGTTACTGGAAATTGGGCGGCAATTGGTGCTGCTTTAGCAATTGGTGTTTTATTAGGTGGACCTATTTCAGGTGGAGCATTTAATCCGGCGGTAGCAATTTCTCTTTATGCTGGAGGTAAATTAGCAAAATCTGATTTAATTCCATATATTATTGTTGAAATTTTAGGAGGTTTAGCCGCGTATTTTGTTTATGCAAATTTTGTAGCAAACAAAATGTATAGTAGTGGCAGTGGCAGCGGTAGCGGCAGC
>Ga0209085_1002001_pt1 | contig 11927 bp, 12 predicted proteins | sample C_131016_EF_Meta_FD_187310 | JGI IMG/M metagenome (GOLD analysis project Ga0209085, IMG submission 187310) | Freshwater microbial communities from Lake Croche, Canada to study carbon cycling - C_131016_EF_MetaG (SPAdes) (version 2) | ecosystem: Environmental > Aquatic > Freshwater > Lake...
GAAGCCAAAAACCTGCGTACAGCTACGATCCCTTGCTTTAATAAACACAGACTGGACGGCGAGCTGGCTCCATGCCGGCACCCGTTGAGGAAAGAACAAAATCCGGAACAAAAGCTTCTCAATACCACCAATCTTTAAGCTAGTAGTTCAGTTGGTAGACCGTTCTGCCCTATGATGGTACAAGACACCGCAAAAGAGGGATAACAGAGACGCCGATGGTTCAAATCCATCCTAGCTTAACAATTTCTTTAGTAATGCTACCGTTGCACGTCTCAAGTCGTGAATAAGTCGGGTCGGACCGTAAAAAAGCAGAGAGTAAAGAAAACATAAAAGCAGACTCGTTGCCCTCATTGATACTTTCTAGAAGTGAGAGAGAACGTACAAAACTAAAATAAGCGTCAGATTTCTAGTCAATCTCTGACGCTTATTTTATTTGTATACTCTATTGATATGTATTTTTTTATGATAAATAAATATGCTTATCATGTCCTCACCGTTCCAAGATTTATATAATAGCTTTGTACCTGAGTGCGATGAATCTGTTAAGCTTGTAAAGAAAGTTGAAAATACCGTTAAACTCAATGATGAATGGCAGGGAATAGCGAAAGTCTTAAGAGAGAATAACATTCCCCTTCAACCTATACAGCCTAAGCCTATACAGCAAACAGCAGTATTACCGGTTAACATAGATATCTCACCAAAAGCTATAGATGTTGAAGCGCTTCTTGAAGAAGCAATTAAGTCTGACGAACAGGATCCTGATAGTAGTAGGGAAGAAATAGCTAAAGTATACGCCTTAGAGGAGAAACTTAAAGTTGAACAGAGAACGTTATTAGCTCAGAAACGCGAGTTAAAAGAGAGACAAGCTATTATTGAAACAAATCAACGTGTTCAAAAAACACTAGATGACTATAAAGCAGAGCTTGTAACAGAATACTACGAAGTAAGTGCACGACAGGAAAAGCTTCTATCCTCTATAATAAAAAAGGATTTTAGTGAGATAGAAGTATCACTGCAGGGTCAATTAGAGGAACAGAAAGAACAGATATCTGCCTTTATAACAGAGATATCCTCAGCTAATCTTGATTCTCTTAAGAGCATCCAAACATCTCAAATTAATAAAATCAAAGATGACATCGACCATCTTTTAAGTGAATACACTAGTTCAACACTTCAAAATACAAATGAACAGCTACTTGTTCATACAAATGAGTTGGAGAGCTTATTAGTACAAAAACTAACTCTTGAACTTGAATCTCATAAGAGAACGCTGAGCACTGAGATTGAAGCTATCACCACAGCTGTTGACAGACTTGTAACAGAAAAACTCAAAGTAGAAGCAGAAAACATTGATAAGCTTCTTATTAACCGTTCTGGTGATTTACTGGCACAGTTTTCTGATAATATTGATAATAAGTTACAGAAAAATAAGGACACACTTTTTGACGAGTTTAAAAATGTATCTTCTACTACTGCTTCAGAACTCTTCTCTACAAAAACTGAAGAACTTAATACCGCTCTTAAAGCTATCATAAACGAACACCGTCAAGGACTTAATGATACGGTTAATCAAAAGCTTAATGAGGTGTCATCGACTGTTAGTAGGTTTACGGCAGACATAGACGGTAAGCTCCCCCAGCTTGACGAAACAATTAAGGACATTAATAAGAGAATTCAAACCCTTGTTATTGAAAAAAAGAACGTTCAACTCTTAGTAGATGATGCTAAAAAATATACAGACACTAAGGTAGCCCAGGTATCGGAAGAGGTCATGAATTACGCACGCCGTATTCTTGACTTAGGTGGCGGTGGTGGTTCTAATGCTGTTCAATACGCCAATGGCGGTACAATGAATGGCAATCTCAATGTTACCGGTCATTATCTCTCCGGTGGCGTCAATTTATTGAATGTTTTGTCTGGCAGTGGTAATCAGACACTTTCGTTTGATTCTACATCCGCAAACCTATCCATAAGTAACGGTAATACTGTCAGTCTGTCGGCATTAAGTGGTGGTAGTGGTGGGGTTTCTGATAGACTCGATAACGGAACTGTTCAAGTAATTTTAAGCTCTGATAATCTTTTACACTTCCCTACTGGTACTATAGGAGATACATTACAAGATGGTGGATTTACTATTTTAGGAAAACCCGGATCTTATGCTGAACTTGCTAGTAATGATGGTAATGTATATGCATGGGCATCAGATACTAACTATGGAAATCCTGTCGGTGGTGGTTTTAGTATCGGAACTGACAATACAACGTTAACAGGTGGACACGTTTGGACTTTTGGTAATGACGGGTTATTACACTTTCCTGATGGATCAACACAAACCACAGCCTTTATTGGTAATGGTGGCAGTGGACCGTATGTTTACGGAAGCGGTATTGGAGCTATTCAACCATTATCAGGTAATAATACAGCTTCTGGATACTACTCTAATGTGGGCGGCGGTAAGAATAACACTGCTTCTGGAGCTTGTTCCTATATAGGCGGTGGTGACACAAATTGTACGACAAGTGTACTCGCTGTCGTCGTTGGTGGTAATCATAATTGCGCTACAGGTGGTACTTCATTCGTAGGTGGTGGTAGAGTAAATACATCATCAGCACAGTACTCCACAGTTGTCGGTGGTAATCAGAATTCTAGTACTGGCTATGCAGCTTTTGTCGGGGGTGGTTATAATAATAATGCTTCTGGAGAGTATTCATCCATCATAGGCGGTGCTAGTAATGATACTAATAGTCAAGCTAATACATTTATTTTAGGCTCTAGTATAACAGCTCCACAATCTGGCTACACCTACGTGAATAATCTCTCATCACAAGGTACAATTGCTGCAGCGAATATAAAAATTAATACAGCACCAAGTACATTTATAAATCCTGTAACTGCCTCTGGAACGTTCTTGATAGTAAATATCAATGGAACAAATAAAGCACTACAACTCTGGGATTACTCTTCATAATATATGTCTTTACAAATCGAAACACAACCATTTCAGTTTAATAGTAGTTTAACTACACTAGACGGTCTTACAGCTAGCGGTGCAGTAAGAATAGGTAATAACCTGACCGTTCTTGGTAATATATCTGCCGGTGGTACTGCGACATTTGCCAACACCGTATTTACAACAACTAGTGCTTTGTGCGCAGTGGCGTTTAGTACAGGACCTGCTTTGTATATCGGTCAACGAGGAATTGGCGATATTGCGTCTTTCTATGATCTTAATCCAACACCAGTCGAGGTTTTGCACGTTGGTGGATCAGTTGGTATACCGGGTGTTGGTATCTATACATCAACCCCAAATAAGGAATTAACAGTTGTTGGTGAAATTTCAGCAACAAGTACTGTATACGCTGCTAACGGAAATAGTAATAATTGGAATTCAAGCTATACAACGACAAATAGTAATAGTGCTAATTGGAATAGTGCTTATAATACTAGTACTACATATCAAAACGCTTCTGCTACTTTCTTAACCATAGCTTCAGCAGCTTCTCTGTATCAGAATATATCAGCAACACCTTATACTTTTGTTCCTTCTACTTCTTCTATTAATACTCTTGTTGGATCTAATTCGGCAACTGGTATCTTCTCAGAAGTCTTAGGAGGCGTTTGCAATTTAGCATCGGGAAACTATTCAACTCTTGTTAATGGATTTAGTAGCTGTGCTACAGGATATGCAACATTTGTAGGAGCAGGTTCAGGAAATAGAGCAACTGGTGATTATGCTGTTGTTGTTGGAGGCGTAAGAAATATAGCAACATCTCCATACGCAAATGTATTAGGCGGATGTTTAAATACATCATCAGGAAGTTATAATATCATTGTAGGTGGTAGAAATAATACAGCTAACACCGGTACTTTTGTAACTATTGCGGGAGGTCTAAGCAATACTGCGCAGAGTAGAGGTTCTTTTATCGGCGGGGGCGACACTAATTGCATACCTAGTGGTTGCGGTTGTAGTAATATAGTAGGTGGATCAAATAATAGAGTTAATGCCCAAGCTTCAGCTATTTTAGGTGGTACTTGTAATGTAGTAAATAATATATACTCAACAGTCGTCGGAGGATTTAGTGGATGTGCTACTGGTTATGCAACATTCGTTGGTGCTGGATCTGGAAATTGCGCTACTGGTGATTATTCAGTGGTTGTAGGTGGTATGTGTAATACAGCTTCTGGTTGTTATGCTGTAGTTGCTAGTGGTCAATGTAATATTGCTTCTGGTAAAAATTCTTTTATTGGTGCTGGTAATAACTTAACTGCTTCTGGGTCATGGTCTGTTGTTGTTGGTGGAGGAGGAGGCGGGGGTTTTAATACTGCATCAGCTACTTATAGTATTGTCGTTGGTGGTAAGCAAAATTGTATAACTGGTACAAATGATTTTGGCATAATAGTTGGTGGTTGTGGTAATTGCTTATGTACATCTGGTACAGCAACTGGATCTGTAATAGTCGGGGGTAATACACATAGACATACATATTCTGGTTATAGCTTTATTGGCGGTGGATTAAGAAATGTTACTTGTTCACAGTTTGGTGCTGCTACAAACATAAACAATGCTGTGGTAGTTGGTGGCACATGCAATATAGTATCTAATAACTACTCAATCATTGGTGGAGGATTAGGTAACTACAACCCATTAAGAGATTCAATTATTGGAGGAGGTGTTGCAAACCATACTGGTGGATTTGCCCCTATTGCTGTAACAAATGCTGCATTATCTGGTAATGGATCATGTACACAAATCAATTTTGGTGCCAATTGCACTTCTTGCTTTAATACAGCTGGTTCAACAAATCTTGTTTCTATCTATTATTCAACATCTGCTATACCCTTAAGCGCAGGATGTTTTGCAACAGCTTCAATCTGTGCTAGTACTGGTAACTGTTTGATTATATCTGGTGACTATACTGTTAGTTCAGTAACTAGTGCTACGTGCTTATATGTTTATGATAGAACCTTAAATCAAATTGGATATGATAACTTTATAGGTGGCGGTAAGCTTAATACTGCTTCTGGTATTTATAATGTAATTGGAGGAGGAATTTGTAATACGAATGCTGCTTGTGCCGTCAATCAACAGGGCCATGCTTTTATTGGTGGTGGATGCAATAACACTATAGCGGCTGCAGGTAATTATGGTGTTATTGCAGGAGGTAGAAATAATGTTAATTGTGGTAACTGTATGGGAGTTGTAGGCGGTGGTGTTGGCAATACTTCCTCAGCTTATGCTTCCACAGTAGGTGGCGGTGTTAGTAATACTGCATCAGGAAATAGATCTGTTGTTGCAGGTGGTACTAGCAATATAGCTTTCGGTGTAAGAGCAAGCGTTCTTGGCGGTGGATGTAATGCTGCATGCGGTAATTGTAGCACTATTTCCGGTGGTTACAAGAATACTATTTCAACTACAGGCGGTGCTTCGGTTATTGTTGGTGGTGTCTGTAATACAGCATCTAATGCATACTCTAATATCAACGGAGGCTTTGGTAATTTTGCTCCTCTCCGTTCTTCTATTATAGGCGGTGGTGATTTTAATCACACTGGAGGGTATTGTCTAACACCAATTAGTAATACCTCTACCCCAACGAATCTTGCAACCGCGCAATTATCTGGTAACGGTACTTGTACTAGTATAAACCTCGGCGGTGCTTTTGGTTCTTGCTTCTCTACTACCGGTACAAATGCTGTCTCCATTGTATATACAACATCTGGTGCTCCTCTTTCAGCTGGTAATTTTGCTGTAGCTAATATTGTTAGTCAGCCGAATACAACGTGCATTATTGTTAATGGAGATTATTCCGTCAATCAAAACTCAAGTGCTAGCTTATCAGCTACATGCGTATTTGTTTATGATAGATTATTAAACCAGAACGGTTTCCATTCTACTATTGGTGGTGGTAAACTTAATACGGCATCCGGTCAGTATGATGTTGTAGTTGGTGGTATTAGAAATTCGGCAATAGGTAACTGTTCTTTTATAGGTGGTGGTTTCCGTAATTTTGCTCAAAGTTGTGCTGCTGTTGTCGGTGGTGGCTGTCAAAATACAGCATCCGGTCAGTATTCTGCAATATTAGGAGGAGTCGGTAATCAATCACCTGGTAGAACAGCAGGAGTTGGAGCTGGCGTTTCAAACTGTGCTAACGGTAACTGTTCGTTTATTGGTGGTGGTATCTCTAATAATACAGGTAGTAATTCAACATCATTCATCGGTGGCGGTAATACAAATGTAGCTTGCGGTACTTCATCAAATATTGTTGGTGGTCAGAGTAATACAATTACCTCGGTCGGTAATTGCTCAACAATTGCCGGTGGACGCTGTAATATAATTTCTTCGGAGCATTCATTTATTGCAAGCGGTTCTGCTAATGATACAAAAGGCTTCGGGTATACCTTTATCTTAGGTACAGGATTAAGTGCGACCAAAGCAAATTATACTTACGTCAATAATCTCTCCGTACAGGGTAATATTGAATCAAATACAAATTATGTTGCTACTTTATCCTTAACAGCCAACCAAACAATGCCTAGTAATACTGATACTGTATTAACACTCGATCCAAGGAATGACCCGAGTAACTGGTTTAGTAGAACAGCAGGGATAGGATTAACTGCTCGGAGAATCACACCTACAGTTCCTGGTTATTATAATATAGACTATCAAGTTAGCTGGCAACCAGGTGTATCAGCAACTGGTGCGCAGAATAATATTCAAGTAATGAAAGTAACGGGTGGTACGGGTTCAGCCAATACAATATCTATCGTGCAACAGCCTATTATAACTACATCTGTTAATACAACGCAGAATACGTCAGCTATAACTTACTTAAATGGTACTACAGATTATATTTACTTCCAAGCTTACTCAAGTAATGCAGCTCAAGTTGTTACAGGTACAACAGATGGAAACTGGACAAAGGTAGAAATCTTTAAAATAAACTAAATTATTTGAAATCAAAAAAAAAAAATTCAGAACTTTTAATCCTGGATTAAAATGGTAGAGGCGTCGGAGAACTGTCCTTATTACCCTGATCAGGTGTTAGGGGTTTTCTATGTTCCTAGAACATTAAGTAATTATATGCTAGAGTCTCTTGAAGCAGCTATGACGGGTGTGTTTACTCTAGGCTTTCTAACTGCTTATTGCGTAATGTATTCCTGCAAAATTGTTATTTTCCTCTCAAAGTATTTTAAGGGAATCAAAAAATAATTCTTGAATTCTTTCTCTAGTGCCCGTATTATAAGGGGGTCATGAGTACAACAACACTAGATAGGTTCGTTGCCCAGAGCAGCGAAATTCGCCAGACCCTCCAAGGTTATAGCCTTGTTCCTCTGGATGTCGAAAACATTGAGAAGAAAGGTAATAGCTTCTTCTTCAATGGTAACCAGCTCCGTCAGGAGTCTCTCAAGAGCCTTATTAATGTTCTCGGGGTTAAGGAGCAGCTTGTTAATGAAATCAATGATGATAGCACCCAGTGGGAGCCTCTTCATAATGCTCTCTCGAACATTCGTAAGAATAAGCGTGTAACGGCTGTCCTTAATAGGCAGAACAACGAAATCAACAATATCTTTGATCGTTCTATTAAGGAAGAGCGCGCTGTTGACCTCACAAATGGTCTCCGTTATACCGAGGAGTATCTCCGCGATAACGCTAACAATCTCGAGTTGAGGGATTTCTATTTTGATCCTACGAACATTAGTATCGCTATTAACTTCAAGAACCCTGACGCTGATATTGACGTCTTTGGTGATGGAAGGGATATGTGGAAGAGTGGATTTGGAATGAATCTCTCTCTCAACAAGTCACAGTTCTTTCCTTATCTCCTTCGTCTTGTCTGCTCCAATGGAATGACAGCGATCCATCGTATGTCCCAGCGCTTTATTGATAGTGCTGACTTTACCCAAAGGACCTTCGATACACAAGTTCGTAAGTTCTTGACCGGAGATGTAATTCGTGAAGAGGTTCAAATGGCTGGCAATCGCCTTCGCAACCACAATGCATCCCTTCGTGAGTTCAATACAGCTCGTTCTATCGCTATCAAGGTTGATAAGGAGCTTGGTACCACAATGTTCGACGATCGTGATATTAAGCGTCGTTATACTGACGCCGGTATCAATCTCAAGGGTAAGAGCAGTCGCTGGATGGCTACGGCTAACTCGAACGTTAATGCGTACGACCTGTTCAATAACCTGACCAATGTCGCAACTCATCGTGTTACCGATGAGAGCATTGCCTTCAGGATGGAGCTTAATCGACTTGCGTCGGATATGTTCTTCAAGGGCCCAGACTTTGCAGCAGTTGCTCCGGATCCATTTCGGGCAGTTGCTCCAGCGAATCTAGACGCCTGAGTAACGGATAAAGCGGGTATATCATAGTGGTAATGAGCTTGCTTGCCAAGCAAGTTAGGAGAGTTCGATTCTCTCTACCCGCTCCAATATTAATAATCGAGCACGAGGAAGATAGTAATCCGCTTGGTTTGGGACCAAGATATACTCGGAGCGTAACCGAGGTGCTCGACCATTTGGTCCTCGTAGTGAAGTGGTTATCACAGTTCCCTTTCACGGAATTATCACGGGTTCGAATCCCGTCGAGGATGCCAAATAAATAACAAATAATGAAGATCAAATATACTCTTAAGAAGCTCTACCCAGGGGTATATCTCTGCACTATTAGAGATATGTATCATCTAACAATGACGTTTTGTAGAGTTCAAGAGTTTTACGAATCGCCATTTAAGCAGATTCGTAACAAGAAATTTACCCTTGTGAAGTTTATGGAGCTGTATTCCAGAAAAAATAATGGAAGCTTTACATATACTGTTGATTGGGGAGGCTTTAATGTACCAGGAGCAGTTGTCAATAAACTCTACAAGCTCGGTATAGACGATTATAATAAGTACGACGACGTCATTGAAGAGATTCACAATAAGATTAATAAAGAACTAAAAGAAAAGAATAGCTACTATCTTATTGGCGCAGATAACAATAGTAGAACGGTAGAGCATGAACTATGTCATGCCTTCTATACATTAAGAAGAGACTATAAACTCGCAATTAATAAAGTTCTCTCTAAATTAAAAACAAGCGTTTACAAGAAAGCATCTAAAGCTCTCTTTGATCTAGGATACGGTAAAACAACTCTACTTGATGAGCTTCAGGCCTACTTTATTACTGACTTTGCATCAATTGTAGATAATTCGAAATTGACTAAAAACGAACTCTGTAATCTAACGGATGTATCTATAGAACTTAAAAAAATTTACAAAGAGCATAAAAAAAGTTATAATAATTAATTGCACTTTAAATTATTTTATATATAAATAATATTGCTCTGGCGCTCAAACTAGGCTAAAGCAAACATATTAACTCGCTTAACAAAAGGAGAACACATATGACAACACAAACATACACACTAGGCCGGGTAATTCCGGCAGCAGGTCTCGGTTATAGCCAATTACCGAGCTTGTTTAATGATAATTGGCTAACAAGCGTTGTTAAGGATCTTGACAAGGCGTTTGATATTCCAAACGCTGTCTACCCTTACAACATAGTAGCGGAAACCGATCCTGACGGCGTTCCTACCACCTACTTTATTGAAGTAGCGTTGGCAGGCGTTGGTAAGGATTACATTAGCGTTAGCGTTAAAGAGAATAAGCTTCTCATTGACGTCAGTAAGGAAGATGGAGAATACGATGAGACGGTCATCTTCCACCGTAAAGGAATTAGTAGGAGGAAAGGACAATTGTCTTTCTCTATTAAGGACAATACGGACGTTAAAAACATCACATCGACTTACACAGACGGACTATTGCGAGTTCGAGTTCCTGTGAAGAAACCGGAGGTACATTCAGTTAGTATCAAGGTTAACTAAGTTTATTTTAGTGCTAAATTGAGCGTCAGAGCACTTATAATAAATGAATCAACGGGAGCGTACTCAAGCGGCTTAAGAGAGGAGTTTACTAAACTCCCGAACCTTTATCGGTTCCGTGGGTTCGAATCCCACCGCTCCTTTCACCTTGCAGAAAGTTCCTCTCCTCTTTTATAAATACTTTATATATTTAATAAATAATTCATATGAAATTCGACAAGCTCGCAAACGCATACATGAAAGTGCTGACCGAAGGAGCATCTAAGGGATACTCTCTCTATTGGAAAGACGAAGAATATAAGAGAACTCGTAAATGGTATACAGCTTCAACACCAGAAAAACTTTTACAGCTAATCAATCATGACAACTTAACAGGTAATTTTGAGTATGGAATGGTTGATGAAGATCATGAATTTAAATCATTTCAAGAGCTTTTAGATTTCTGTAGTCACAGTGATTTCTTTATTACCGGTCCAGATGGTAGAATTATTTCTGGTATGTACATGAAGGATGAAGAAGTGGGTCCAGAAGAAGCAGCAGAAGAGAGAAAAGAGACTTCACAGGAATGGGAGCTCAAGCGTCATGCTAGCGAACAAAACAAGTGGGACAAGCGAAAAGAGCGCTGGGACGCCTTCAAGAAAGCAAATCCAAATTACAAGAAGAAGGTATCAGAAATTCTCTAATCCTCTTGAACTGCAGCGGCTTAAATTATCATTGCCAATAATACTGTTTCCTATATAATATAAGAATCATCGGCAGGTTGGTAGAGTCCGGCTTATTGCACCGCACTTGAAATGCGGAGAACCTTTATCGGTTCCGTGGGTTCGAATCCCACACCTGCTTCCATATACGCGTCCGTGCCCGAGATGGCCGAAGGGGAGAGTCTGCAAAACTTTCTTGCGTAAGCAACATCGTAGGTTCAAATCCTACCGGGCGCTCCATAAATACCTTTATGACGTTTAAGGAGTATATATTAGAGAGTAATATTGACAAGCCTCGTCACCCTGGTATTCTTAAGCGTCAGGTTAAAGGTAAGTTAACCTGTTCTAAGGCACGTAGGCTCGAAGGTAAGGGCGGTTTAACTGCGAAAGCTGCGCGCCGTTATCAAAATTATCACTGTCAGTAAAAGCTTGCCTGAATTATAGATTCCTATAATATAGGAGAATGGCTAAACAACCTACAAAAGCAAAGTCTAAACCTAAAAACGAAGTAAAGTATACGAAGACTATTGTCTTTAAGTACGAGCCTACCTATGATGAACGTGAAGCAATTATTCGTAGAGCTATTTACTGTGAACAAGCTCAATACACCGGTAAGCCATTTCGTTTTATTATTGCTGAGAAGACAATGGAGTCAGCTAAGATTAATTTCTTTGTACGTAAGAAGAAGTGAACAAAAATACAAAGAAAAGATCAACAACATTACGACAGCTGGAAGATACAGCTAGGTCTCTTCTATATACGAATGATAGTAACCGCTGTAGACACTTCTCGTTCATTCTCTATAAGAATCGTTTGATTGCTACAGGGATGAACTGTAATAAGACTCATCCTTTAAATCTTTTAAATAGAAAGATATCTAAAATTACTGGTGAGGATTATTCAGAGTATAAACATACATGTTCAGAACTTAACGCTATTCTCAAGCTCAAGCGCTTAACAAATATTGATACGAAAAAATGTACCTTAGTTAATATTCGTTTTGATAGGAATGATAAAGTATCATTAGCTAAGCCCTGTTCAAGCTGTGATAGCTTATTACAATACCATAACTTTAAACAAATTACCTGGTCCACAAATAACGGTGATTATATATCTATATGAATAAGTTTCTAGCATATCTTTTTTACTATCTCGGTGATTTTACCTGGGAGGTAATTTGCTTGACAGATTGGTGTGAAATTACACGAAAGCTTATCTCAACTCCCTGTTGGTCTTTATATCAAAAATTCATGAATCTTTCTCTTGCTTACGACGAGAAAGCAGGATACATTGTATGGAAACTACCTGAAAATGAGTGAAGAGTATACATTTGAAGAGATTGAACTAACAGAGGATTT
>Ga0209085_1002002_pt1 | contig 11922 bp, 13 predicted proteins | sample C_131016_EF_Meta_FD_187310 | JGI IMG/M metagenome (GOLD analysis project Ga0209085, IMG submission 187310) | Freshwater microbial communities from Lake Croche, Canada to study carbon cycling - C_131016_EF_MetaG (SPAdes) (version 2) | ecosystem: Environmental > Aquatic > Freshwater > Lake...
TGCATCTGAAGGATGGATTCGCGGCGGAGTTCCATCTCGCGAATTGACAAGAGACCGTGATTATTATGCAGCTCACACACAAAATCAATATGTTTAACAGCCTTTCATAACTTGTTAAGTTTAGCCTTAAATGTTTTCCAAACTAACCATTATTTTATTTATAATATATTTAAAAAACAACATAAAACACAACTACTTATTATTATATGTACAATTCACATTTTGTTTGCACATATAGTTTTTATGACAATCTTCTTAGAAACACTTATCATAAAGATGAAAAATATGACGTGGAAGACGTAGAAGAATTTGAAGAGTTGTCCGAGTTAATATATAAAACAGAATTATTAAGAGCATTGGAATTTACTGTAGATCAAGTTGAAAGCTCTTGTGACAATGTATTTTTTAACAATGAAAAATTGTTTGAACTTTATAATATTTTAAAAATAGATGTTGGATTTATGGAATGTATAGAAAAAATTAAGCTGAAATATTGTTGCGAAGATTATGAATCTGGATTTGTCACTTTATTTTCATATGATTATTTTTTTTTGACTCATAAATGCATTTGTAACATTTTAAATGAAGGAATAACTCGCAGTGATAATATAAATCAACTTAAAGATGCAATTAAACAAAGTTAGATTATTTTTCTATAAGGATTATATATAACATGGCATCAACACGAAACCTAAATACACCTGGAAATTATAATTTAGAGCAAAGACAATACAAGCATTCTGAGACATATACACTGTATCCTAACTCGCAATATGGTGCGGCTTATGACACAAAGTTTCCTGGCAATGGTGTAAACCCAGCTCAAATACCATGGAATCAATTGTCATACAATGCACCTGATATTGAGTCATTTTTATTTGGCATAAACTCTACAAATTTAGTAAACCCAGCTGGACCTTTATATCCTGAATTAAAAACATTAGAAACTGCTAATTTTTTCAAGAAGGACGCAGTTTTAATGCCAGAACCTTTAGCAATAGAGAAAAATCAAAGACCTTTTCCTTGCCCAAACTAAAAGTTAAAAAAGTTACCTTGTTTTTGTATTAATATTATTTTTAAAATATGTGGGTTTTTTATATGAGTAACATAAATTCAAATAATATTAATAGCACGAATATAACCACTACTAACTTGCAAGTGCAAAATATAAATGGAATACCAATTGTCAACATTATTGGAGGTTATTATCCATGCAATTCTTGCGATGGAACTGTTTGTGACCCCGATATAGGTTGTGGAACTTGTAATTCATGTGAATCATTTGTGCCTGACCCATGTGATTGTTATATTTCTACAAGTGGTGGAACAGGACCTACAGGTCCAACAGGACCTCAAAGCACAGTTACTGGGCCTAGTGGTTATACAGGACCTCAAAGCACAGTTATTGGGCCTACTGGTTATACAGGACCAGGAGGTTACACAGGACCAACAGGTTATACAGGACCTCAAAGCAGCGTTACAGGTCCAACAGGACCTCAAAGCACAGTTACAGGCACTACTGGTTTTACAGGTCCAACTGGTCCAACAGGACCTCAAAGCACAATTACAGGACCTACAGGTTATACAGGACCTCAAAGCACTGTTACAGGTCCAACTGGTCCAACAGGACCTCAAAGCACGGTAACCGGGCGAACTGGTCCAACAGGACCTCAAAGCACAGTTACAGGTCCAACAGGTTATACAGGACCTCAAAGTACAGTTACTGGGCCTACAGGTTATACAGGACCTCAAAGCACAGTTACTGGTCCAACTGGTCCAACAGGACCTCAAAGCACAGTTACAGGTCCAACTGGTCCAACAGGACCTCAAAGCACGGTAACCGGGCCTACAGGTTATACAGGACCTCAAAGCACAGTTACCGGGCCTACAGGTTATACAGGACCTCAAAGCACGGTAACCGGGCCTACAGGTCAAACAGGACCTCAAAGCACAGTTACCGGGCCTAAAGGTTATACAGGACCTCAAAGCACAGTTACAGGTCCAACCGGTCCAACAGGACCTCAAAGCACAGTTACCGGGCCTACAGGTCCAACGGGACCTCAAAGCACAGTTACCGGACCAACAGGTTACACAGGACCTCAAAGCACAGTTACCGGGCCTACTGGACCAACAGGTTATACAGGACCTCAAAGCACAGTAACTGGACCTACTGGTCAAATAGGTCCAACTGGTCCTGCAAACACAAATGCTTCTACTGTTACTATTACAGATACAAATAGTGGTTCTGTTTATTACCCTACTTTTGTATCAGCAGCAGGAACAGGACAAACGTTACTAGCAGATATATCAACCACCCCTTTGTCTTATAATCCAAGCACAGGAACATTGACTACTGAAAATATGTATATAGGATTAACCGGAGCCATTAATAAACCTGCATATTTCAGCAATAATTCTATACAAGTCTTCTCAACTGATGCAAATCAGGAATCATATACAATAGATACTCAATGCACTACGGTAACAAATAGCGAGGCAAGAATTGATATTAAATCAGGTAATGCATACGCTCCACCCAAAGTATTTCAAAAAGCAAACCTCAATACGGATACAACACAACAATCATTATTTAGTATGCAAGATACTAGTTTTAATATGTGCACGGAATATCCAGATGCTACAAGCACGTATGAAGTATTTGCTGGTGTACAAGGTTTAACAATTCCTACTTATCAATTGGGATACCCATTTTCTGCGTTGTACAACTCCTATATTGAAATTCCTCCCCCCCCCGACCCCCCCACCACTATTAATTTTACAGTTCTTAGAGCTAATTTAAACAATATTGATATGTCTAGTGGATATGATACTCAGGCGGGTCCTACAAATATAGCACAATTCTTTCCTGGACAAATTGATCTTTACGGTACTGTTAATTTTTACAATTTTTCCGGTGTATCTGAAAACTCTATCATAGATCCCTCAGCAAATGGAACACTTACAATAACTTATCCCACTTATGCATTTAAAACCGTAATTATTGCAGGACCAACAGGAAAAACAGTTGTATTGCCTACTAGTATTGGCGCAACTTCTGGAATATGGTATGGTCTTTGTAATAAATCTACTACCAGCACAGTAACAGTTAAAGAAGTAGGTCCATCTGGAACAACAATTTATACTATTCCAGCAGGTCCTACAGGTGGAACTGGACCTACGGGTGGTATAGGGTCATTCGTGAAGGTGGTTACGAATGGTTCAAATTATTATAGGGCTGGATAATTTTTGAATCGTCTTAGCTTAAAATGTGCAAAAGTTGTTAAAAGACTCGGACCCTATATAAACCAAAATTATAACGCCAAATTTGTAAAAATAAAAAAGAACTTTATTTAATTTAAATTTAATTTAAAATGGGATGAAACACATACAATCTTATATTCCTATAATATACTTTATTGACTGCATTACGTTGTAGCAATAACGGTCATGAGGGTTGTGTAAAACAAGATTTTGTGCCGGTGAAAATCCTCTTAAATAAGTTTTTAAGATGGGTTGCGAATAATATCCATTTCGTAAACTTCTGATTTGTTTTTCAGGAACGGGTTTTGGATTTTCTGCAATTGGTTCTGTATGCGTGTTTGGCTGAAAAGGTTGTTGCACCGGAACCATTTTTACAGGAATGGTTGTAATGGGGTCAATAATAACTCTGCGAATATTTTTTGTAATATTAGCGTATCTTCTGCACGCATTACACGTTATGTTTGTATTACATTCCGAAGGCATTTTTGTCGTGGTTTGGTTATATTCAATATTAAATTTTGATTGAGTTAATGTTCCACGTGTTTTCCCGAAACAATCACACATAAAACCCGCAATAAATATAATAGATAGTAAACTTGCAGTTACAAACATTGTATTGATTGTGCATTATTTTTTTTTTAAAAAAGTTTTCAATTTTTTTTTTACTTGCACTTTATATTTAGCTTGTTCTAATTTTATTCAAGGGTGTAAATGTAAAAACGTAATAAAATTGTATTTAGTATTCAGGTGTATGCTTCTTGAATAAACAACCTTGAGAAGTCATACCCTTTACGGCATTTGTTACAATATTAGGGTTTTGGTTCGCACATGTTGACATCCAAATCTTTATAATACAGAAATTTTTCTTTGGTGAAATGGTAATTCCGGTTACATTGGCAACAAATGATGACTGTGTACTAATCGTTTCTCCAACAAGAACATAACTAAGTTCCTTCCAAACCTCGTAAACACTCTTGTTTGAAATCTTATAAGAGAAACAACCGCCTGCACGATTCTTTGGATCTTCCCAGATTGGCTTTATGCCTTCCTTCATAAGGAACAACATACAGTTCTTCACCAAAACGTCTGGTAGCGTTTCGGCAAGAGCAATAGCTTCCTCAACACTTCCGAGTGTGTAAATCTTTTTATAACTGCCAATACTCCAATCGGTGTCATGAGGCAAGTGTGCCCACATGGTCCATTTGTTTAATAGTGCATGATATTCGCTACTATCTGTATATGTTGCCATTGTAGTTTGCGGAGTTACCATTATAATTGTAACTATCAATTTTTTTTTATATTGTTTTTGCTTATTCATTCAATTATCATTGATTATCTGGCAATTCATAAGAAAATTCTACTTTACTATCTGAATCTGAATCTGTATTTGTATTTGTCGCTTTATTGATAAAATCTAAAACGGTCATATTTGACGTATCAATGTAAATAAATGGTGAAACAGTGTAATCATTTTCACTAAATTCTATCTCATCTTTTTCATTAAACGTTTTCATATTCACGTTGTTATCAATAACATCTAATTCATATATTCCAGTAATTTCATCGCAATTAACGTTATGTTGTTCCTTTAATAGATATGAAATCAAAAGAAGATTTATCTTATTTCCAATAATATAATAATTCTCGTTTTCATTTGATAACTTAATTTGATACTTTGCACCATTAAATTTTACTGTTAATGACATAAATGAAAACTTGCACGCTTTATAATCAAAATTCAACGGAAACTTTGGTAATCCAAAAAATAATACCTTATTCAACTTTGGTGATGTTTCTGTTAATCCTTCATAATCAGAAAATATAATAAAGTCGTACAATAAAAACTGATGAAGTGAAACATACTGTTTATTTGTTGATAGCATAACTTTATTAAACTTTATAATATCAATCTCAGATTTTTTATTAAACTTTTCAATTAATGATTTTATTGGTTTAAACGATGGATGGAAATACAATTTCTTAACACGCATTTCAATGTTTGTGTAAAAAAGAATTGTATAGAATGATATATTTAAAAGAGTAGCTTGATATTGATTTGGAAAACAGTATGTCATGAATATATGAAACCCTGCTCCAAGAGTAAAAATATTAATTATAGTCATTAACTTTGGATAAATTATAAATAAATTTTTAAATAGTTTTTGATTTATATACTTTGGAAGCTTTCATATGCCGGAGATGTAGAAGAATATGGAAAAAAGTTTTTCTTAAACACTGTTGTAGGCCGAGACACAGTTTTGGTTTCAGGTTGTTTTGTAATATAAATACTATTAGTAGTTGTATTTAGTTGAGGCGCCGGTCCTATTGTAGTATTTAATCCAAATATATATAATAACATTGCTACCACAAATGTCATTAAAATAAATGGTATGAAAACAATAATCCAGGAAATAACTCCTAAACCACCGTCACATAAACCATTTAATAAAAGAGTAACAAGTATTGCAACAACAAATTTCATAAACGCAGTATTATAAAGCCCTTTAAAGGTATCAATTAGAATCTGCGCGAGAGAAAAAACTATATAAATTAATGCGGGAGGACATAATTTGAACATGGATAACTTATATTATATCAATAAAAAAATGGCTCACCATCCTTTAAATAACCAACTTGATTTCCAGGGTCACCATCTTTATCTACTGCATAAATTGGTCCATTTTCCTCATTAGTTGCAAAGTAGTTAACGTCTTCAATTTCAATTTCAAAAACTTCCTCTTCTTCCTCTTTATCCTGTTCAATTTCCTCATCTTCTTCTTCCTCTTCTACTTCATCCTCAGTGTCCATCTCTTCTTCCTCTTTTTCAAATTCTTGTTTCTCTTGTTCAACTTCTTGTTTCTCCTCTTCATCCTCTTCATCCTCTTCATCTTCTTCATCATCTTCTTCTTCTTCATCTTCTTCATCTTGTTGTTCATCTTCTTCTACTTCTTCATCTTCTTGTTCTTCTTTAGATTCTACCGCAATTGATTTTGAGAAAATATTATTTGAAATAAAACACTTTGTGCACAATTCTTCAGAATTTTTATTGTGGCTGCATTCGCACTTACATAAATCAGTTTCTTCCTCATCGGCTTCGTTTTGGTATTCTTCCTCTTCCTCTTCCTCTTCCTCTTCCTCTTCCTCTTCCTCTTCCTCTTCCTCTTCCTCTTCCTCTTCTTCTTCTTCGCTTTGATTCTCTTTAATCTTGTCCTCTTCACTATCACTGGTTTCTGTAACAGAAACACGAACGTTTTTTGACGTAACTTCATTTTGCAATAAAATCTTTTCAATTGTGCAATCATCGTCAACGCTTTGAGTGTCAGACACTTCTTCAATATTCAATGAAATATTTTCCTTAGAAATGTTTAGCCGAGTATTGTGTTTTTGCAAGATTTCAAGTTCTTTCTTATAATATTCCATCTCAGCACGACACTTTTCAAGTTCTCTAGTTAAATGCGAGTGTGTATAATCGTAAATTAAATCATGAATACCACGTTTAACAACAGAATTAACTTCATTTAAAATTGGTTGAATATCAATAAAAGTAGGCAAATGCGACATTACTCTTGGATATTTTATATTAGTAAATTTCGTTTAATATGATTTAGAAAATATTTAAACAATATGTATAACATGGACAATATTACAATTATATGCGAATCCGATGCTTATGAAAAAATCCAAATGATAATGCGACAAACAGATTATAATGAAGACATTGCAAGAGAGAAATTAATGGTAAACAATGATGACCCAATAAAAGTAATTAAAGAATACATGGGAATTGTTGAAAAACCTAAACCTGTGCCAAAATCTGTTAATCAAGAAATATATAAACAACTAAGACGTAGATTAGATGATTCTATTCGCAATTTTAATATTAAACAAGATGCTAAATTAAAGGATGAAATCGCAATGAATAACAACAGAAAAATTGACTAATCTATTTTCTGGATAAATGAATTTTTCCAGAAAAAGTATATGGATAAAAGTAATCATGTATACCTTAATAAATAATAAATTAAATTTATTATTTAATTAATTTGAAGCTAATCCAAAGCGTTCATTAACAATATTATTTTTTGTCTGTTGCTTCTTCTGGAGTCTCTTTTTCAAGTGATAATTATTTGATGGTATAATCTTATTATTAATAATAAAATCATCATTATCTTCATGAAACTCTGGTAGAATTCTAGTAAGAGGTTTATCAACAATTAAAAATAAACGCTCTGATTTGAGTAACGAGCGATATTCTTGTATTGTTAAATTTCCATAATAACGTTCCAACATATAATGTGGATTAGGAGCAGGTTTAATATTCTTTGAGTAATGATATATTTTTGAATAAATATGATTAATCAAATAATAACGTTCAAACTTTGTTGAGCTATCAATATTTTCTTCCATTAAATGAGCAGTAGCACATTCAGGGCTGCAAAAACAACCATAAACATGGTAAGTGTCTTTAATAAAATGTTTTGGAATATAAATAGGCGGATTGTCAAAATCATAAGAGCACCAGAAACAAGCAGACTTCTTGTCAGAAATATTGTTAATATGCAAGTTGTGTTCAAGTGTTTTGAGCTTTCTCCATATCTCCTTTGTTTCGCAGCAATCATTGTCTTGAATATCATTATAATTCATATTCTTTATATTAGAAATAGAAGTAGAACCAATAATTTCAGGTGGTGTCATAATTGTATTATCATCTTCTGGTTTGTTTATAATTTCATAAAAACAATCATTTTTGGGCCCTCCAAATGTAAACGACTCTATATTTGAAGACGTAAAGTTAGAGTTATAATCTCCAGACATTTGCAAATCTTTTGTTGAGCACTTTAAATGCAAAATAACGTTTGGTTTAGTTTCTTTCTGTTCTGTAACTGTCAAATTTTGTTGTATTATTTTTCCCCCCTTTGGCTTTCTTCCTCTTTTTTTTCCAGGTGATTTAACGACAACATTTTCGCCTTCATTCAATTCATTTGGTTCAAGAACTTCATTTCCGTCTTCCTCCAACTTTTCACTATTAAAATCAATAGATATTTGCAATTGAATGTTTGAATCTGAAGAAAAAACAACCTTATTTTCAGAATCTTTTTCCTTTGCTGCATGAATCGCGTCGTTTTTAACCTTCTCCTGACTAGCTAATATTTCTTTTTTAGTTCTCCTTCCCCTCTTAGGTTTTATCACTTCCTCTGAAACTTTACTCATTTTATACTATACCTATTCTATTACTACTAATTTAAATGGTTTTAATAAATATTTAAAGTTATATTTTTATTATTGACAATTATTTTTATCATAACAATTTCGGCATACAGGAATATAGCTGTCTGAACCTACTAGAGTCTGCTGGGTTTCCTTTGTCAAACGAAGCGAGAATATTCCAGGTTCTCCGTTCTTACAAATAGAGCATAATGACTTTAATTTTGTATAATCATTGCATATTGGAATAAGGTCTAACATTTGCCCAAATTTTTTTCTCTCAAAATCGCCATCCAACCCAGCAATATAAACTTTTTTCTTTTCATTTATCATGTCCAAAACACAATCATACAAATCATCAAAGAATTGGCCTTCATTAATTAAGATAACTTTCGCGGTTCGTAGTTTCAAATGTTTGCTTGATTCCTCATCAAAATCATCATCTACGCTTCTATTGTCCCATACATCTTTTATTAGTTGAGTTTGAATGCAAGGGATCATTTTTTTATCGTGCGTAGAAAGCATTGATTCGTGATATCTTTTATCTGAACAATGATTTATAACCGCGACAGGAATATTACAAAATGAACACTGCTTGTAAATTTCTAGTAGCTTGGATGTTTTTCCAGAATACATTGGACCCATAAATAATTCTAGATAGCCTGATGTTGCCATTTCTATTTTTTGTTTGTCCATAATATTGGTTAGAATTATTAATTTCAATTTTATTCGTTATATTTTTCTTATATTATTTTCTTTTTGATTGTCTTTTTGATTGTCTTTTTGATTGTCTTTTTGATTGTCTTTTTGATTGTCTTTTTGATTGTCTTTTTGATAGTCTTTTTGATTGTCTTTTTGATTGTCTTTTTGATAGTCTTTTTGATTGTCTTTTTGTTTGTCTTTTTGATTGTCTTTTTGATTGTCTTATTATATTAGTTTTACACCTTTTCTCATTTAAAACGCCCATTTTACGTGAGATTTTATAGATAGTTCTTCTTTGGTCGCTTCCTTGTTTTATTCTTACTTACATACTTTTCAGGTCTTTCATATGCCCCTTTTACAATATTTCTGTATTTTTCTTTTGGTATTCCTTGTATAACCTTCGTTATATTCCGCTTTAATTCAGTATGAGTTAATCCATCTAACTTCTGTAAGCGTTATTTCAACATACTAAAGTAATTTTCAATATCAGTATAGTTATGTTTATATAATTTAATTTTGTTAATTATATAAAAATATAACCTTATAATAGAGTAGTTCTATATATTAAATGGATGCTAATGAAATAAATAAAATAAAACTATTAGAAGAAGAAAATATGAAACTACGAAATGAATTAAATGAGACCAAAGAGCATTTGAAAAAATATACAAGTCCGTTAAGAAATAAGACATATTATGAGGAAAACAAAGAAAAGCATAAACAACAAGTTAAGGAATATAGAGAAAAAACGAATTATGTATATGAAGTTCCACCTGAAAAGAAAAAGGAATACGCAAGAACAGCATATTTGAATAAAAAAGAAAAACTAAAGAAGGAAAAGGAGGAAAATGAAAAATCCATGGAGAAAAACATTTAGTCATTTATATAAATTAATTAAATTAAATTATATAAAATTAACATCTCTGTATATAATATAGAATGGTGAAAAAGAAAAAGAAAACCGATTTCCAATTATTTAGGCATAATGAGAAGGCATCTTTTCAAACCATCAAGACAACTCTTAAATCTATTTTGTTAAACCATAATGAGATACAACCTGAAATAAATAATTTGGTTTTTGAGATGAACGATTTAATGATACATTCCTACCAGTTTATTAGGTTATATGTTTTAGATTGTTATGCGAAGAACCAAACTCTACCTGAAATAAATGAAACTTTTATTCTTTATTGTATCAAGGCATTAGGAGTTCGTGATAATAGAGGTAAGAAAGGAGCGGATACAGAACTATTAGAAAAGTTAGATAAGTTTTATCAAGAAGAATATCATCCTTTACTGAACCATGAAAAAACTAATTTGAAAAATACCACTTTTATGCTTCATTATTTGGCTACGCAAGTTCATACTTCCTTATCCAATAACACACAAGAGCATTTTATACAACACTTCTTACGCTTTATCAATAAAACAACTACCGAAATAACAGAGGATAAGGCAACCTTGTTTCAATTCAAGAAACAAGTATTAGAATTGGACACAGAAACAAATGAAATATTTTCTAACTGGAAACTCACCCATTTATTTCACATTTTTCCAAATGATATCAAAAAATCAATCCACTATGATGTAAAAGTTAGACCATTTGAATATCTGAAAGGAATGCTTTATATGAACTCTATATTGGAAAAACAGGAAAGTAAATTGTTTCAACCATTACCATTAAGAACCAATATTATTCCAAAACATATTATTTTGGATACTGCTTGTTTGGTTAGTTTATTTAGTCCTGAAAAGGATAAAGATGGTAATAAAACAAAGAAGGGTGAATTGTTGAAAAATATTAAGGAAAACCAACATGATATTTGGAATGGATTTTTGAATTTGAACCATAAAACTTTCAAGAATAAACATTACCAGTTTCATCACCAAATACAGACAGATGGTATTTCCTGTTGTTTGTTATTTATTAGAAAGGATTTGAAAGATAAAAAATGGGGTAGTAAAGTCCCTACTTTACCTGAACAAGATTTCTATAACATAGAAGATTTATCAAAGGAACAGTTAGATGAATTGAAACCGAGAAACATTGTTGGATGCGATCCAGGAAAAAGAAGTTTGGTTTATATGATGGATGGTAATGGAAAGAAACTACAATATACAGCACCTCAAAGAAAAATAGAAAGTAAAGCAAAGTGTAATAAACGAATATTATTAGAAGAAAAGAAGAAACAATGTATTATTGGATTAGAAACCGAACTATCCAGCGAAAATAGCAAATCTGTAGATTATGAAAAGTTCAAGTCATATTTGGTAGAAAAGGATAAATTAAATAAGAAGGTATTAGATTTCTACCAACGAGAAACTTGGCGAAAAATGAAATTTCGTCAATATAGTTATGGTAAGAAAAGCATGGATACATTCCTGAATAAAATAAAAGAAACATTTGGAGATAATATTCTTATTGGTTATGGCAATTGGAGTAGGAGCACCCAAATGAAGCATTTTATGCCCACCATGAATAAAGGATTAAGGAAGCAAATCCATAAGAAATATGATACTATTACGATAAATGAATGTAATACCAGTAAGAAATGTTGCGAATGTTATAACAATTTAGAATATTACCGGCATAAGAATGGAGAAAAACAATTCCGTCTTTTAGTTTGCTCTAACTGCGTGAGACCTCAAGTCAAACAAACCGTATTTAGAACAAGAGACGCAAACTCTTCCATAAACATAATGAACTTAACAAAGTGGTGGATAGAAAAACAGGAACGCCCATTATGTTTTCAT
>Ga0209085_1002003_pt1 | contig 11917 bp, 10 predicted proteins | sample C_131016_EF_Meta_FD_187310 | JGI IMG/M metagenome (GOLD analysis project Ga0209085, IMG submission 187310) | Freshwater microbial communities from Lake Croche, Canada to study carbon cycling - C_131016_EF_MetaG (SPAdes) (version 2) | ecosystem: Environmental > Aquatic > Freshwater > Lake...
CGATGGCAAGGCGACGGCCAAGACCGTGCCAGCCGTCACCGGTCTGGTCGGGGAATTGATCGAAGGTATTCGCCGCATCCACAAGTCGTAAGCGGGTGTGGGAGTATCGGGCAGAGGGAATGCGCGCATGAACTGGATTTCCAACGTTGTTCCGCCAAAAATCAGATCGTTTTTGCGCCGTGATACGCCGGAAAATTTGTGGATCAAGTGCCCTGAAAGCGGCCAGCTGGTGTTTCATAAGGATGTGGAAGCCAATCTGTTCGTGATCCCGTCTTCCGATTATCACATGCGCATGACCGCGACGCAGCGTCTGGCCAGCATGTTCGACGAGGGCCAGTACGAGACCATCGCTTTGCCGGACGTGCCCGCCGACCCGCTGAAATTCCGCGACGAGAAGCGCTATGCCGACCGGATCCGCGATGCCCGTTCCAAAACCTCGCAGATTGATGCCGTCAAAGTCGGGCATGGCCGGATCGAAGGCCAGCATCTGACCATCGGCGTGCAGGATTTCGACTTCATGGGTGGTTCGCTGGGCATGGCGGCGGGCGAGGCGGTGGTGACGGGGCTGGAGACAGCCGTGGCGCGGCGCACACCTTTTGTGATGTTTGCCGCTTCGGGCGGTGCACGCATGCAGGAAGGCATGTTCTCGCTGATGCAGATGCCGCGCACGACGATTGCGGTGCGGCGCCTGCGCGAGGCGCGCCTGCCCTATATCGTGGTGCTGACCAACCCGACCACAGGTGGCGTGACGGCCTCCTATGCCATGCTGGGCGACGTGCATATTGCCGAACCCGGGGCGCTGATCGGCTTTGCCGGTCCGCGTGTGATCGAACAGACCATCCGCGAGAAATTGCCCGAGGGCTTCCAGCGGTCGGAATATCTGCGCGATCATGGCATGGTCGATCTGGTCGTGCACAGGCGAGACATGAAAGCCACGGTGGCACGGCTGTGCAGGCTGCTCACCGACCGCTCGGCAGCGGCCTGAACGCACTAAACCTTTACGAATCCTTAATTCTGCCTTGATAGACTCATAATCCGGTGCGGATGCCGCGGGTATGGGACACGAGATGAACAAAGGGGGGCGTGATCGGTCGACGGGGCAGGGCGGCGCAAGCCATGCCTCCTCTGATATCCGGCTGACTGCGCGTGACCGCTCCGTGGTGTCCAGCACATCCGGTTCCGTCAAATCCGCGTCCCGCAAAGGGGTCGTTGATCGCGATGACGATCCGCCTGCTCCCAAAACGAGTAAACGCGCAGAACCCAAAAAAGACATATCCGGCAAGAAGCGCAGCAGGAGCGCGGCACGGCGTCCGGTCTCGTGGCTGGGGCGGTTGTTTTACTGGTCGGTTGTTGCCTCGATCTGGGGTTTTATCGCGGTGGCGGGTCTGGTGGTCTATCATGCTGCCAAATTGCCGCCGATTGACCAGTTGAGTGTGCCCAAGCGGCCCCCCAATATCGCTATTATGGCGGTTGATGGCACGCTGGTGGCCAATCGCGGTGAAATGGGTGGCCGCACGATGCAACTGGCCGAATTGCCGCCTTATCTGCCCAAAGCCTTTGTGTCGATCGAGGACCGGCGGTTCTATGACCATTTCGGCATTGATCCGATCGGCATTGCCCGCGCTATGCTGCGCAACATCATGAGTGCGGGCGGGCATTTGCAAGGGGGCTCGACCCTGACGCAGCAACTGGCCAAAAACCTGTTTCTGACACAGGAGCGCACGGCCTCGCGCAAGATCCAGGAGGCGATTCTGGCTTTGTGGCTGGAGCGCAACTATTCCAAGGACCAGATCCTCGAACTCTACCTCAACCGTGTCTATTTCGGATCGGGTGCCTACGGGGTCGAAGCTGCTGCCCAACGCTATTTCGGCAAATCGGCCAAACAGGTGACCCTGGCGGAAGCCGCTATTCTGGGTGGCCTGGTCCAGTCGCCCTCGCGGCTGGCGCCCAACCGCAACCCGACCGGCGCGCAGGCCCGCGCCGAACTGGTGCTGGCTGCCATGCAGCGTGAAGGCTATGTCAGCGAGGATATGGTGAAGCTGGCACAGGCCAACCCTGCCAAAGCCAACCGTGCCAGCGGGGCGGGCTCGTCCAATTATGCGGCCGATTATGTGATGGATGTGCTCGATGATTTCATCGGCACGCTCGACAGGGATGTGGTTGTCTCCACCACGCTCGATCCGGCTTTGCAGGGCATGGGCGAAAGGGCGCTGGTCGATGAGCTGGTCCAGCGTGGCGAGAAATTCGGCGTCAGCCAGGGGGCGTTTGTGGCGATGACGCCGGATGGCGCGATCAAGGCTTTGGTGGGTGGCAAATCCTACGCCGAGAGCCAGTTCAACCGCGTGATTGCTGCCAAACGCCAGCCCGGCTCATCCTTCAAACCCATTGTATTCCTGACAGCCCTGGAGCGCGGTCTGACGCCCGACACGGTCCGCGACGATGCGCCTTTGTCGATCAAGGGCTGGAACCCCGAAAACTATTCGCGCAAATATGCGGGTCCGGTCTCGTTGAAAAACGCATTGGCGCAATCGCTCAACACGGTCTCCGTGCGTCTATGTCTGGAAGTCGGCCCGCGGGCGGTGGTGTCGACGGCGGCGCGATTGGGCATCCGCTCGAAACTCGAACCCAATGCCTCCATTGCCTTGGGTACTTCCGAGGTCAGCCCGCTGGAACTGGTGGGGGCCTATGCCAGCTTTGCCAATGGCGGCCTTGGCGTGTTGCCCTATGTGATCACCGAGGTCAAAACGCGTGAGGGCGAGACGGTCTATGCCCGCAGCGGCGGCGGTATCGGTCGGGTCATCTCGACCGAGCATGTCGGCATGATGAATGTGATGATGCACGAAACCATGGTGACCGGCACGGCGCGCAAAGCCGTAATCCCCGGCTGGGAAACCGCAGGCAAAACCGGCACCAGCCAGGATTTCCGCGATGCATGGTTTGTCGGCTATACATCGACACTGGTGGCCGGGATCTGGCTCGGCAATGATGACGGCTCGCCCACCAAACATCTGTCGGGTGCGACATTGCCCACCGATATCTGGCAGAAATTCATGCTTGCCGCTCTCAAGGGGACGCAGCCGCAGCCCTTGCCGGGGCTCAACTCAAGCTGGTCGCTCGATATTCCGGCTTTGTTGGGCCTGTCCTCCAAGGATGAACCTCCGCCGGCCGATGAGCCGATGGCGGAGCCGTCACGCAGTAAAAACGAGCCGGTGCGGACACCGGCTTTGCCGCAATCCAATCTGGTGCCACCCGCAACGGTGCCGCAGGCTCAAGCGCCCGTTCCGCAAATGCCTGCTCCGGTCCGGTCCAATCCGGATGGCCGGCCTTTGCAGATTGTTCCGCCATCACCGCCTGTGTCTGTGATGACGCCGCCGCAGGATGTCAGGGCACCGGCCGTCAGAGCGCAGGATCCGCGCGAATTGCGGCCCCCTGCCATGGTCGGCAACGGGAGTGAACCTGCGCGTCCGCCGGTCCGGCGCGAGCCGTCGGTGCTGGACCGTCTATTTGGCGGGTGAGCTTGGGGGCAATCGCGCCATCATGCGGTGGACCAGCATGGCCGAAACACCCAGCACCAGAATCAGGGCGGGCAAGGGCAGGGCCGAGCCCCAGTCCAGCATCTGGCCGAGCAGCGAGCCGACCAGAGCGGCCATCATCATCTGGATCAGGCCCAGCAAAGAGGAGGCGGCACCGGCGCGTTCAGGAAAGGGTGTCATCGCACCAGCCATGGATTGCGGCATCACCAGACCCACACCCATGGTGTAGAGTGTCATCGGCAGCATGATTTCGAGCGGAGAACCGGGGCCGAACCAGACTGCCAGCATCATGGCGACCCCGCCGCCTGCCAAGGCCAGCACGCCCATGCCAATGGTTTTGTCGAGGCCCAGACGGCCGACGGCGCGTTGGGCGATCAGCGTCCCTGTGACATATCCCAGCACCACGAAGGAAAACACCATGCTAAAACCCATCACGGAAAGACCGTAGACCTTTTGCAGCACGAAGGAGGAGCCGGAAATGAAGGTGAACAATCCGCTATAGGCCAGGGCCGACAGGCTGACATAGCAGCGGTAGCGCGGATGGCGCAGCAGCACCCTGAACCCGCCGATGATGGAGCGCAGGGAGACTGCATGGGGCGAGCGTTCGCGCAGGGTTTCGGGCAGCATCAGGATGACAATGATGCCGAGGGTCAACCCGAAAAAAGCAGTGGCAAAGAAGCTGGAGCGCCAGCCGAACACGGTTTCCAGTACGCCACCCAACAAGGGCGCCAGCGCTGGCACCACTCCCATTACTGTGCCCATGCGCGACAATTCGCGTCCGGCACGCGGCCCTTCGTAGAGATCGCGCACAATGGCGCGGCCCAGCACGATCGGGCCTGAAGCGCCTAGGGCCTGGAAGAACCGTCCGATGATCAGCCAGGACATCGACGGCGCAAAGGCACAGGCCAGCGAGGCGAGGATGAACAGAACCATACCGGCCAGCAGCACCGGCTTGCGGCCGAGCCGGTCGGACAGCGGTCCGTAAAAAATCTGTCCCCCCGCAAAGCCGAACAGAAAAGCCGAAAGCGTCATTTGCGCCCCTGCGCTGTCACTCGCCAGAGCGTGGGCAATGGCGGGCAACGAGGGGAGGTACATATCGGTCGACAGCGGACCCAAAGCCGTCAAAAAAGCCAGAAGGGCTGTCAAAGCCAGAGTATCGGGGCGCAGAAACATGGATCGGCTCTTTCGTACGGTTAGCCGTAATGATGCAGGCTCGTGCCGTGGCTTTTCAGCCATGCCTCGGCCCGTTCGACATCCGGGGTCATGCTGTTTAGCAAACGCCAGTAGCGGGAGGAATGATTCATTTCCCGCCGGTGGGCTATTTCATGCGCGGCCAGATAATCAAGCACGAAGGGCGGTGCCATGATCAGCCGCCACGAGAAATTCAAAGCCCCTTGCGAGGAGCACGAGCCCCAGCGGCTTTTGGTGTCGCGCAAGGTGATGCCTTTGACGCTGACATCGATCATTGTGGCATAGCGGCTGACCGCCAGATCGAGATCATGCAGGGCCTCGCGTTTCAGAAAATCCTTCAACCGGCGCGCCAGAAAGGCCGGATCGCCCGGAACGGCCAGACACGGCGTGCCGTCCTCTTGCCTGTGCACCATGATTCTTGCTCCGCGTCCGCCAGTGGCGCACAACAGGTGCGGTTCGCCGCGCAAGGGCACGCGATTGCCCTCGATAAACGGTACGGTTTGCGGCAGGCGGGCCAGTCGTGCGGCAATCCAGCCGCCGTGGCGGCGGGCAAAATCGATGGCGGTGGCCAGATCGGCCTTCACGGGCATGGTCAGGACCACCGTGCGGGTGGCCAGCGAAATCCGCAAACCATAGCGGCGGGCTTTGGCACTGCGCTTCAGGGTCACCTGATAACGGGCCTCGAGATGCTCAACCTCGATCACCGCAGGATCGGGTTGTTGCGAGGGGCGGAGCAGACGGAGAATCATGGAAAAAGCCTGCGGGATCACCGCAGGCTTGTCATCAAAAAAACGAAACGGGCTCAGGCCCGGGCTTTGGCAGTTCTCGTTTTGGTCGCGGCTGCTTTGGTTGCGCGTGTTTTGGCAGGCTTGGCTGCAGGGCCTTCCACCAAGGTCTGGGCACTCGCATTCGCGCGTTTGCGGCCTGCCATTGTTGCATTGGCAATAAAGTCGCAAATGCGCGGTGCGATATCGGCACGGAAGCGCGAACCGTTGAACACGCCGTAATGGCCGACGCGCGGCTGCACCCAATGGGCGCGCTGGTTGTCGGGAATATTGACGCACAGATGCTGGGCCGCTTCGGTCTGCCCGACACCGGAAATATCGTCGTTCTCGCCTTCAACCGTCATCAGCGCGACGCGCTTGACAGCCTTGAGATCGATCAGCCGGCCGCGATGCATCATTTCACCCTTGGGCAAGGCATGGCGGACAAACACCGTATCGACCGTTTGCAGGTAGAATTCGGCGGTCAGGTCCATCACGGCCATATATTCATCGTAGAATTCGCGGTGCTTCTCGGCGGAATCCCCATCGCCGTCGACCAGATGGCGGAACATGTCGCCATGCGCCGTGATGTGCTTGTCGATGTTCATCGCCATGAAGCCGGTCAGCTGCAGAAAGCCGGGATAGACCTCGCGCATGAAACCGGGATTGGGCAGCGGCACTTTGACGATACAATTTTTCTTGAACCACTCGATGCCGCGTTCCTGTGCCAGCTTGTTGACGACAGTCGGACTTTTGCGGGTATCGATCGGGCCGCCCATCAGCGTCATCGAATAGGGAGCGCAAGGATCCTTGTCCATTTCCATCAGACCGATTGCCGCCAGAACCGGCACGGACGGCTGGCATACCGCCAGCACATGCACATCGGGACCCAGGAAGGTCAGCATGTCGCGGATATAGTCGACGTAATCGTCGAGATCGAAACTGCCCGCGCCGATCGGCACAAGGCTGGCATCGACCCAATCAGTGATATAGACCTCGTGGGTCTGGATGAAGGTTTCAACCGTTCCGCGCAGCAAGGTGGCATAATGGCCCGACATCGGGGCGACAATCAATAATTTGGGCTGGCGCACGCGGTTGCGGTCGATCATCCGGTCAAAATGAACCAGATTGCAGAAGGTATTCTGCCATACGACATGCTCGCTGACCGCGACGCGCACACCGTCGACCTGTGTAGTCGGCAGATCGAACTGGGGTTTGCCGTAACGGCGGGTCGAACGCTCGAACAATTCGCATGCTGCGGACAAAGAACGGCCGATCGTTGATTTTCCGGCAAAATTAGCGGGGTTGTCCAGCATCCACCGGCTGGCCTGTGCCATTGAACGTGCGGGACCAATCAACGCATGGGCAGCTTCATACCACATATAAAGCGAGATCTGAGAATTCATCATGGATCCATGTCCCAAAGGTTCGTCCAAAAACTGCGAATTGTGATTCGCAATGGTATGATTCGCTCATATTTTGCACTGCACAAAACAGCGTCACAATAACGATTTTTCTGCCGGATTCAATGCGGGAACCGTGGGTTGTGCATGATACTTTGATATGAGGCAGGGCCGACAGGCCCGTCATGCGGGCATCGGCAGCGACTGTTTCAACCATAAAAATGGCAGGGAAAGACCCTGCCATGATTGTTTAGGGGCGAGACGAGCCCCCGGTTATGCGGCTGACCGGCTTTCATGCCGTTCGATCATCACGAACAGGATGAGGGCCAGCACGGCCAATCCGCCGAACCAGACCGGATCAGCGATGCCGGTGATGTCGGGCAGCCGGACCTTGCCGAGCGCCCAGACTTTCAAAAGGCCGTCCTTGAACCCGTCAAAGGTCAGGGCATAGGCGATGCCACCGATCAGCATGCCGATGCTGCCGACCAGAGCATGGATGCTGCCGGTTCCGATCGCCGCCAGAGCGGTGCCCGGGCAATAGCCGTAAAGCACCATGCCGATGCCGAAAATGGCCGAACCGATGATCACACCTAGCATATTGGCATCCTTGATGTGGTATTTGGCCAGACCCTGATCCACCAGGAACAGCACGCCGATGCCGCCGACGATGATCGCGGTCATCATGACTTTGATGACGGTAAAATCAGTCATGCGGAACTGGTTCACGATGACATTGTAGTCTGTCACTTTTCCGCGTTGTAACAGCCAGCCGAATGCGAGGCCGAACACAACCGAAAGGCCCAAAGCCGTGTTACCCGAGAGAGGAAAGGTCATGATGGTCTCCTTTAGCCGCGTTTAAACAGGATGAAGGCGGTGGCCAGACCACTGGCAAACATCACCACCAGAAAGGTCCAGCCCGATAGGGCCAGTTGCAAACCACCCGAAAGGCCATTGCCGCTGGTGCACCCGCCGGCCAGTCTCGCGCCGTACATGGTCAGGAAGCCACCCATCAGGGCAGCCGCATAGCGTTTGAGCAGGGACGGACCGAAATGCTGGTTCCAGACCGCAGGAGCCCATTCGATCCTGAATTCACGATAGAAGATCGAGGCCATAAAGCCCCCCAGCAATGTTCCGACCAGAAACAGGGTGCCGTAATCGATCGCGGGAACAGTTTTCGACCAGTAGCTGTTGGCTGTGATAAAATCGGGTCCGGCAAAGAGGGCCGTGACGCCGCCCGAGACTTCCGACAGGGCTGTTGTGATCCCCAAAGGTTGGGCGACGATGGCAAAGACAAGCCAGCTCAGGACGCCGATCCCGATCCCGACCCGATAGGGACGCGTGTGGGCAGTGAAAAAGGGCATGGACATGGACAACTCCTCGGTTTCTAATCATTCAATTTATACTATATGAATATATAGCAATATAATAGACAAAGTCAAGCTGGCATGTTATGAGCCGAAAATGCCCGGCTGTTGCATCATCCGGTGGCGGCTTGATGGGGGCTTGCCTATCTGCCCTGCGTGGAGTGTGTTGCAACAGGTCCTGTCGGGGCAAGAGGATCATGGGATGGCGGGCCGGTCCCGCATGAAGGCAGAAGATGGCAATTGACAGTCAACAGATCGATCAAGTGGCCCGCATCCTCGCGGTGCTGGGCGAACCCTCCCGTCTGCGCATTCTTTCGGCCATGATGGACAAACCCCTTTCGGTCAACCAGATCATTGCCGCAACCGGATTGAAGCAGGCCAATGTGTCCAAGCAATTGTCCATTTTGTTCGACTCCGGTCTGGTGGCCCGCCAGCGCGAGGGCGTCTCAGTGCAGTACCGGATTGCTTTGCCGCTTCTGTATGATTTATGCGGGCTGGTTTGCGAGGGTGCCCGCGAGATTGCAGCCCGACGGCTTGCCGCTTTTGACAAATCCGCGCATCCTGTAGGACAAGATAACGAGACAGTGTCCTGAGCCCAGCACGAGATTGCAGAGCATGCCCAAACCGATGAACCCCATTTTTTCCGGTCAGACGACCTCGGTGTTTGAAACCATGTCGGCGCGGGCGCGTGAAACGCAATCGATCAATCTCGGCCAGGGTTTTCCCGATGATCCGGGTCCGCTCGATGTCCGCCAGAAGGCGGCTGATGCGGTGATCAATGGCTGGAACCAATATCCGCCGATGATGGGCTTGCCCGAATTGCGGCAGGCCATCGCCCGCCATTACCTGCATTGGCAGGGGGTCTCGCTGGATTGGGAGCGCGAGGTGATGGTGACATCTGGCGCGACCGAGGCACTGGCCGGCGCGTTGATGGCACTGATTGCCCCCGGTGACGAGGTTGTGCTGTTCCAGCCGCTCTATGATGCCTATCTTCCATTGGTGCTAAGGGCCGGTGGCGTGCCGAAATTCGTGAAACTGTCTCCCCCGCATTGGCGGTTTGATGAGGCAGCGCTTGCGGCAGCCTTTTCCGACCGCACCAAACTGGTTCTGTTCAATAATCCGCAAAATCCGGCAGCCGTGGTCTATGGCCGCGAGGATATGGAATTGCTGGCTTCGTTCTGCATCCGTCACGATGCCATCGCGCTGTGCGACGAGGTGTGGGAGCATGTGGTATTTGACGGGCGGCGGCATGTGTCGATGCTGTCGATCGACGGCATGCGCGACCGGACGGTCAAAATCGGTTCGGCGGGCAAGATTTTCTCGCTCACCGGTTGGAAAGTCGGTCTGGTCGCCGCTTGTCCCGATCTGATGAAGGTGCTGTCGAAGGCGCATCAATTTATCACCTTCACCACGCCCCCCAATCTGCAGGTCGCTGTCGCCTATGGGCTGGGCAAGGATGATGACTATTTCGAGTCCATGCGCGCCGGCATGGCGCGCAGCCGTGACCGTTTCACCAAGGGTTTGATCGAGCGGGGTTTTACGGTGCTGCCGAGCGAGGGCACCTATTTTCTGGCGGTCGATCTGGTCCCGCTGGGCGAGCATGACGATCTGGATTTCTGCCAGCGGTTGATCGAGAACAACGGCGTCGCCGCCATTCCGATGTCGGCCTTCTACGCCCATGATGCCGTACGCACCACGGTGCGCTTCTGCTTTGCCAAGCGCGATGAAACGCTTGATGAGGCGCTGAAGCGGCTTGAAACCCTGAAACGGGTCTGACAAGAAAAAAACCGCCCGGCATGATCGCCAGGGCGGCTTTTGGAATGTTCGCCTTGGGCGGGCTGATGGTTCAGCTCAGGTGCAATTCCTTGAAGAAATCATTGCCTTTATCGTCGATGACGATGAAAGCGGGGAAGTTTTCCACTTCCACCTTCCAGATCGCTTCCATACCCAATTCGGGATATTCGAGCACTTCGACCTTCTTGATGCAGTCCTGGGCGAGACGGGCGGCGGGACCGCCGATCGAACCGAGATAGAAGCCGCCATGCTTGGCGCAGGCCTCGCGGACCTGTGCCGAACGGTTGCCCTTGGCCAGCATCACCAACGAGCCACCCTGCGCCTGGAATTGCTCGACATAGGAATCCATCCGTCCAGCGGTGGTCGGACCAAACGAGCCGGAGGCGTAGCCTTCCGGTGTTTTGGCGGGACCGGCATAATAGATCGGATGGTTTTTGAAATAATCCGGCATGGCTTCACCACGATCCAGCCGTTCGCGGATTTTGGCATGGGCCAGATCGCGCGCGACGATGATGGTGCCGGTCAGCGACAGGCGGGTTTTGACCGGATGTTGCGACAAGGTCGCCAGAATCTCGGACATCGGATTGGACAGATCGATATTCACCACGTCGCCGCCCAGATGGCTGGTGTCGATATCGGGCATGAAACGGGCCGGATTGCGCTCCAGCGTTTCCAGGAACACGCCGTCTTTGGTGATTTTGCCCATGGCCTGGCGGTCTGCCGAGCAGGAGACGCCCAGACCGATCGGCAGCGAGGCCCCGTGGCGCGGCAGGCGGATCACCCGCACGTCATGGCAGAAATACTTGCCACCGAATTGCGCGCCAACCCCGAGCGATTGGGTCAGCTTGTGGATTTCCTCCTCCATCGCCAGATCGCGGAAGGCGTGGCCGGATTCCGAGCCTTGGGTCGGCAGGTTGTCGAGATAGCGGGTGGAGGCCAGTTTGACGGTTTTCATGACCTGTTCGGCTGAAGTGCCGCCGATCACAATGGCCAGATGGTAGGGCGGGCAGGCGGCCGTGCCGAGGGTCAGGATCTTTTCCTTCAGGAAGGCGATCATCCGGTCATGGGTCAGCAAAGAGGGCGTACCCTGAAACAGAAATGTCTTGTTGGCCGAGCCGCCGCCTTTGGCGACAAACAGGAATTTATAGGCCTCGTCGCCCTCCGCATAGAGGGTGATGTCGGCGGGCAGATTGTTGCGCGTGTTCTTTTCCTCGAACATCGACAAAGGCGCCAGCTGCGAATAGCGCAGGTTTTTCTCGAAATAGGCATCGCGGATGCCGTCCGAGAGGCTGTCCTCGTCCTGACCGTTGGTCAGCACGAAACGGCCCTTCTTGCCCATCACGATCGCCGTGCCGGTATCCTGGCACATCGGCAGGATGCCACCGGCGGCAATATTGGCATTCTTGAGCAGATCGAAAGCCACGAATTTGTCGTTGGAGGTGGCTTCGGGATCATCCAGAATTTTGGCCAGCTGGGCCAGATGGCCGGGGCGCAACAGATGGTTGATGTCGATCAGGGCCTGTTTGGCCAGCAGGCGGATCGCTTCTGGTTCCACCACCAGAAAGGAGTGGCCGCCCATCTCCTGCACCTTGACGCCCTCGCTGCTGAGCTTGTGGTAGGGCGTGGTATCGGGACCCAGTGGAAACAGGCTTGACGCTGAAGCGGCCATGGCAATTCCTCATGCACAGAATGAAGGCAGATGATCGGGAGCCAGCCTAAAATCAGGGCTGAACAGGATGGCCATTTTACCCATCAAATCGCCCAAGTCCAATAGCGTGCGCCATAGACTGTGGTTCAATGGCGGGCGGAGCGGCACGATCAGGTATTGCGTCCCGTATATTGACGGTATCAGGCTGCGTTCGAATTGG
>Ga0209085_1002005_pt1 | contig 11912 bp, 12 predicted proteins | sample C_131016_EF_Meta_FD_187310 | JGI IMG/M metagenome (GOLD analysis project Ga0209085, IMG submission 187310) | Freshwater microbial communities from Lake Croche, Canada to study carbon cycling - C_131016_EF_MetaG (SPAdes) (version 2) | ecosystem: Environmental > Aquatic > Freshwater > Lake...
TGCGGCGGGCGTGAGCGAGTTGCCAAACCGACGTGCCGGGGGTTTTGGAGAACGACATAGAAATAGAATATAGAAAGTGAGGGAGAACGAAAGAAGTTGGATTGGCAAATTTATATTCCAGCTCTGAGAACACACAAAACTCTGACAATCAATGGAATATCGTTTAAATATTTAAATAGATTTCTATTTACACTAAAACTATTTAAGCGAATCTAAATCTGGTTAGATTCCTCATGACAGACATCCAAAATTTACTGGTGGGGGCTTTGAAAAATTCAGGACACGCAGTTGCGATATTGGATCGGGAGTTGAAGATCCGTTGGGAGGGGGGATTGCCGCGGGCGATGATTGGGTCTCCGGTCGACATTCTTTGGCATGGGGCCAAAATGGCCCGTCGGGAGGTGTGCAAGGTAATGGATTGTTTGGTGGCGGGGATGGGTTGTCAGACGGAGGGTGAAATCAAGAAAGATGGACTCCGATGGCGCATTGATTTTATTCCGTTGCGAGATCCGACAGGAGATTTGCAGGGATTTGCCGCCGTACGGCAGCTGGTGGATTCGGCGACGGAAGGATTTTCGGAAAGTGTGGCAGAGATGTACGAGATTCTTTTTAAGATCGGCGGGTATGAGGATTTGGCTTTTTTGGGTCGTTAGGATTCGGGATTTTCCTTTTCCATTCGTTCGGCAAGCCACTGCTTAATCATCGACTGGTAGTTGAGGTAGCGGCGGGCGGCGAGGCGTTTCAGGCGGCTGAGCATACGTGGATCGATTCGCAAGGTGATAGACGTGGACTCCTGTCCTTCGCCACGCGAGAGGGAGGCGGCGAGTAACGAGGGATCGAGTTGATGGTTTGCCCAGTATGCGGCTTCCTCTTTGGGGTTCGGAAAAAAGGGAATGTCCTCCCAACGACGGATTGGGGTGAGTTCGCTCATAGGGATTCCTTGGCTTTGCGTTCGTAGAAATAGGTTTCATGAGAGGTCATGGTTCGGCTGGCGATGGGGCGCATCCTGCGGCCGTCGGAGCTGTAGAGGGAGAAGAGGGATTTGCCGCCTAGGCTTTTTCCGAGGCAAAGGAAGCGGGAGTGTTCGGCCAGGGCACCGCTTCCGGGGAGAATGCGGAGACAGAAGGGGTCTTCGAAACTTTCCTGCACCTCTTGGGGAGGGATTTCGGGGGTGGAGTAGGAAGACCAGTCAAAATCCATAAAATACTGAAAACGCCTTTCTGAATTGATGTTGCGAGTCGGGCGGGGCGGGTCAAGATGCGCGGTTATGGGACTGATTCTGACTTGGGAGAAACTTTCCGGATGGAGGGAAGAACAACTGAAGGGTGGGCGTCGGGTGGTGGCGACGAACGGGTGTTTTGACCTTCTGCATGTGGGCCATGTTCGGTTTTTGCAAGAGGCCAAGAAGCGTGGGGATCTTTTGATCGTCGGGGTGAATGGGGATCGTAGCGTTCGGGAGCTAAAAGGGGAGGGACGACCAGTGAATGGGGAGTCGGATCGGGCGGAGGTGGTGGCGGGGTTGGGTTGCGTGGATGCGGTGGTGATTTTTCCAGAGAAGAGAGCGACCGAGTTTCTACGGGCGGTGCGTCCGGAGGTGTATGTCAAAGGGGGAGATTATCAAGCAGACCAGTTGGATAAGGATGAGGTGACGGTGGTGAAGGAGGGCGGGGGGGAGGTGCAGGTCCTGGCGCTGACTCCCGGACGTTCGACCACTGCGGTTTTGCAGAAATTGAAGACGTGAGGAAGCTCAAGTTGGGGGTGTTGGGTTCGGGTCGGGGAAGCAACTTCGTTGCTTTGGCGGCGGCGGTGGCGGAGGGGAGGGTTGCGGCGGAGTTTGTGGTGGTGGGGAGCGATCAGGCGGACGCGAAGATTTTGGAAGAGGCGAAACAGAGGGGAATTCCAACGGTGGTTTGTCCTAAGGGGAAATATCGGACGAAACTTGAGGAGGAGATAGAGGAGGGATTGGCGGAGCAGTTGGTGAAAGCGGGGGTGGAGCTTTTGATTTTGGCGGGATACATGCGGGTGGTGAAGGAGCCTCTCTTGAAAACATTTGAGGGGAGAATGATCAATTTGCATCCTTCCCTTTTGCCAGCATTTCCCGGGTTAAAGGCGTGGGAGCAGGCTTTAGTTGCGGGGGTCCAAGAGACGGGGTGCACCGTACACTGGGTCAACGAAGTGGTGGACGGGGGTTCGGTGATCCGACAGATGCGGGTTCCAGTGCAGAAGGGGGACACGGCAGAGTTGCTGCATGCTCGGATTCAGAAGGCGGAGCATAGGATTTTGTCGGAGGTAGTCAGGGATTTGGCGGAGGGCAAAGTTTCTTGGCCCAAAGATCCGCGGAGGTAGTAGCTGCCGGCCCTGGACTCGAACCAGGAACAGCCAGATCCAAAGTCTGGTGTGCTACCATTGCACCAGCCGGCAAGCGTTCCAAGAGTACGGAAAAGGGCGAAGATTTCGAGGAGACTTTTTCGGCTGTGAGATTAGTCGGACAAGAGAGAGAGCCCTGCTTTTTTACGGATAGGATCGAGGGCTTGGCGGCCGAGTTGGATCGCTTCGGTCAAGGAGGGTGTTCGGAGGGTGAGATGGCCCATTTTTCGTCCGGGACGGGCTTCGGCTTTGCCGTAGAGATGCAGGGAAGCACCAGGAATGGCGAAGAGTGGGGCCCAGTCGGGTTCCCCATGGTTCCATAGATCCCCGAGGAGATTGAACATGACGGCGGGAGTGAGAGAAGAGACATCGCCAAGGGGGAGTCCGCAAACGGCCCGGATCTGCTGTTCAAACTGGCTAGTGGGGCAGGCTTCGGCGGTGAGGTGACCCGAGTTGTGGACACGGGGAGCGAGTTCATTGACCCATAGTGCTCCGTCAGAAAGCTCAAACATTTCAACCGTGAGAAGGCCTATAAGATTCAGTTTTTTTGCAATTTGTTCGGCTAGTTGAGTGGCTTGATGGGCGGTCTTATCTGGAATGCGCGCGGGAAATAGAGATCGTTCGAGGATTCCATCCTGATGACGATTCTCAAAGGGAAAGTAGGAAGCGGAGTGGCCTGTTGTATCGCGAGCGATAATAACAGAAAGTTCGCGAACAAAAGGGACGTGCTCCTCCAGGATGGCGCGAGGGACATGAATCTTCTCCCACGCTTCGTTCGGGTCGGAAGAGGGATCCAGAGCCAGCTGTCCTTTCCCGTCGTATCCGAAAGCAGAGGATTTAAGACGAGTTTTTCCAGAAAAACTTTTTTGGGCGGCGGCGAGTTCCGATGGGGAGCTGACAACGGCGTAGCGGGGTGCGGGAAAACCGGAGCTTTTCAGGAAATCGCGTTCCCGTTCCCGGTGTTGGCAGATGTGGAGAATGGAGGGGTCGGGATAGACGGGTCGGAGGGAGGCGAGGATTCGGAGGGATTCGATGGGAAGATTTTCAAATTCGTAGGTGATGACTTGGCTAACTTCGGCAAGTCGATGGAGAGCGGCGGAGTCTTCGAAAGGTGCGGTGAGGGTGAGGTCGGCGACGGGGGAGGCGGGGCAGTTGGGATCGGGATCGAGGATGGCGATGCGGTAGCCCATCCGACGGGCGGTGAGGGCGAGCATTCGGCCGAGTTGACCACCGCCGCCGATGCCGATCGTTTGGCCTGGAGGAATCATGGAAGGTGTTGAAAGAGGGCGATGACAAAGCGGGCGGCAGCAATGGCGCCTTTTTTTCCGATTGGGAAAGTTGCGACGGGAATTCCAGCGGGCATCTGGGCGATGGAGAGGAGGGAGTCGATTCCGCGGAGGGATTTGCCGGCGACGGGGACGCCAAGGACGGGAAGGGGTGTGAGGGCCGCGGCCATTCCTGGAAGATGGGCCGCACCTCCGGCTCCGGCGATGATGAGGCGGAGGCCGCGTTTTTGGGCGGAGCGGGCGTAGGTCACAAGGCGAAGTGGAGTGCGGTGGGCGCTGATGACGCGGACTTCGGTGGGGATGCGTGCTCGGCGGAGAAGCGAGTGGGCAGGCTGAAGGGTGGGCCAATCGGACCGACTTCCCATGATAATACCGACGAGAGGACGGGGGCTCTTCAAGAAGATGAGACTAAATGCTTATCGGTTGAAGTGAAGAATTTTGCTGGGAGGGTTAGCGGGAAAGGGCTTCGAGAACAATTGAGGGAGTGATGATTTCGGGGAGGAGTAGAGGGGGGGTGTTGGGGTTGGGTCGAAGGAGGACGTAGGTGGGGACACCTTCGCGACCATATTTTTGGAGGGCAGCGGTGATGGCGGGGTCGCGTCGGGTCCAGTCGGCAATAAGAAAGGCGATATTCTTATCGCGAAAAGCGGCTTGGACAGAGGGTTGGGAAAGAGTAATCCGTTCGTTCACTTGGCAGGTCAGGCACCACGCGGCGGTGAAATCGATAAAAACGATGCGTCCGACAGCCAGTTGGCTGGAAACTTCTTCTTCGGACCATGGGAGACGTCCGAGGGGATGGGAGGTGGTCGCTGTGGAAGGAGCGGCTGTTTTCAGGAGAAAAGAGGGAGTGATGAACGAAAGGAGAATGAGGGCAAATCCGATTGAACGAAGAGTGGGAGGTGGGGGAAAAGATTTCTGCGTCTTGCCGTAAGCGATTAAACCGAGGGTGAGGAAGAGAAGTCCAAGGAAAATGGGAAGCATGGCGGTAGTTCCAGATAGGCGGAACGCGACCCAGCCTAACCAGAGAACAGCCGCAAACATCGGGAGGGAGAGGACTTTTTTGAACGTGTTCATCCAGGCGCCCGGTTTGGGTAGGAACTTCAGGAGGATCGGAAACAACGAGAAAAGGAGAACAGGAAGAGCAAAACCTAAAGCGAGCGAGGAAAAAACCAGAAGAGTGCCTAGGGCAGGGATTGCGAAGGCGGCAGCGAGGGCTACGCCCATGAAGGGGGCTGTGCATGGGGAAGCAACAGCAACGGCGAGGAGTCCGGAGGCGAATGCGCCGGTCCATCCCTGACGAGGAGATTGGTTGGCGAGGCCGCTGAGCAGGACTTGAAATTCAAAAACTCCGAGGAGGTTGAGGGAGAGTGCGTAAAGGAGAGCGAGGAGAAGCCATACGACGGGGGGGGATTGTAGTTGGAAGCCCCAGCCGAGGGCTTGGCCGGAGGCGCGGAGGATGATGAGAAGTCCAGCTAGAGCGAGGAGGGAGAGGAGGACACCAGAGCCGAAGGCAACTCCTTCGCGTCGTGCGGCGGATCGACTTTCGGAAGAAATCTGGACGAGGTGAAGAGCTTTGAGGGAGAGAATTGGAAAGACGCATGGCATGACGTTGAGGATGAGTCCGCCAAGGAATGCAAAGAGAAGGATTTCCGGGAGTCGGGAGGTTGAGGTGGAAGGAGATGTTAAAACGATGGAGATTGTGAGAGCTCGGTGGCCGGAGGTGTCCCAAGGTTTTTCAGCGACGAGTAGTCCGGAGAGAGTATCCGGAACCTTGGCTTTTGGCTTGAGCGGAACTTTTATGACTAGCTGATTGCCGGTCTTTTCGGTTTTCGCAGGTTGGAACTCGTCGACGTAGTCGCCTTCTGTGGGAAAGAAGGAAAGGTCTCCGACCTCGGGGGGTTTGGGGAGGGTGAGATCTAAGAAGTTTCCTGTTTGTTTTGCCTGAATGGAAATTTCTGGAATGCGGGTAGGCATCTCGCGGCGGATTTCATCGAAGAGTTTTTGGAGATCAACGTTTTCTTTGGGTGTCGTGGAAATGATGAGGTCGAGAGTCGTGGAGCCGGGAAGACAGGTCTCTTTGCAGACGAGCCATTCGATGGAGGCTTGCACGGGGATTTTGGGCGGAAGGGGTTGGCCTTGGGGTGGGGTGAGTTGGACAAGGAGAACGGTTTCCTGCTCGTACCCGTAACTGACGAGAGGTGGAACGAGGATTTTTTCAGGAAAGGGAAACTGGAGTTCGCCTGCTGTCCAGCCTGCGGGAAGTTTCCATGTGATGGAGGGGGGGAGACCGGAGTCCCCCGGGTTGGACCAGTAGATGTGCCATCCGGGGGTGGGACGGAAACGAAGTCCGAGAGTTGTGGGTTTTCCAGATTGAAGGGGGACAGGATCTGCAAGTAGATCGACGGTAACTTGCGGGGTTTTGGTAACCGAACCGGCCCAAAGGGAGGCCTGGAGGAGAAGTAGGCACGGGAGCCATCGAAGGAAGGCGGGAGTTGGGCGAGGCATAAGGATAGGATAAGCTAAAACAAGGCGATGGAAACGGTTTCTCCTGAATTCACAAAGCAGTTGCGGGATTTGCCCCATCGGCCGGGGGTGTACCTTTTTCGAGATCGGTTTCATCGTGTGATTTATGTGGGAAAGGCTAAGGATCTGCACCGAAGGGTCGGCCAATATTTCCATCCTTCGCGCAGGATGGGGGCGGATTTAAAAACGAGGGCCTTGTTGGAAAGCATCGCAGAGCTGGAGACGCATGGAGTGAAGAGCGAACCGGAGGCCATTTTGTTGGAGGGAAGGCTGATCAAAGAGTATCGGCCGCGGTACAATGTGAGTTTTCGGGACGACAAAAGATTTCTGATGGTCCGGTTGGATATGGACGAACCGTTTCCCAAGTTCCAAACCACGCGGATGAAACGGGAGGATAAGGCGCGGTACTTTGGGCCTTTTGCCCACTCGGGGGCCTTGCGTCAGACGTTGTCTCTCATGCGGAGGAAATTTGGTTTGCGATCGTGTCGTCCAGAGGTTCCCGGAGAGAGGGATTATCGTCACTGTTTGGATCATGTGATCAAGAACTGCAGCGCCCCGTGCGTGGGAAGAATATCGCGTGAAGAGTATGGAGAGCGGGTGAAGCAGGCTTGTGAATTTCTGGAAGGGAAGACCCAAGAGATGAGAGAGGATCTGAAGGCGGCGATGAAGAAGGCGGCGGAGAGGCGGGATTTTGAAAAAGCGGCCTCGTTGCGAAATCTGGTGGAGGATCTGAAGAAAACGACCCGACCGGCAAAAAGGTTTTTTCGGGATCTGCCAACTACGGTGGTTCCCGAGCGAGATTTGGAGATTCTGCGGGACGTTTTGGGGTTGATAGCAGTTCCAGCACGTATTGAGTGTTTTGACATTTCGAACATTTCCGACACGCATAGTGTGGCCTCGATGGTGGTGTTTCGGGATGGGAGGCCTTCCCGGCCTGCGTATCGGAGGTATCGGATTCAGGGGGTAGCGGGTCAGGATGACGTGGGGTGCATGGCGGAAGTAATTCGCCGAAGGTGTGCACGCTGGAAGTCGGAGGGAAGCACGCCACCGGATTTGATTGTGGTGGACGGAGGAAAGGGGCAGTTGGGTGCAGCGGTGAGGGAGTTGCGGGAGGGGGGGTGGGCGGAGGTGCCGGCGATTGGGTTGGCGAAGCAGAATGAGGAGATTTTTAGGCCTGGAAGACCGGATCCGATTGTTTTGCCAAAGGAGAACGGGGCGATCCGGCTTTTGCAGAGGGTGCGGGATGAGGCGCACCGGGTGGCGAACGGGTATCACCAGCTTTTGATGAAGAAACGAATGGAGATGAGTGAACTGGATTCCATTCCCGGGGTGAGCGGAGTGCGGAAGCGGGCTTTGTTGAAAAAATTTGGATCGGTGGGTCGGGTGGCGAAAGCAACGGTTGCGCAGTTGGCCGAGGTGGAGGGAGTGGGCGAGAAGGTGGCGGGAGCGATTGCGGCGTATTTTGCAAAGACGTGAGGTTAGGATGAGCCGGGTCCAAAGGGAAAAGGGAGGGGGGGATTGGGTGGTGGAAGCTAAGGAGGGCGGAATCTATCTGCCGCAGGTGGATCTTTGGATGGATTCGAAGAGACCGCAGAAGCGGGCTGTGGTGACGCATGCGCACTGTGATCATCTGGCAAGTCATCGAGAAATTTTAGCGAGCCCCGGGACGGCGCGACTGTTACGCGTGAGGGTGCCGAAGCGAACGAAGATCCGATCCGTTCCATTTGGAGAGCCATTTTCCTTGGGGAAGGGGGCAAGTTTCACCCTTCTTCCGGCAGGGCATATTTTAGGTTCGGCGATGGTTTGGGTGAAGAGGCGGGTCGGAAAGAAGGAGACTCAGCTTCTTTACACTGGTGATTTCAAATTGCGCGGGGGCAAGACATCGGAAAAGTGTGAGCCGAAGAGAGCGGATGTGTTGGTGATGGAGACAACGTTTGGCCGGCCCGAGTACCGATTTCCTCCGGAGGAAAAAGTGGTCGCGGAGATGATCGATTTTTGCCGAAAGGCAGTGAGGGGGGGGAAGGTGCCTGTTTTATTGGGGTATTCTTTGGGAAAGAGTCAGGAAATTCTTCAACGTCTGGGTTCAGCTGGATTTCCGGTTCTCATGGATTCGGCGGGGCATCGAATGTGCGAGGTATATCGGGAGTTGGGGCAAGCGTTACCCCCTGCGGGCCGCTTGGGGAAGGTCACGGAGGAAAAGGTGCGAGGGCACCTTTTGATTGTTCCTCCTTCGATGGTGAGGAGAAAAGGGCTCGAGGTGTTGAAAAATCGCAGAGTGGGAGTGGTAACGGGGTGGGCTTTGGATCGAAGTGCAATTTATCGGTATGGATGTAACGAAGCGTTTGCGTTATCAGACCATGCGGACTACGGAGAGTTGATCGAGATGGTGGAGAAAGTGAAGCCCAAGAAGATTCGAACGGTGCACGGGTACGCGCAGGAGTTCGCGATGGATTTGCAGGAAAGGGGGTGGAAGGCGTGGGCCTTAGCTGGGGAGACCCAGTTGGTTTTGCCGTTGGGCGGGTTGGGGACGGGGGAGGAAGCGAAGGGAAAGAGTCGCCGACCAAGGATTAACTAGGGCTGGTAAAGTCAGAGTCCTCGCCTGATTTAAAAGGAGTTGTTGAATCGTTTCTCGGCGATTTCACTTCCATGTCGATGGTGCCTTTGACGCTGGCACCGTCGTTGATTATTAGGCGGGGGGTACGGATATCACCCAAAACATAGCCTCCGCTGACAATTTCAATCTTATCCTTTACAGAAATGTTTCCAACAACGCCGCCGGCAACATTGATGACGTTTGCGTCCACATCGGCTTTGACCAGGCCACTTTCACGGATGAGGACAGTGGTTTCGATCATGATCCGTCCTTCGACGGTTCCTTCGACCACTAACTGTTCAGTACCAAGGATTTCTCCCTTAACGGTTACCGTTTTTCCGATGATGGTTTGGGGTCCATCTTTATCTTGGCCTATTCTCATTTTGCTCAGCGGCAATGCTGAATCTCTTGGATAGCTCTCTTGGGAAATAGCGTCAAGAAAGGCTTCCCCTTCTTTGCGAAAAAGGGGGGAACAAAACAGGATTCAATAATTTACTAAATTTTAAGTAAAAACGGGCCTCCGAATTGTATCGTCCTACTTGGATGCTGTTTGCCATACCCCGTTCCAATTTTGAGGAGGAGGAGTCCGGACAAAGGTTGCGATACGAGTCAGAAATTCCAGCGAGGGGCCGTCATTTTTTCTGATGGCGAGGCAGTTCCGAAACTCTTTTTCCGCTTCGGTCCACTTTTGTTCGCGATAGTTCTGCAGGGCCGTCGCAAAAGTGTCGCGAAGTTGGGAGGTCGAAGAATCGAGCTCGCCGATTTTTCCAAGTAGCTCATAAATGCGAACTGGTTCGGTTTTCCCGTAGACGGTCAGAAGATCGATTTCGCGGGCTTCCACGTCCTGTTCGGCCAAATGGAAGCAGTCCTCGTTGATGATCAGATCAGTTCCATAGATCTTGTTCACGCCTTCCAGACGGGACGCGATATTGACCGTGTCTCCGATGACGGTGAAAGATTTCGTCGTATCCGACCCGACCGTTCCGATGAGCGCTTCACCTGTCGCCAAGGCAACACGGACATGAAATTTTGGAAGATTGCGTCGAAGGCCGGTAATATTGGAGATGTCATTGGCGATTGCGGCGAACGCAGAGCGCATTTCGAGGCAGGCAAGGCAGGCATCGCGTGCGTGCGTTTCTCCTTCGGAAAAGGGGCTGGCCCAAAAGGCCATGACGGCGTCACCGATGAATTTGTCGACGATGCCATGGTTCCGGCGGATGACTTCGGTGGCCGCTGTAAAGTAGCGGTTCAGTAGACGGACGACGGTGTCGGCCGTTAACTGTTCCCCGATTCCACTGAAGCCAGCGATGTCGGAAAAGAAGATGGTCACGGTGCGACGTTCGGCAGTTTGTCGGAGTTCTCCTGTGGCGGGGTTAACGACATTGGCGACAATACGGGGATCAAGGAACTGGCCGAAGGCTTCGCGGAGTTTTTCCTTCGATTTGAGTTGATCCACCATGGTGTTGAAAGAGGAGGTGAGCTCCCCGATTTCGTCGCCAGAGGTGATGGGAAGGGGGTCGGAGTATTTGCCGTCGGCCGTTTCGTGGAAGGCAGAGGTCAGCCTGCGGAAGGCGGTTTGAAGACGTCCCGTGATCAGAAGAAAAACAAACAGGCCAAGGAGGGATGCGGAGAGAAAAAGCACGGCATTGGTCCAGATGATGCTAAATATGTTTGTACGAGTTTCTCGGAGGGAATCCAAAGCCAACTGGTTCGATTTCTTGCGAACGGAAGTAATGATCGGATCGAGGTATTCATAGTTCTGCAAGTTTCCGATCGCTTTTTGGGCTTCCGCAGATTTGCCTTGGGTCATCAATATCACCGGGAGAGTTGCAGCTTCGCAGAAGCGATCCACTTCCAACTTGAGCGAATCGATCTCTCCCACCATCCGAGCCATCTCCAAGCGATCCTCCAAATCATTGCGGGCGTCTTTACTTCCTGCTTCAGACAGACGTTTTGTTTCCTCAAAAATCGAGGTGATTTCCTGCCGGCATTTTTTGTTGCGGGCATGGATTTCCTCAATCCGCTTTTGAGAGGGTTTCGCCTCATTCATCAAGCGATGAGCGATGAGCTCGATTTCGTATGTGATGACATCCAGGGAATTGAGTTTGGTGAGAATCGGCAAGTGATATTCCAAGATACCGCTCACTTCATCGTCCGAGTCCTTGACCATGTAGAGGGTGATGGCGAGGGCGGCTGCAAAAAGGAGCAGGAGTGCGATCACCCCAGTCATAATCTTTGTCCGCAGGGAGTGGCCCATAAAAGTAAAGTTAACTGAAAAAGGAGGCAGGGTCACGCCTTGCGGGTGACAAGCCAGACCCCCTCTTCGCCGAGGGGATCGAGGTAGCGGGCTACTTTTCGCAATCGGGCGGTCCGAATCCAGGCTTCGACCTGGGAAGAGGTGGGTCGGCGGGATGAAAAAACGGTGAAGGTTTTGCGCGGGGAGATCCAGCGTGCCTCGATGCGAGCCAAGGATTTCTGTTGAGGGTCGGAAAAGATGCCGAATTCAAGCCGGCCTTTTGGAAGGCGAGGTCGGAATTGAGCGACTGCGGCCTCCAGCCATTCACGGGTCGGGGGATTGTCGTATTGGGGAAGGACGCGAAGAGCTCCCGAGTGACCCTCGGTGCCCGGGGCAAGGTTGGCGCTGAAAAGGAAAAGATCTTCCGGTCTGAGAAAACGGGCGATTCTTTTAAGAAGGGGAAGTGGGGGGAGGTTGGGTAGAACGCCAAAGAGAGTGATGAGAATTGGAGTCTTATGGGTCTTTAAGTTCGGAATGAAGAGAGCTGGTCGCAAAGCGCGGGAAAGGGAGGCGGGAAGTTCATGGGTTAAATCGATCTTCCGCCAGATTTTCTTTCGGGCGGTGAGACGGATGGCGGCTTGCCGGGCGAGGCTGGGGTTGGTGTCGGCGGTTAGCAGAACGGTCGGAGGGGGAAGTTTTTGAAGGAGGAGGGATTCTTTCAATCCGTCGGCGCATCCGAGAGCGAGAACGGAGTAGGATCGGCGACCGAAATGCTTTCGAATCCTCGGGGAGGGAAGTCGGTACAGTCGTTGAAGGGCGGGGCGTTGGAGAAAGGGAGAACAGGCGAGATGAACCTTTTTCCAAAGACGTCCCAGAGAGGGGCGGGAGTAGAGGCGGGAAGCGGGGA
>Ga0209085_1002009_pt1 | contig 11890 bp, 10 predicted proteins | sample C_131016_EF_Meta_FD_187310 | JGI IMG/M metagenome (GOLD analysis project Ga0209085, IMG submission 187310) | Freshwater microbial communities from Lake Croche, Canada to study carbon cycling - C_131016_EF_MetaG (SPAdes) (version 2) | ecosystem: Environmental > Aquatic > Freshwater > Lake...
TGAATTATCATAAACTTTTGCAGCAACTTGGTCTGGTCTTTCATTATCAATGATTTGATAATATTCAAAAACATTTATAGCATTAGAAAGATCAGTTCTTAGTTTTGCTCTTTTGAATATATTTTTAGTTAAGACATAATCAGTATTGAATGACTGATTAGGAAAATTCGCAATATATTGGAAATTTGGAAGTTCTCTAAAGTATCCCATTTTAGTATCCTACGTCGTCGTCTTTGACTGGACTATAATTATCACCAAGATTACCAAAAATATCTGTTTGATAATCACTTTCATATACAGGTTCAATTTCTTGAAAGTTTAAAGACAGCTGTATGGACACTGGTTGTCCTTCAGCATAAGCAGCCCATTGACCGTCAGGAGCATAAACAACATTCATATTAACAAGAGCACATATCTTAAATTTATTTAACCCAGATATGTCTTCATTACCTGCTGTTTTGTATGAAAGTTTAAAAACATTTGGAGTTCCAAGAAAAAGAGAAGCAGCACCAGCACCAGATTGTGAGTTTAATTTTCTTGCAGCACTACCTTGTTTAAACATACGAATAATTCTTTTTACATTTGTTGCTTCCTTAGCACTTCTTGGGCTCATACGCCAAGTAAATCCAAATTGACGAAGTGTTGGACCTTGAAATAATAGTTCAAGGTTTGAGTTTGGAACAATTCCAAATCCTCTTGCTAAGATAGTTTCTGCTGGAATTTCAAATCCAGCACCTTTTGCTATCAATGAAGTTATTGCTGCTTTGGTTTGCGGATTAGCCAGTAAAGCAGGCAAATTAGTAATTCCTACAGAGTCTGCTATTGTGTTTATCTGTTTTATTGTATCAGTATTTACCTTAACTCCGAATGCGTCTGCTACGGCAGACCCAAAGTCTAATAGTCCTTGTCCTACTGCTGCTTTCCCTGGATTGCTATAAATTTTACCAGCAACTGCTGCTGTCATATTATTCATACTATCATCACCCCAACCTATAGCATTATTATCTTGGATACCAGAAGGAATTGGTAAAATGGTAGTTGCTATAACTTTTTTTAAAGCACTATTTCTTTGTATCCCCTTTGACATAATTTCCGCTCCTGGTGAGTTAATACCAAGACTAGGCATAAGAGGAACAATTGTTCCAGTGATTGAATCAATAACTCCTCCAACTGATGGTGGAGAAGGCAGAAATAGGTTTCCAGTTGGTGGACGATAACGATACATTGTAATTTGTAATGTATCTTGTTGATTTTCTAAGATATCAATTGGGTATTTTAAAAGGCCACCATCTTTAAAAATTCTTTCTTCGGTTTTGCTATCAAAATTGAGATTCGCAGGATCAAAAATATTACCTTGTCCTGGTGCTGCTGCTAATACACCTAATCCCGGTATTGCTGTTGCTATTCCTGCATTTGTTCCTGGAAAACTATTATTTACTCCTGCCTTACTATTTTGATTTGCAGGTGCTGCACTAACATTAACTGCATTCTTACCAGCAGCACCTCCTTTTGCTTGATATGCTGCATATACTTTTTTTCTCATATCTACCGACAGTTGTTGCGCCAGTGCTGTTGGTTTGTTTAGATCACCATCTACAAACAATTTTGGGTCTCTTATTGCATCACTTGTATAACTACCATTTTTATAAAATATTGCATTCCCCGATACTGCATCATAACCAAGTGCATTTTTTTCTTTTAATTCATAATCACCAGTTTTTGCATCATATCTAATACCAAGATCAAGGCCCAATGGTCCTACAGATGAATGATAGTAATTATCTTTTAATACTTCATAAGCCATCTATGGTGCGTCCCAAACTTTGGTTTTAAATACTGGTTGTCCTCTTTTATCAACAAACTTCTCTGTTGGAAGCAACGATACTTCTCTCCATTCTTTTTCAGGCACTTTAAAGAATTCAGTCATTACTCCAGAGAAGAGGTATTTATGTAAAGTTTTCTTGGGTGCATTTACAGTTCCTTCTTTATTTAGAAAGGATTCTGCAACACCTCCACGATATTGTGGATTGAGATAATGAAGATTTGCTCCAAGAAACCAACCTTCATTAAAACTAATCTCTAAAACATAAGATAAAGGGTGTTTGTCCCAGTATTCATATTTTTGTGGATACTTTGCGGAATATAAAAAGAAAACTAAATCTCCTGGTTTTATAAATCCAGTATCTTCCTCATTAATATCTCTCTTTTGATTGTTTCTCAATTCATTCATTAATGAATTCGTCCACCAATCAATACTACGATATTTGTTGCCTGCTTGTTTTTTGATGTCGTCTGCAATCATTTTACGTTAATCCCCAATTCTTTTTCCGTAAAAATCTTGAATTCGTAATTTCTATCAGCACACCATTCTTTTGCTGCTTCCCACTTTGCTTGATTGATAACCCACATTTTTACTGAATAAGCCCAAGACTTTGTTCTTCTTTTTGGATTTGTTTCAGGCATTTTTAAATCTTTTGCTGGTTTGATTTCAACAACAAGTGTTCGTGTATTTCCATCTTTATCTTTATACTTTACAAAAAAGTCAGGAAAGTATCTATGAACTTTATTATCAATTGGTGAACGGTATGGAATACAAAACTCTTCACTTTTCCAAGAATTCACACTTTCAGTCAAATCACAATATTGCATAAACTTCAATTCATAAGAAGACCTATACACAATATTTGTTGGGTCTCCTCCATACTTTTGAGGGTTGTGTGGTCTATATTTTCCCTGTCTATATTTACTATCTTCGTTACGGGGCATACATAGTATAAACACTTAAGATATTTATAGATGGCCGCTCCAGATAGAGGATATCCAAAAATAGGACCATTTTATATTAAAATGACCGAAGGTGCTCCAACAAATGGATTGCCTTCAGCAAGAGATATTTTTGGTAATTTATCTCTTACTAGTCAATTTAAAGTATCTTTGCATTTGACGAATGTTGATGCTGGTGGAAATGGATTGATGAGTTGGTTGCGTAGTTCTAATGTTATTACTGGAAATCAAACAAAAAATTATGTTTATGATTTTTATTGTGCAGAAGCAGTTATTCCTGGAATATCTTTTGATGTGACCGAAGAAATGGGAAGTCGTCAGGGAACAATTGAAAGATTTCCAACAAGAAGACTTTTCCCAGAATTTACAATGACCTTTTATGTTGATAGTGAATATAATTTAATTCGTCTTTTTGAAGAATGGATGAATTATATCAATCCATTATATGCGGGTACTGGTATATTACCACCAAGTCCAAGAGGGCAGGGAAATGATGAAGGAAAAGAAAAAGCAAATTTCTTTCGATTTAGATATCCAGATGAATATAAGAGAATTATATCAATTACAAAGTTTGAAAGAAATTTCAATAGTGATGACCCAAAAAATATAAAATTCCCACCACATTTAACTTATAGAATGCTTGAAGCATTCCCAACAAATATTACTGCGATGCCTTTGACTTATGAGGGAAGTCAAATTGTAAAAACAACAGTCACATTCCAGTATATAAGATATGTAATGGAAAAAAATTACGGAACATTGGAAAGAGGATTATACAATCCATAGACAAATAAATAAATTTAGTGATTGAATGAATTATGCCTTTACCTAAGATTTCTACACCAACATATGAATTGGTTTTACCATCAACCGGAAAAACAATTAAATACAGACCATTTCTAGTCAAAGAAGAGAAGATATTGATTCTTGCTCTTGAAAGTCAAAGTACAAAAGATATTACAAATGCAATTAAGCAAGTATTAAAAGATTGTATTTTAACAAAAGGAATTAAAGTAGAAGAACTACCTACTTTTGATATTGAATACATTTTCTTAAATGTTCGTGGTAAGTCAGTTGGCGAAAGTCTTGATTTGATTATAACTTGTGGTGATGATGAAGAAACACAAGTTCCAGTTACAGTTTTTATTGACCAAATTCAAGTTGAAAAAGACCCAGAACATACAACAGATATTCATCTTGATGCTGAATTAGTTTTAAGAATGAAGTATCCCTCATTGGACCAATTCATTAAAAATAATTTTGATTTTAGTTCAGACCAAAGTTCATCAAATATTGAAAAGTCATTAGAAATTATTGCTTCTTGTATTGATATTGTTTTTACTGCTGAAGAAAGTTGGTCTGCTGCAGATTGCACTAAGAAAGAATTGACTGATTGGATTGAAACATTAGATACACAACAATTCAAACAAGTTGAAAATTTCTTTGATACGATGCCCAGACTTTCTCATACTGTGAAAGTTGTAAATCCAAAAACAAAAGTTGAAAGTGATGTGACGTTGGAGGGTTTAACATCTTTTTTCGGTTGAGTATGGCTCATATGGAACTAGAGTCATATTTTAGAATCAATTTTGCCTTGATGCAGTTCCATAAATATTCATTAACTGAGATTGAAAATCTTATACCTTGGGAAAGGGATATTTACTTAGCACTTTTACAGCAACATATTGAAGAAGAAAAATTAAAACAACAGCAGCAACAAAATGGTTAGGTCTGTTCTTAGTCCAGAAAAAGTAGTAGGAAGACAGAATACAAATAGAGCAGCAGCACAGAACTTTATTTCAGGTGGTTCTGTACTTGGTTCTTCTGTTCTTAATAGTGCTGCAAACAAAATTGTAGGATTTCAAAGAGCAGGAGTTCAACCAGCACCTTCAGCAACAGGTAGTATTGTAAGTACAATATCTACAAATATTAATAATAATGTAACGAGTGTAATTAATAAAACTCTTCAAGGATTTTCTACTGATTATCAAAAAAGATTAAAGCAAGTAGATGATGCAAAACCAATTGGAATTCTTGGTAAATTTTTAACTGTATATAAAACTTCCTTAGGTTTTATACAATTCTTTGGTAATAAAAAAAATATTGATAAGGTAAGAGATAATTTAGAAGCACTTAAGAAATCATTTACTGAAAGTTTTGAGGTTGCAAAATTAATTCGTCAAGTTATAATCAAAATTGTAAAACAATTATCTAATCTTCCTGTTGCTTCACCCTCTGGTGGTGGAGGATTAAATCTTGATGTTGATATTCCTGGTGGTGGATTAAAGAAATCTGCTCCAAGAGGACTTGGAAGAATGATGAGAAGAGTTGGTGGTAAGGGTAGAATGCTTGCTCTTGGTGCAGGAGCATTAGGACTTGGTGCTGCTGGTGGTGCAGCAGTAAATGCACTTTCTGATAGTCCTACACAAGTACAAGCAGCAGGAACATCACCAGAAATTCCTGGAGATATTGGTGATAAATTTTCTTCTATTGTTGATAGATTTGCAAATGCAATTAGCAAATTATTTGAAACTAATAAACAAAAATCAAAGCAACAACAATCTTCTGGTTCTTCTGGTGGTGCAACAAAAAAAGAGGGAAAAAAAGGTGCTCCATCAGCAGGACCAGCACCAGGAGAAACTCCACCAGGATCTACACCAGATTTAAGTTCTAGTGGAAAAAAGGGAGTAATTGAATATGCACAACAAAAAGGATTTTCAGAACAATTTACTGCGGGGTTGTTGACTCAAGTAAGTCATGAATCTGGAGGAAATCCTTTTGCATATAATCCAAATGATCTAGGAGCCCCTTCATATGGAACTTTCCAGTTTCGTGCAGAAAGAGGGGATCAGATGATAAAATATTTGGAAGAAAATGGAATTCCAAATGCAAAAGCAATTTTTACAAATTCAAAAGATCCAAGACGAAACGATAAACAACTACAAAAGAAAGCACTTGCATTGCAAATACAATATTTTACTGAAACTGAGAAGGACCAAGCAACTCCAGCAATCAAAGCAGCACAAAAATCTACTGATCTTAAACAAGTCCAAAATGCATTTTTTGGAGGAGAAAGATTTTTGGGTTATGATAAACCATCATCTCCAGAATATCAATCCAGAGCCAAAGATATACAATTAACTTACAACCAATTACACAAGACAGGAGAACTTAAAAAATTTACACCATCACCACAAGCAACACCACAAGCACAAGCAGCACAAAAACCAGGAGTTGTAGGAGAACAAACACAAGCACAAGCAGCACAAAAACCAGGAGCACAAGTAGCAGCAACACCACAAACTCAAGTAGCACAAGTAGAAGCAGCAAAAACAGCACAAACTCAAGTAGCACAAAGAGCAGCAGCAGTTTCTCAAACAGCACAAACTAAACCACAAGTAAATTATCTTCCTATTGATATGAGTGGTGGAGGACAACAACAAACAGGAGGTGGTGGTGGAACGAGTGGTCCTCCTCCTGCACAAGGAAATGGACCATCAGTTCCATTTTTACCAGCAGGAAATCCTAATAATTTCTTAGTTCTTTATTCTAGAATGGTCTATAATATCGTTGACGGATAATGAAAAAAACACTTTCTTCTCCATTAGTTGCTGCGGCAAATAATATTGTTTCTTTTGGTTTGGGGTCAAACTCTTTACCAAAATTTCAACGTGATTTTAATGATTTTAATAGATTTTTAGAAATAGAAAAAAGGTCATTAGAAAAATTAAAACTACCAGATAAGAAAAAAATAAAATCACTTGCAAGTTTAAATATCGCAAGTAATTTTGGAAGACCAGGAAATCTATTAGGTTCTTTGTTTAGTGGAGCATTAGACCTTGGTGGTTTTGTTGGTAATATGTTTCCAGGTAGAGGGAAGTTCGGAAAACCACAAAGACCACCAAAATTAAAACCACCAAAACCAACACTTAGTGGTCCACGATTAAAATTGGGTGGTATGAGAGCAGTTGGTGTTGGTAATGCTCTATTTGCTGGACTTGATTTTGCAACTGGTCTTGCGGAAGGCGAAAGTGTAGGAAAAGCAGCAGCAGGAGCAGGTGGAGCACTTGCTGGGAGTTTGCTTGGTGGAGCAATCGGTCAAGCATTAATTCCTATTCCTGGAGTTGGATTTGTTCTTGGTAGTATGGCTGGTGGATTTTTGGGTGGTTATGCTTCTGATAGAGTATATGAAGGTGGAAGTTCTCTTAAACAAAAACTTTCTGAAAAATTAAAAGGACAAGAAGCAAAGCAAAAAGCACTTACTGGTGGTTCTGGGTCTTTTGCTGATTCCATAAGTAAATTTGACCAAGCAGTTGGTAAATTTGAAAGGGGAGTTGCACTGGGATTGTTTGGGAGTGTTTCTCAGCAGATGGGAGAAAGTCAAGTTGGAGATTGGGAACAAGGAGAGAATGAAAATGATAAAGTGGATTATAATAAAAAGGGAGAAGATGTAGAATTAACTGGAACTGGAGATGAAATATTCCCTTTACCTAGTGGAAATCCTCAATTCAATACTTCAACTGGGAATTTTTATTCAATGAGAGGGAAAAGACAACATAAAGGACAAGATATTGGAGTTGACCCAAATAGTCCTGTTGTTTCCTCTCGTGATGGAACTGTTATAGATGCATATCCTAATGGATATGGGGATGTTGGTGGAGCAGTTATTATCAAATATAGTAATGGGCAACAAGGACTTTACGGTCATACAATACCTAATGTAAAAGTCGGGGAAAAAGTTAAGGCCGGACAAAAGATTGCTAAAGTTGCAGATGATGGTGGAAATACACATCTTCATTATATGCGTAAAGATACAAAAGGCAATTATATAGACCCTTACCCTTTGTTAAAATCCAGCAAATCTGAAGTTTCTCAAGTACAACCAAAAAAAGAAGAGAATAAAAAAGATTTACAAAAACAATCTCAATTCACAAAAGATGGTGGAGACCAAAAAATAAAACAAGGAAAAGAAAATGTAGTAATTGGTGATAGTATTGCAAAGGGTCAAATGGATGCGACTGGAAAAAAAGGAAAAGCAGTTGTTGGTGCTTCTCCAGATAAAGTGATGGGATATATTAATGAAATGAATCAAAATGGAAGAATAAAAGGAAATACGGTTGAGTTATCTTCTGGACTTGCAAATAATGTAAAAGATATTGAAAATGTTCAAAAGCAACTTGAATCATTGAAGTCTATGGGTGCTGCTTCTGTTTTATTATCAGGCACTGCTAAATCTGGAAATAGAAAAGACCAAATACAAGCAAATAATGAACTTGCTGCATTAGCAGCAAAATATCCTGGATTTGTAAAGTTTGGTGGTGGATTTACTCCAGGAGCAGATAATGTACATCCTGCTGATGCTGCGGCATATAATAAGCAATTAACTGCTATGCAAGCAATAGCACAACCAGCACCACAAGCACAAGTTGTTCCTGCTGCTGCTCCACCAGTACCTAAGATACAAACTTATCCATCATACAATCAACCACAATCAAGTGTAACTGTAATGCCTATAATGATGGGAAGTCAGGGTGGAGGACAACAAAGACCAGTCTATATTCCTGTTGGAGGAGGTGGAGGTGGTGGAACTATGATTATTCCTGGACCAACAGAAGGTCAAGTGGTAAATAGTCTTATGAAAACAATGTTACTCACCAATCTCTCCGCAACATAATGGCAGCAGCAGTAGGCGCATTTAAACCAAATTATTTTACCATTCAAACTTTGGATGGTAGTACAACTGTTGATGTTACAAACTCTTGTTTGTTCTTTGATTATTTTGAGGATATTTTATCTCCTTGTGTGACTGCTATTGCACAATTAATGAATAGTTCGTCCTTGTTTAATATCTTACCAATTCGTGGTGGAGAGAAAGTTGCAATTAGTGTTGATACTGCTTTTGGTGAATTTGTAATTGATGACTTATATGTTTATAAAGTAAGTAATCTTGATGCACAACATTCAAATGAAATGTTCACTCTAAATCTTGTTTCTCGTGAAGGATTAACAAATGAAACTTCAAGATGTCAGACAATTTATAGAGGAAATTTACAAACGACTGTAACTAAAATTCTTAAAGATGATTTAAAAACTAAAAAGTATAAGAGTGAAAATATAGAAGGAACATCAAATGATTATTCTTTCATTGGAAATAATCGCAAACCATTTCATGTTTTGACTTGGTTAGGACCAAAAGCAGTTCCAGCAAACGGACAAAATTCAGGAACTTCTGGTGCGGAAGCAAGAGGAACTGCTGGTTTCTTATTTTATGAAAACAAAGATGGATTTAATTTTAGAAGTATTGATAGTTTAGTTTCAAATACAAAGATACAAACTAATAGTGCCGATAAAGAAAACATACCTTATTATCTTTTCACACAGGTAATTGAGGAAAACCAGACAAAAACTAATTTTAATATATTAAATTACAATTATGAAAAGAATATTGATTTAATGAAATCATTAAGAGTTGGTATGTATGTAAATAAAACTTATTTTTATGATTTGTTTTCTAATACTTTGGATTTATATACTTATAAAGTAAAAGACCAAGTTAAACATAAATTGGGTGGTGCTGAAAGTATTGCTGTATCTGATGAATTTGGTAGTAGTATTTCTCGTATTATGGTAAGAACATCAGATAGAGGAGCATTAAATTCAGATGGTTCGGTGAGTGATAAGTTGAGAAGTGGTGCTGATATGGCTATGTCTTATTCTCGTTATAATTTATTATTCACTCAAGCACTAAATATGGTTGTTCCTTGTAATATAAATTTGAAGGTTGGTGGAATTATTCACGCAGAGTTTCCACGAATAGATAGAAGTACAAATATGACATCAGATGAAGAGCAAAGTGGATATTATTTGGTTAAAGAATTAAGACATCATTTTGAGGGTGGACAAATGGTTACGAGTTTAAGATTACTTCGTGATAGTTACGGTCTTTATAGTTCAAATAAATAAGAAAAATGGAACTACAAAAATTTATTAACAATATATGTGAGGAATTGGAAAATGCCTCATCAAACGAACAAAGAAAAAGATATTTGCAAGCACATCTAGAAGAACTTTTAGTATATCAAAAAAATCATCCAGATGCTATTGAAATACCAAATTCATTAGAATTATTTTGCGATTTAAATCCAAACGCACAGGAGTGTAGAATTTACGATGATTGAAGAGGCATTATTAAAATCCAATTATATTGGAAAAGATGGTTTCAGTTGGTGGATAGGACAAGTTGCACATTCAAAATATTGGAAAAAAGAAGCAGATTATTTTAATGGTGATTGGAATTATCGTTGTAAGGTAAGAATTGTTGGTTATCATCCTTTTTCTGGGTCTATTTTAAGTGATGAGGATTTGCCTTGGGCACAGGTAATAATAGATCCTGCATTTGGTAGTGGGCAAGGAGGAACAGGAAAAACGTTAGATCTAAAAGGTGGAGAAACTTGCTTTGGTTTTTTCTTAGATGGTGATGATGCACAACAACCAGTAGTTCTTGGTCTTCTTCATAGAAGTGATGGTGTTAGGAATTTAATTAGTGAAGAGAATGTAAAAGCAGATATGAGTTCAGGGTTCAAACCATTTACTGGTCATCCTGGAGGAAAAATACAATCAACACAAAGGGAAGTAAGAAAAAATAAAGAAATAGATCAAACAAATCCAACAGCATCTACAACGCAAGAAACTTCACCAATACCTATTTCTTTTGCTGATGCAACAAAACTTGATTTTGGACTTGATACTAGTGGTGTTCCTAAGAATAGTGTTTCTTGGGATAGTATAAAAGGATTTACATCAAATATTAATGCATTTGATCCTCAATTAAATTTATTTGGGGATAAATTAGTTTCTCAAGCTCAATCAACTTATGGAATAGAAAAAAAATGTGATAAAACTTATATTGGTGCAAATGGATGTCAAAATAATTTAATCGGTCAAATCACACAAGGTCTTCAGGATTTTATTGCATTTACAAATGGATTGGATAAGTATTTACATACTTACATTGATCCAGTATTAAATGAAATTGTAGATATTAAGCAATCAATTGCGAATTGTGCTAGACAAATTGGTGGTATTATAAAATTAATTATTAATAATTTAAGAAATACAATTTTTAAATGTATTGTTTGGGCATTTAGAAAATTTGTAGGACGGATTGTACCTCCTCCACAACAAACAATTGTTTTGGAGGTGATGAAAAAAATATTAGATGGAATTTTTTGTCTTCTTGAAAAACTTAATTTTCTTCCATTCATTGAAAATCTTCTTGGTGATTTAGCAGCAAATACCATCAATGCACCAGTTTGTGCAGTAGAGCAATGGACTGCTGGAATTTTGGCAAATGTAATGAATGGTATTGAAAATACACTTTCCACTGTTATGTCTGGAATCGGTTGGTTGACTGATAGCCTTAAGAGTGTTTCTGGAGTTTTAAATACTGCGAGTTCATTGGCATCACAAATTTTTAGTTTTCTTGAATGTACTGGTCTTGCTTGTAAAACTCCAAGTGTGTGGGCTTCCAAATTTGGACCAAGTGAAAAGGAAGCAGATGATTGGGAAAAAATGGTTGGTAATGTGAATGTATTCAAAGGTGTGGGCAAAGGGTTGGGGTCATTGGAAGATGCAATGTATGAAACACCACTTTATGGTGGAATAACTGGAAGATTTAATAACATCTTTAATAAATGTAATAATAAGGTTCAAAATCCAACAAGTCAATATGATATTGTTCCATTACCAGTTGGTTCAAAGTATTCCATTTGTATTCCACCAATTGTAAATATTTTTGGAGATGGTGTAGGTGCTAGAGCGATTCCAATTGTAGGTAAAACTGGTTCAATATTTTCAGTTGAAGTTATAAGTGGTGGTGTTGGTTATACAATTGAACCAACGATTACGATTGTTGATAATTCAGGATATGGAACTGGAGCATATGCAAAAGCAATCATTACAAATGGTTCTGTATCTTCAATTTATTTGACTGATATTGGTTCTGGATATTGTGCTGGAAATTATACAATTGTTGGTGCTGGAGGAACTGGAGGAATTGGTAATACTGCGGGACCTGGAAATGGTACTGGAGGAAATGGTACTGGAG
>Ga0209085_1002014_pt1 | contig 11883 bp, 9 predicted proteins | sample C_131016_EF_Meta_FD_187310 | JGI IMG/M metagenome (GOLD analysis project Ga0209085, IMG submission 187310) | Freshwater microbial communities from Lake Croche, Canada to study carbon cycling - C_131016_EF_MetaG (SPAdes) (version 2) | ecosystem: Environmental > Aquatic > Freshwater > Lake | place...
GATTTTTAGATTTTTTTCACATTTTTCAGGATCAAGTGAAAGTCGCTTACTATCTTCTTCCCTCATTACACTAAGTGGTGCTACAGCTGGGCATTTATTTAATTGGATTTGATACATCGGGAAACGCTCCTCACCGTCTTTTAACACTTTATATTTCATTTTTTCAGCTAGATCTCTAGCTTTAAGTCTAAGGAACGGGGTTGGATCAATAGTTAAGTCATAAACAATTATGCTGCCTGGGCGATTAGGGTGATCAAACAAGGTATGCGCAATAGTTGTTTTCTCGGTTTTAGAAGATAGTGGGCCGGCAGTATAAATAAATGAGGCGCCTGAGCGTATAATTTTTTCGGCTGCTTTTTTGTCTCTAATGCTAAGGAGGAACTCAAAAAGCTTTGGCTGTTTATTATGAATTAATTTTGCTATCGCTATCGTTGCCTGGACATCGCTGAGCGCATCATGTGCTTTTTCGTGAAGAAGCTTATTTAAACTTGTTAAAAGCTCTAGGCGATTTGATGATTTACCGTCAGGGCCGACCGGCCATTTGATTCCTTCAGGTCTCAGCGCGCGCGACATACGTACTAAGTCAAGAATATCCCACTTACTTCTACCATCAAGCCATTGCCATTCATAAGGGTCATAAAAATTTCTATAATTAGTAAATCTAATGAACTCATCATCAAAACGTATCGAGTTAAACCCAACAAAAATAGTGTCAGGAGTTGCTATAGTTTTGTGGAAATATTCTAAAAATTCTTTTTCGGTTATTCCTTCCAACAAGGTTTTCTGGGGAGTTATTCCGGTGATCAAAATTGCTGAAGGACTCGGCAATACGTCAGGGGTTATTTTAATTAAAATGTCATCCGGCTCCCCGATTGGCTCTAAATTAAGATCAGTTCTTTGTCCAGCAAATTGCATTATTCGTGCTGTTCTGGGATCAAGATCTGATGTCTCCAGATCATAAAAATAAAATGATTGTGCCATCTGCATTACCTTCCTCGCTACAGCGTACCTTGTTGGTGGATATATTCTTCAATGGGGAATTTACGTTTAAGACCGTCAAATACCATACAGCGGATAGACCCATATACGCTTCGTTCACCCCAGGGTCTATCATGAAGACCTGCTATGCTCCACAAAATTCCCACATATCCATTTGGATCGCCCCCATCAAGAGAGTAAAAGTCGTTAAGATAAACCAAAGTCTTAAATGCATCTTCGGCTGAAGTTGACCATTCAAGTACTTTCTTAGCCCAATACATTCGCATATAACCATGTATTTTTCCATGCTTTCTCAGTTGTATTTGAGCCGCATTCCACGCAGGGTCATGTGTTTGAGCATTCTCAAATTGATCTTGAGAATAAATATATTGTCGTTGATCAATCGCATGCTTTGAAAGGGTAGTTAAGGCCCAAGTTGGTGCTCCTTGCAAAGAGTTGTAGTTGACGTTGTAAAAGCAGAAATTATCACTCAGCTCTTTTCTTACTACCATTTCTTCAACAAGCGCATCAAAATCTTTTTGAAGTGAACTATCCCCCAGTAATCGTTTGTAGGCAGCTTTATAGACGGTCAGTGAGGCAAGTTGCCCGTAATGAAAATAGGGGCTCAGATTACTTAATCCATTTAACGCTGGATTATTTCTATTTTCCGAATAGCCCTTAAAGCGGTTATCCAAGAATGATTGCAGTGCTTTATTGGCGTCCATCTCTCCACTAAGAAATGCGTAATTACAGTTATTTTTTTTAATTCCATTAATCTGTTCTAGGAAATCATTTTTAACTTTTTCATAAGGAACAATGTTCTTTGACGGCCACGTATGAGGATGAACGCTTAATTCATATTCATCACTATTATATTCATCAAGCAAGCGATGAATTTTTGGTCTAATTGTTCGTGCTCCATATTCTTGCTTACCACTAACTTCCCACACGGGTACGATATTATGAGTATCAACGACACTTACTGGCCACTCTTCGGACAATTGTTCTTTTAGCTTCTTAGCGCCATTAAAAGGGCTCATGTCAAAGAAAATAGCAGCTGGTTTAAAATGAGTAAACGCAAGATGCAATTTTTCTTTCGGATCACCATGCATAGTGATAAATGGAATATTTTTAGATTCTAAAGTCTCCGCAATCTCGCTTAAGCCGGCTAGCATAAACTCGTAATGTTCATATGCTCTTTTTGCTGAAACTGGATGCAAAACAAAAATAACAGATAATGGTAGCTTTTGTTCAATCGCATATTTTTGCGCCGCAGCAAGTGCTAAATTATCTTTAATTCTTTGGTCGCGACTCATTACGTACAGCACGCATGAACCTTTTTTGTTTTGGCTTAAAGTAAGAATTCTTTTAGTATTCAATTTCCCCACGTGAAGGATCCCCTATTACAATTTTATCGCCCGAATCAACACCGTCTCTTCGTAATTGATTTAAGATACCCATCTTTTTCATAATATCGCGGAGTCGTTGGATACCAAAATCACTATTAAAATCAGTACGTTCGGCAAATCTCTCAATTTTCCTACCTGTTACAAGAAAGCCTTTTTTGTTTTTTGTAACTTTCCAAAGATCAGGAGTATCTGCCATTTTAATAACCGGTAAAGCATTTGATATTTTTTCTTTTTGTTTATCAATCTTATTTTGATTCTTTACTATAACTTTTTGTATTTCAAATAATGCTTTGTCTATCCCTTTTTTCGCGAACGAAGAAATTACAAATACTTCAGTCTTTTTCGGTAATACTGCACGTAGCAAATCTTCCTGCATTGCAATTATGTCTTCAGGTTGTGTCTCGCTTTTAGTAAGTAAAACAATCTCAGGTTTTTTAGCGATGTCTTTACTGTAGGCTTCCAGCTCATTACGAATCGTAACGTAATCTTTTGCAATATCATTACTGCCAGCATCAATAAGATGAATAATTACGCTGCAGCGTGCAATATGACGCAGAAATTCATCACCCAAACCCTTTCCTTCGCTAGCGCCTTCAATAAGGCCAGGAATATCTGCGAGCAGAATCGCTTCACCACCCACATCCACTACTCCTAAATGGGGAATTAGCGTGGTAAAGGGATAGTTTGCTATTTCAGGTCGAGCATTGCTAACAGCTGCCAGAAAACTACTCTTTCCTGCGTTTGGCAGCCCAACAAGGCCACCGTCAGCAATAATTCTCAGTTCAAAGGTTACTGTTTTCTTTTCACCTCTTTCACCCTTTTCGGCAACTCGAGGTGCTTGTCGAACTGAAGATACAAAGTGGGCATTCCCGAATCCACCCTTACCCCCTTTAGCTATGATGAAAGTTTGTTCGTCTTGAATAAGATCAAAAATAACAGTGCCATCTTCATCTATAACAACCGTTCCTACAGGGACAGGAACTACCGTATCCTTAGCGTTTCGTCCGTGTTTTCGTGCACCATCCCCGGGATTTCCATGTTCAGCAGTGATTGATTTTTTGAAACGAAAAGCCGCTAGCGTATTTTGATTACGGCTCGCCATCAACACAACATTTCCACCATCACCGCCATCTCCACCATCGGGGCCGCCTTTATCTACATAGATTTCATGACGAAAACTAACTTTACCATCACCGCCGTTTCCTGCGACAATATCAACTTGTACTTTATCTACGAACATATTCAAACATCATTATAGGTGCCAGAGGGATAATCGGCAACTAATCTGTTATCGCCCAAATTTTCGAGCAATAGTCATTACCTTATATTTGGTAGGCTTTATAGCCTTTTCCCATGTACCCGAAAACATGATATTTTCACCACCGAACGAACGCTTGAACACACTAAAGCCTGCCCATTTATGACTTGGATCATCAGCGGGTGCTATACCAAAAAAATCAAAACAAGTAAGTCCTTTTTCAATTGCGTCTTTAATCAAAAAAACCACGAGAGGAGCATTAGCCCCGAATTTGCGAGCTTTATCAAAGGCACCCGTGAACATGTAATATCTTGTTTGTGCATCAAAATCATCAAGAAACAGAACCCCAACAAGAGATTCGTTCTCTTGTTTTGCATAGGCTATTCCAGCAACTTTGGATGGACCTAATTCTTCAAGCATTTTTTTAAAATATTCACCATTTCTAAACTGGGCCTTTGTTCTATCCGAAGTTGCCCCCATCATTTTAATAAAATCATCAAGATCTTTGACTTCATACGAAATCGAGAAATTTATACCATCTCTTTCAACTCGGTTCCACCTGTATCTACTGGAACGATGAATGCCACTTTTGACTGCTTCAAAACCAGGCGCTAAGTCAAGCATCCAAGTCAATCCCGGTTGGTACGATTTTGACATTTTCCTGTAACCAGGAATTTGCTTAAACGCCAAATCATTCGTCGCCAACGGTTCAATTCTCACATAATCAATATTATTTTCAGTTGCGAGTTTCTCGAGATCCGCAAGCGCTTCAAGGAGAGCTTGGTCTGAATCATATGAGGGACCATAAGGAGTATAAAGTCTGCTGAAATGCCGCCCTATTTTGCCGTCTCCTTTTTCAAAAATTGCAAGATAACGCCAGCCTTCTCCTTCTCTTTCGAATACTTTTTTTCCTAATTTTTGCTGAAAAAGTGCCCATTCGTGACTTTGGAGAAAATGTCGCTTTGTAAGAGATATCATGGTTATATCTAGTGTAACAGAAAGATTTCTTCTAACGGTAAATATAACTGGGATATGATCCGGTGGACGTAATGCGCCAGTCCACAACGTTCCATCCGCCACCAGGTCTCGTAAGTCCTCTATCAAGAAAACCGTAAGCATTCATTTCTGAAATCAGCATCGTTCCATTTGGATAAACCACTTCAACTATCCCGACATGTCCGGCATATCCTGCAGTAGTTTGGAAAATCGATCCCGCTACTGGAGTAGCACTTACTTTCCAGCCACTATATGGTGCATAATAGGCCCACGTATTTGCATTTCCCCAATTTCTAGGAATACTAATTTTAGAGGCGACATACCAAGTACAAAAACCGTAAGAATAACCATTATCACCGTAAATAGGTAAGAAGCCGTAAGCCGAATAATTAACACTATTTGTAACTACGGGAACTGCTCCGTCGGGCACAAAAATAGTTTGACCAGGTACTAGCGATTTGATCTCGAGATTATTGAATGCAATTATTTTACTTTGTTCTGCTGTGAATTTTGAGGCAATCGATGCTATTGTGTCCCCGCTGGCAACTTTATAAATGACACCATTTCTAGGTGGAATCAGTAGAGAAGTACCGGCGTTTAAAGCATCTGAGTATAGGCCATTGGACCACATAACGGTATTAGAAGTAATGCCAAACTTTGTTGCAAGTGACGAAACACTATCGCCAGCTACAGTAACGTAGGTTCTGATAGTTGTAATGGAGTCAGCGCCACCGCTAACAAATTGTGGTTTAGTGATGATACTTTGGCTAGTTGTGGCGGAACCTATCTGTGCATCTTGAGAATCAGCTAGGTTTGATACGTCAATTGCCTCAGGAAGGTGTGTTAAGTTTGCTATGTTGGACGCAATATCCGCAGATGAAATATTATCTATTGGAGCTGACGATTCATTATTAGAGTTACCGAATATCGAGAGCGCAGCGCCACCGGACTGATGGTGCTTACCTATTGAAATGACTGCGAGCACGGCAAGAATCAAAAGACCATTGACTATAGTGAAGCTATTTTTATAAAGCTTTTTCTTTAATTTCTTATATTTCTTTATTCTAAGAAGTTTTTTTTCATCAGTCACATTTTCGAGTAACTCGTTAGTTAGTTCGTCTCGACTTGGTTTTTTAAAAATTATACTAGATACTTTACGGATAATAGCTCCTGGCGATTTTGGGTTTAATCATATTGGACAATGGGGAGATTTAAATCGCATTTTTAATTATATCTTTTTAGCTCTTTGTTCGTCAAACTTTGCCAATTCTTTCACCTCTTAATATGTACTGCACAGAACCTTGCAGTATGCTTGAGTATTAGCGTCATGTTGAGCTTGGGTGTTAGCAAAGTGAATTGAGCCATCATCACCAGCTACAAAAAATAAATAGCTATTTTTAATAGGGTAAGCTACTGCCATGAGTGAAGACTTTGAAACATTACTAATTGGACCAGGCGGTAGCCCAGCATACCGTCGAGTATTGTAAGGAGAATCTATACTAGGAGATGGTGCCTGTCCAGTGATAGCCGCCGCATATTGATAGGTGACATCAGAACCCAGCATCATGCCAATTTTAATTCTATTTAAAAATACTTGAGCGACCATTTGCCTATCGTGATCATTTGAAACTTCATGCTCAACAATGGAAGCAAGTGTTATAGCCTGAAAAACATTCAGACCCTCCCCCTGATAAGCGCTTATCATTTCGGATGTCACAGCTTTACCCATTTCGTCCAAGGACTGTTTTACGATATTCGTAGGAGTTGTGGTAGAAGAAGTACTAAAGGTGTCCGGATAAAGGTAGCCTTCCAATGAAGCGCCTGCAGGTTTAGAATTTAAAATTGCTTCATTAGGATAACTCCTAGGATCAAAAGCTTTATCTATGGAAGTCTTTGAGTAACCGGCATCTAAAAAGGCTGCTTTTATTTGATCTATACGCTGAGCGGGCAGAATAGTAAAAGTATGAGCATTTATTTTTCCGTCCGTAATAATGCCAATTGTTTGAATTATAGATGCCGAGGAATCAAGTGTGTATGACCCAGCCTGTAAGTTACTCTTCAGGTTATGAATCCTCAGGTAAATACTAAAAGCAAATGCGCTTTTTATAATCTTTTTTTCCTGAAGTAGTTGCGATATCTGGTCTGCAGTCGCACCTTTTTGAATGGTAACACTTATTGCATTTGATTTCGTCGTCGAAGGACTCAATTCATTTTCGTACCATACATACATACCTAGAACCAGAAAAACCGGCAAAGACAAGGAGAGAGCGATAACAATAAGTTTTTTAAGCCTTGTCTTTTGTTGCTTTGCTCCAACTGTACTTGAATATCTCATGCCTGCTCCAAGTAGTCTTCTAGAATTACCACTGCAGCCATGGAATCAATATCAGTCTTCTTGTAGCCACTTCCCGCCAAACGCACTTCAGCAGCCTTTGAGCTCAATGTCTCATCCTGGAAAAAGATTGGTAAATTTAAGGATTTTAGGTAATTATCTACATAATCTCTTACATATTTTGTTTGCGCCGTTTCCTCGCCATTCATGTTACGGGGCAGACCAACAACCATTACATCAATATTTTCTTCTTTAATTATTTTAGTGATCTCTGGAATGAAATTATTATCATTTTTCAAGGTTGCTACCACCTGAGGAAGTCTGGCGATCATATTAACTCGAGCAACACCCGTTTTATTTTCCCCTATGTCTAGTCCAAGTACATTATTAATTGCCATTATTTACAAAGCTAACATTAATCTGCTTAAGATTCTTGGGAGCAGTAGTTACATAAAAAGGACTGTAGCTAATCGTCACAGATGTTACCCCTGGAAGTCCTTGGATATAATTTTGTGCATCGCCTTTTTTCATTCCTTTAATACTTTGAGCAATTGCTTGAGAATTTTGCTTAATTCCCGTTGTTGCCGTTGTGCTTATATTGAAGGTTATATTTCCATCGGAAGACTGATTCTTGATTGTTAGAGTAGCGTTGTTTATTCCTGTAGTTAATACACTTTGGGTACTAGCTAGATTTTTTCCAGCAAGCATTGTAATTATCTGATTTAATCCATCCGTACTCGCTCCGGTCATTACTGAGTTATACGCAATCGTAGCTGTTGCTGTCGAACCCTGTTCGCCTACGGCCGGAGAACAAGTTACTGCGCCAGGATTAGCAGCGAAGGAATCTAAGAGCGGCTTAAAGCCTTCTTTGCTTAGTTGATTTTGAAGTTGTGTTTTATATAAATCGGAAGAACCGTTTAGGATTGCATTACCGGCTTTCGTGCAATCATCCTGACTTACTACGGTTACATTTTTGTCAGTACCTCCGCCCATATCGCTTCCATTACCGATAATAGAACTAAATCCAGTGACTGAATAGCTGTAATTAGATGTAGTAGCAAGATTATAGGAAGTACCGCCGTTTTGAGCTATCACTTGTACTTCTGCTTTCTGATCATACTGGCAGTTATTGCCATAATAATCTACGGTACTTGGTTTGACGGTTACTGTTGTTTTGGTTACAAAACTAAACCCACGCCCAGTAATAACGGTTCCTGAAGGAACAGAGATTGCTGTATTATTAAATTTATCTATAGGACTGCAATTGTAAAGCGTTACCGTACCGCTCGCTTTATTTCCCTGATTTTGCTGCCCAGTAGGAGTAAATGTCTTGGTAGCATTAGATTTTAAAGTATCAAGCTTACCTGGGACAATCATCTTGTCGATATCAACTGTTGTTTGCTTAACATTTGTAGTGACGACGGTATTCACAACACTGCTGACATTTTGAGTTGTGATCTTTACTGTTACTTTTGGTAGTACGTAAGTCATAAGATACCATCCACCAATAAGCAGTATTAATAGCGTTGGTATTAGAAAAAGCTTAAGCCGAAATGAATCAAAGTTTGGAACTTTTACTTTTTTACTCTTCTCTTTTTTACTTGGTTTAGAATCCTCATCTTCATCATTTTCATCGTCCTTGAATGGTTCCTCTTCTGATCCAAGTGTGATTACATCGTCATCCGAAAGCTCACCTATAGATCTTGTTTTATCGAGATCTATATTGTCATCGTCATCCGTAGACTCGTCTTCATCAGTGTCATCCTCTTGCTCATCATCATCACTGAATTCCTCAGGTTGTTTTTTTGTGCTTTGAGCGGTAGGTATGCTCGGTCGTGCATCCAAGGATTTTGCAACCATAATTCCAGCAGCTCCGGCTACAGCCATTAAAGACTGCTCGTTCGTTACAAGAACTAAGTTTTTCTTAGCACTTTTTGCTGCCCGGTTAAGTATTTTCATATTAATTGAGCTCTGCAAAACAGTGCATCGCTTAGGGAGTATAAGAGCGACGATTGAACTTTCCGATGACTGAACTTTATCAGTTATTGAAGTTATTTCATCATCATTATCTATATATATTGTATCTTTTTTCATATCTTAAGCATCCTATTCAATCGATCACGAACAGATTTCGAGGAACTCTCATATTGTACCAAGCTATCCATTCCAACGCGAAGCAATCCCATTGCAGTTATATAGGTGTGATCTTCAATTATTCCAGTTGCATCGGTGATCCCCACCACTTGCTCTGGGTTAATAAGCTGTACTTGTGGCTTCTTGGTAAAAGGAAGTTCGCTGTACCAATCTTTTCTGTTTAAGGCATCAACTATCATTTCAAGCCCTGCTCCACCGCCGCAAAGCAGAATCCGATGCGGCAAATGATCTAGTTTAGGAAATTCTTCTAGGGCTAGTTCTATCCCATTAAGCCAAACAGTGAGTGTTTTTCTAAGTGCACCTTCTACTGGCTTGCGTCTCGGTTCAGGTGTCCGGTCATTACTGAGTCCAAGCTTCAAAGATTCGGCTCTTTCAAAGTCGGTGCCAAGCTCTTTTTCTACAGATTTAGTATAGCTCCGGCCTCCAATGCCAAACATTTTCGTACCTTCCACTCCTCCCTCGTTTACTACCGCAATATCCGTCGTACCTCCACCGATATCTATTAATATTGCACTCAAGTTTGCATTAGGGTCGTCACCTATTACCGCTCTTGCTACTGCAAAAGGCTCAGCTGCAACGGTAAGAAGATCGAGATCAAGTTGATGAGCAACCCTTTCTATAGCTCCAAAATGAACTTGGGGGGCGAATGCTGTATACAGCTGCACGCTTACCTCTTTACCTTGAAAACCAATCGGGTTCGTTACGCTGTAGCCATCTATCTCAATAGATATAAGTGCACTATTAACAAGTTTGATGCCTATCTCTTTACCGCCAGTATCAATAGACAACTCTTTCTTCGCCTGCTCAAGCGCTCTCTCCTGAACATGCATAAATATTGAATCTACTTCAGTAACATCAATTTCCTTATTAGGATTTTTTCTAGAAAATTTAACCGTTGTCGTATTTCCTCGGACAAGTTCACCAGCAATACCAACTACTGCGCTACGAGCGCTCACACCAGCTTGCTTCTCTGCCTGATTGAGCGCGATATCACAATTTGCAACAACACCGGCAATATCAGCAATAGCGCCCGCTTGCATATCGTGCAGTGTCTGGTGCGCCCGCCCAACACCTAAAATTTCAATGCCATTTTCTTCAGTAATTCGAGCCACTAATGCTTTCACGAATTCCGTGCCTATATCCAGTGAAACAAGCAACTGTTCGTCTGCATCTTTTTTAGATGCTTTTTCATTTTTTTTAAATCGTTTTATTTTACCAAGCATATCCTTTTTATTTTACCATAAACAGGGATTAACCATGGGTAAGATTATTGACTATTTTCGGTATTAATTATATAATATATTTCATGTCAAAATCAGCTGACCGTGATGGTCTTTTTAACGAATTCTACGATGAAGATTTTTATTCTAATTATCTCAATTCAGAAGATATAATTGAGTCTTTAGCGTTTGATCCTGATTTTAATTTTTTTATCGATAATAATTGGTCTATGAGAGAGCATACTTATAAGTCGAGGATATTAGAGGTTGAAGATAATTTTTTACCTGAAGAAATAAACACATTATTTAATCTTCCTGAAAAGATTTATGTTCGAGATATTAATTTAACTTTATCTGAATATAGAAACGCGGATAGTTCTCTTGAAGAGATAGAATCATACTATGCTTTGTCTTTCAAAGTAGATGAACTAGATTTTAATATAAGTCCAAATAATCAAAATATTATTTCAGTTTACGATTCAAGATTTGAAGAAAAAATTGAAATCATTCTAGATACCAATCTTGTAGAAAAATACACAATTGATTTTTTGAAAGCTCAGAATGGCATAGATAACCTGCACCTCGAAGATATTCTCTATGATTTAGCTACAAACGATTATTCAACTGTAGAAATTATTAAAATTTTAAGTCGCCAGATTGCACTACACTCAGGAGAATCAACTAAAACATTAACAACTGGGCTATTCAGTGAGCAAATAAATAAAAATGTTGTTGTTCAGAAAATAAATACGATACGGCCGACATCTGAAAACAAGTCTGTGACTCTGCATGCTGGTGACGAAGAGCTTACCGAAAGAAAAATATACGAATATTTTCTTTCAACAAGCATGGGAGATGAAACAGATTTTATTACTATCGCAGGCCAGAGAGAGCTTTCTATGTGTGTAGAGGATTTGGGAATTGATTTATTAACGAGCACACAAGAAACTCAACTAATAGACAAAGATTCAGGGCTTGATGCATATGCAAAAGTGATAAATAAACTCGCAAATGCAGCTATAAATTGCTCTCAGCTTTAGACTAACACTGCTTTTATTCTTCTAATTCCTGAGGATGATGATTCTTCTTTTGTAATTTTAAATCTTTTGCCGCCTTCGGATAACTCTTTTGTGTGATTAACGTGTGGGCCGCCACATATTTCAAAACTAAATGGTTTCTTTTCATCCTTTGCCTGCATTCTATAAACTTTAACAATATCTCCGTACCTGTCGCCGAAAGCGCCAAGCACGTGCAAATCATCAATTGCATGTTTCGTAGGATGCTCTTCCCAGGTGATTTTTAGGTCTTTGTCGATTTGGCTGTTAACTGAATCCTCTACTTCTTTAATTTGTTCTGATGTCATCTTTTCGGGATGGCTAAAATCAAATCGCAGCCGTTCTTCAGTAATATTACTACCATGCTGTATAACGTGATCGCCCAGCACGTTTCTTAGAGACTGGTACATTAAATGTGTCGCTGTATGATACTTTTTATGAGTTTCAGTTTGTCCTCCGAGTCCACCCTTAAAAGTTCCTT
>Ga0209085_1002016_pt1 | contig 11881 bp, 8 predicted proteins | sample C_131016_EF_Meta_FD_187310 | JGI IMG/M metagenome (GOLD analysis project Ga0209085, IMG submission 187310) | Freshwater microbial communities from Lake Croche, Canada to study carbon cycling - C_131016_EF_MetaG (SPAdes) (version 2) | ecosystem: Environmental > Aquatic > Freshwater > Lake | place...
ACGGTTGAGGCCGCCATTTTGCTTCGCACTGCTGTCATGTGGTATTCTGACCAAGAAATCATTGAAGAACGGGCGATTTTTGTCCATCCGAAGTACAGAAGTGCGAAGGGTGGAAGGGCGGCGAGGCTGTGCGAGTTTGCAAAAAGTGTTGCGGATAAACTGAATTTGCCGCTAATGATTGGCGTCTTGTCAAATACACGGACAAACGCGAAAGTGCGACTTTACGAACGGCAGTTTGGCAATCCGTCTGGCGCGTTTTTTCTGTATAATGCCAGGACGGGTGACTGGAAGCCCGCCGACGAAACCAATACGGCATAGGGACATGTGGATATGGGTGGTAAGACCGGGACAACTACACAGCAATCCAGTGTGTCGATCCCGCCCGAAGTCCTGGCGCGATACAATGCTGTAAATGCTCGCGCCGAAAGGACAGCGGAGCAGCCGTTTACGCCATATACCGGCGAGTTTGTTGCGCCCCTGACTGGCACCCAGCAGGCTGGCATTTCAAACATCAATCAGGCTCAGGGCATGGCTACGCCCTATTACAATGCTGCCGGGCAGGCCATGAATACCGGCTATCAGGCCGGCTCTGGCCTTGCTTTGGGCTCTGCCATGCCGGTCAATCCAGAAGCCCTGACCGGCCAGAATATCAACCAGTACATGTCGCCCTACCTGGGCAGCGTGGTGGACACCACCATGGCCAACCTGCGCCAGCAGCAGGGGCAGGAGCAGTCTCAAATCCTAGGTGACCAGATTAAGTCTGGGGCCTTTGGTGGCGATCGAGGGCGTATTGCCCAGGCCAACCTCGCGCGGCAGCAGGAACTGGCCACCGGCCAGACTGTGGCCGGCTTGATGAACCAGGGCTACGGGCAGGCCCTTACAACGGCCCAGCAGCAGCAGGCGCAGCAGCTTGCAGCCTCTCAGGCTAACCGTGCCGCCCTCGCTGGGGCCGGCCAGAACCTGTACAGCATGGGGCAGGGCTACGGGCAGGGTGTGGCAGGCCTTGGCACGCAGGCCCAGCAGGCGGCTCTCCAGGGGGCTCAGGCGCAGCTTGGCGCTGGCACTGTCCAGCAGCAGACGCAGCAGGCTCAGAACACGGCGCTGTACAACCAGTTTCTGCAACAGCAGGGCTACCCGTTCCAGGTCGCGCAGTTCCTGGCGAACATCGCCATGGGCACTGGCGCGCTGTCTGGTTCGACCACCAATGCCACGACCACCTCGCCGCAGTCGTTCTTCTCCGACCGCCGCCTGAAGGATGACATTGAGAAAATCGGTAAGACGTTCGATGGCCAGGACATCGTGCGGTACAAGTACAAGGGCGAGCCCGGCACGCGGATTGGCCTGATCGCGCAGGATGTCGAGAAGCACCATCCTGAAGCCGTGGGCTTGGCTGGTGGTTATCGCACCGTTGATTACGACAAGGCCACTGACGACGCTGCCGAACGTGGGCACTTTGCCGGCGGTGGTTTGGCTGGTGGGTACTCGTCTGAGGGCGGCGCTGTCATGCCAGAGATGGCAGGGATGGGCTTCGCTGCTGGTGGTTCCCCAGACATCAATTCGATGATGGCCGAGATCCTGAACGCTCACCAGGGGATGTACCCCTATGGCAAGGCGGGCCTGTATGGCCAGTCTGGTGGTCGGGCTGGTGCTTACGGCACGTCACAGATGCAGCTTCCCTCACGGGGGCTGATGCGTGCTGAACTGGTGCGGGCCGCTGAACAGCCTGGGGCTGGTGGCCAAGCCATGCAGGGCCTGAACGCTGCCCGGAATATCGGTAGCGCATACACGGAAGGCAGCAGCGCCTTGTTTGGGTCTGAGCCCACTACGGCAAACCCACAGGGTGGCAGGGGCTTGATTGGCCGAGGTGGTGAGTACAACCCCAGCCAGGGTGGCGTTGCAAATGCTGTTAACCGGCTTAGGGGAGAGAATCCGCCAACGCCGACGCCGGCAAATACGCCTGCCGCGCAACCGGCGCGTCCTGCCGATCGCCGGCCAGATGAAAATGCACCGCCTGAAACGACTGTTGTAGACGCTAACGCAAACAGTAATGCCGCAGGCGGCCTCGTGCGTGGCCATTACGCCATGGGCGGCCTGCCCTTCTCTGAGGTTGGCGGCTACATCCCTGACGCCGTTCTGAAAGATGACGATGCCGAGAAGAACAAGAAGGCGATGGATAGCTTTACGCCAAAACCTGCTGGCGCTGGCCAGTCTGGTTCTGGTTCTGGCCCTGGCCTTCTGGGCACTATAGGCCAGATTGGTGGTGCCATTAAGGGCGCAGAAACCATTGGCTCTGCTGCTTCAAGCGCAGGCCAAGGTATTGGCGAGCTAATGGCGATGCTGCCGGCTTTGCTAAAAGATGGCGGCGCAGTGCCTCGCCGTGGGTATGCGCTTAATGGTGAGGTTGTGGGAACTGATCCTGCTGCTGCGCCTCCTGTTGATGGTTTAGTAATACCTCCTGAAGAGCTTGATGCTCGCATGAACCGCAGGCTGGTGACTGCTGGCCTTGTTCCGCAGCAGCAAAACGCCCCTGCTGTTAGTACAAATGCAGCGCCCGGCGGCCTAAGCCCGCAGGAGGCACGGGATTATTCCGACATTATAAGACAGCGCGAAAGTGGCGGCAGGCCAAATGCGCGCAACCAGCGTAGTTCGGCTGGCGGTCCACATCAATTTATTGATGCCACCTGGGGTGATTTTACTGCGGCCCACCCATCATTGTTCCAAGGCATGACGCCCGAGCAAGTATCGGCAGCGCGAAACGATGAGGCCATGTCTCGCCGCGCTTCAGACTGGTACGCAGGGCAAAATGCGCCCGTGCTTCGTACTGCTGGTTATGCCGTAACTCCCAGCACTTTGGCCTTGGCGCATCGTTTTGGCGGAAGTGGCGCAAGCTCTCTTCTTGGCGCTGCGCCTGACGCATCCGTTGCGTCTGTGGTTGGGCCTAAGGTTATTAGAGCCAATCCAGAACTACAGGGCATGACTGTGGCCCAGTTGCGTGAACGATTTGACAACGATTATCGCAACGCAAGGCTGCCTGCTGGGTTGGATGGAACGGTTCAGGCCGCCACTACACCACCGGCTGGACTTGGCGTGGCGCAGAATGTCAGTGCAGATGGTGGTCAGGGCAATGAGCCCCCTAACCGCGCCGAAGAGCGCCATCGGCGCTCTGGTGTGAACTTCACTTATCCAAGGGAGCGCGGCGAAGGCAACTGGTTGCAGCGCCACCAGGATTGGCTTGTGCCGCTTTTGAGCGGCCTTGGTGCCATGGCATCTTCGCCCAGCCGTTACCTTGGCTCTGCCCTGCTTCAGGGCGTGGCTGGTGGCGCGCAGCAATACGCTGCAATGCAGAACAAGGCTGAAGAGCAGCAGCTTGCTCGTGGCACGCTTGAAGTGTCTCAAGAGCAAGCTCGCACGGCTGCAACGCGCGAAGAGACGGCATCTCAAGTGGCCGCTCAACAGGTTATGGATGCGTTTGATCGTCGTTATCGGCAAATCGTCAGGCCTAATGGCACCATCGCGTTTATTGATCAAACTGGTGGTGGAACACTGACTGCAGAACAGCATGCCCAGCAGCGTGCTGCCCTGTTTAATGCGTTGCTAACAGGAAATCGTGGCGTTCGTGCTTTGGCTGCTGGGCAAGCCCGCCCAACCACTGAAGGAACTGTTACGGCCCCTGCTGCCGGTCAGGCAGCGCCTGCTGGTGGAACTACTCCTCAGGCAGCGCCTGCTGGTGGAACTACTCCTCAGGCAGCGCCCGCTGGTGGGACCAATCAACCGGCGGTTACTTCTGGTGCTTCCCCTACTGTTGCTCGCCCCGCTGCCGCTCCCACGGCGGGGGCAAACGCGCCTCCTGCGGCAACGGAGACGCCAGATGTTAGTGTTGCTCCTCCCGCCAATCCGCAAGAAGCTGCTGCGCTTGCAGAAGCGAACAGGTTCTTGGAGCCAATAGTTGCTGATCTCAATCGCACTTTGCATGAAATTGAAGTGGCTGGTAATAATTTAGGCATAGGCAACATCCCTGCTGATTTAATAACAACTCGGGACCGCTTGCGAAATGAACTTCGAGAATACCGTACTGGCAAAACGCCCATTCCAAATCCTAATGGTGGACTAGAAAATGACTTTTTTGTACAACGGCAAATAGCGCGTGATGCCCAGCGTGCTAGGGAAGAGGCACTCGCTCGCGCTGAAGCAGAAAATCAATTTGCGCCGTACATCGACCCGGCAACTGGGACTTTGGTTCAGCCAACAAGACGCCGTGCGCCGCCTTCTGGTGGTTCAGCGCCTGCACCTCAAGGAGCTACTCAACAACCCGCCGCTGCTCCTCCTCCTGCGGCTAATGAACAGCGCCCTGCTACTGCCACGGTAGCACCAGCGACCGCTGCGGTAACAACGGCTCTTCCAACACCTCCTCCTGGTGGCGGATCGCCTATTCCTCAAAATCTTCCGCCGGGCACTCAAATTCGGGAGCTTAGCCGCCCTGCTCAACAGGCCATTGAACGCGATGCGGATATGAACAGCTACCTCACAAGTGGCCCTGTAATGGATGAGGCCATTAAGCGTTATCATTCCATGGCTCGCGCACTACAGTTGTTCCAATCTGGCCGCACTTCCGAAATGACGGGATTTGTAGCTGCATACGCGGCTGATTTGGGCATGCCCGATATTGCCAATGCAATCAATAGAGGTCAGGTTGATGCTCAACAATGGCTTGGAAAAGAAGGGCTAAATGCCGCACTTCAACAACTAGCCGCTATTAACTCTCGCTTTACTCAAGCTGAGTTTAACCGAGTTCAGTCTTCCGGCATGCCGTCAATTACCAATACTCCTCAAGCAAATTATCAAATGCTCACCAATGGGCTTAGTTCTTTGTATCGCTTGAGGCAGTTCCAAACTGATTGGCAAGCGGCACAGCAGCAAGGTTGGAATAGCCCATCTGCATTTTATGATGCGTGGTCACGGGCAAACCCAAGCGAGGCCTTTACAACGGCAGCAGAACGTAGGGTTGGCAACATTCGTGGCATGCAACTTCCGCAAGACATACAGCGCAATTGGGTTCCTGGGCAAACTTATGTAATGCCTGAAAATGCTCCGACGCAAGTACGAGCCGCCCTTCGGGGTATCGCCCCTGGGCAAGTTTTTCGTTACAATGGAAATGTAGCTAATCCCATTACTGTCTTGAACCGCGCGCAAACATATTCGACAGGGACAACGCCATAATGCCCCAAGAATCTCTTAATTTTGATATGAATGCCCTAATTGAAGCATTTAAGCCCAGAGAAGAATCAAGATCAAATCAACCAATTGATCGTGAGGCTCTTGTTTCGGCTCTAAACGAGCCCCAGGTGCCACACGAGCGGTCTACGGTTGAACGGATTGGCCGAATTGCCGGCATGCTTCCTGCTGGCTTTAATGAGGCTGTGTATAACACAATTGGAATGCCTGTTGATTTAGCTACTGGCATTTTGAATTTACCATCTCGTGCTGCTCGATTGGCTGGGTATGAAGCCCCTTTAATCGAAAACCCAGCTTTTGGTTCTGATTGGATTAAAACCCAACTTGGCCGCGTCAATCCTGGCCTTAACCCATCAAACATTCAGCCTGAAGACAATTATGAAGCCTTTGCACGCGGCGCAGGAAGCGGTGCTGGCTCTGCCCTGACCATGGCTGGCCAAGTGTATGGCTTGGGCCGCGCTGGCCTAGAGAGGCTTGCGCCGCAGGCTTACAATATCGCCTCTCGTGCATTTGGAAATTTGGCTCCAGGCACCACAGCAGCCAATGTGGCACTGTCTGCCCCCGCAACTGGGGCCGGTGAAATCACTGAGCGCGCCATCCGTAGGGCTGAAGATGAGAATCCCGAGCAAGGCGGCGCATCGTGGGCCCCTTTGGCGCGTATGGCCACTGAGATCCTTACTGGTGGCGCAACAGCTGGCGGCTGGAATGCCGCTCGCGCAATAACACAAGCTGGGCGTGAATATTTGCGCCCATTTACTCGGTCTGGCCGCGAAGCCGGCGCTGCTCAAGCAATTTATGAAGGCTCAAGCAATCCAAATGCTGTAAGGCAGCGTTTGGCTGAACCGCGCCAAGAACTTGTGCCAGGGTCGGAACCGACCACGGCTCAAGTGGTTCAAGATCCCAATCTGCTGCAATTTGAGCGTTCTGTGGCGGGGCAAGCCCTAGCAATGGGCGACCAGTCGTTTGAGGCCGTGCGCCGCGCGCAAAATGCAGCGCGTGTTGAGGCATTGAACAACATTCAAACGACCGGCGATCCGCGCGATGTGTCTAAATTCATCAGAAATCAATTTGATGAAATTGACCAGCAAGAAATGGCTGCGGTCGAAAGAGCCCGAACTGAAGCGGCGAATCGTGCGTCTAGGGTTGGTGGCGAATTAACTCCAGAAGATTATGGCGCGTCAATTCGCAATAGTCTTGAGAATGCAGCAGAAAGAGCGCGTGAAAATCGCAGGGATCTTTATGATGCAGTGGACCCAGAAAAAAACTTAAACGTAGTTTCTTCTTCAGTACGCACTAGAGCGAATGAAATTTATGGCAACCTTGGCCCTATGGCACAACAACCTGAAGGCGCTGAAAATACTATTCGTGAATTGACTAAAAACTTAGAAGATGTAACATCTTTTCAAAATCTTCGTGATTTAGACACCCACATTACAGACGCAATGTCTAATGAAATGCGTACAAATGGCCGCTCTACTGCTTGGGGACGCCTTTCTCAACTTAAAACGGCTGTTGCATCAGCAATTGATAATGCAGTTGAAAATCAAATTGCACATGAGAGGGCGCAGCCTCCTGGTGCTGGCGGACCTCAACTCACAATGGAGCAGCGGCTTCGGCAGGTTTGGGGCCTAGAGCCGCCGCCTGCACAGACATTGACACCCAATATGACCGACGAAGCCTCGTCAGCTTTGGAAGAAGCAAAAAAAGCTCACGCCGCCTATGCTCAAACTTTTCAACAAGGTCCAGTTGGGGGAATTCTTCGTACTAGTGGATTTAGTGGTCAGTACCGCATTCCCGACCCCACCGTTGCTACTACGATGTTTACAAGTGGGCAAAAAGGATATGATCGGGCTATGGCATTTCGTAATGCCGTAGGAGATGACGCGGCTGCTATTGGCGTGATGCAAGACTATGCCACTATGTCCATGCTCCGCGCGGCTCGTGGTGCAGATGGTGTTATTGACCCGGCTAAATTTGAGCGATGGGCAACCCAACACCAAGATGCCCTCCGCGCTTTTCCAGAAATTTCTCGGCGTTTTAGCGGAGCCATAGAAGCATCAAATGTCGCTGCTGAAATGGCTGCACGTCAAGCCGAAATATTAAAAAGAAACTCTCAAAGCAGCTTGGCGCGTTTTATAAACAGAAATAATCCTGATGCTGTAAATGTTACAGCAGAAGTTGGAAGTATATTTGGAAAAAGAAATTCTAGTCAACTTATGGGTGAGCTTGCCTCTGCTGTTTCTGGAAATCCAGAAGCTCGTGATGGTTTGCGCCGCGCTGTAGCTGACCATATTACGGAAACTTACGTCTCTCCAACATTTGGAGAGAATGTCAACAATCTTAATTCTGGAGAAATTTCCGGTGACGCATTTCAAAACTTTTTATACCAAAACAGAGAAGCGTTATCGCATGTGTTTAACCGAGATGAATTAAATTCAATAAACAATATTGCGGCAGATATTCGCCGTTCTGATATGTCACTCAATACAACTCGCATGCCGGGTCAATCAAATTCTCCCGTTGATATGCTTGCTCAAAGTAGGCGAGAAGCGGGAAACAAAAGTGCGCTTTCGTTTTTTAGAAGTTTGCAAGGCCGTATAAGTACAATGGCAACTGCTGGCGCTGGTATTGGGATGAATTTTGGAGATCCGTGGCTCGGAAGCACTATCGGCGGCATGTTGGGCGCAGCATATCACCCGATTGCTCTTGCCCGAGAAGCTGGCATTACAAGCATGCACGGCTTAATCCGCGAAGCCATGCTCAACCCTGAACTGGCAAATTCGCTTTTGCAGCGAAATCCAATTCGCCCGAATACCGGCAGTGACGTTAATCTCAGCCGGGCTCTTGCAAGGATGTCTGTGTATTCAGGTATTGGTGCAGAAGCGAATGAACCTGAGCGTGGATATGAAGTCAGAGCCACCCGCGCCTCAGGTGGCCGCATAACAAGCCACCACAGGGCGAAGGCGCAGGCGTTGATCAATGCTGCTGATCGGGCCAAGAAGGCTCACAACGGCAACACGAAGCCTATTCTGGACATGCCGGACGAGACGGTGGCGAAGGCCCTGTCGCTGGCTGATCAAGCGATTTAACGGAGAGATAGATGTCATACACCACGAACAAGGGCCTTGAGCTTCCTGCCTTTAACAGCGCTAGCTGGAACACCCCGCTCAACAGTGACTTCACGCTCATCGACACTGCCTTTGGCGGCGTGACATCGATCAACGCCACCGGCACCAGCGGCACCATCACGCTGACTGAAGCGCAGTACAGGCCGCCTTTTATCGATGTGACGGGCACGCCATCTGCTGACGTGTACTACTCCATCCCTTCGGGTAAGGGCGGCCAGTGGACGGTGAATAACGGCACCAGCACCTTCTCGGTGTACATGGTATCTGCTGCCGGCGGGTCTGCTGTACGCATCCCCAGGGGCTATCGCACCATCGTCTCCTGCGATGGCAGCGCCACCGGCATGCGGTTGAGCATCTCCACCCCTCCTTCTCCAGGCGGCGTCACCACCCAGGTGCAGTACAACAGCAGCGACTCCTTCGCTGGCTCTGCCAACCTGACCTTCAACGGCACCACGCTGACGGCCAATGCCCTGACGGTCACGAATGCCGCCACTGCTGGTTCTTTAACGGTGACGGGGGCCACTACCGCTGCTGCCATCACGGCAAGTGGTGCCGTCACGGCGACCGGAACCATCACAACCAGCGGCAATTTTTTCTTGAACGGCCAACAAGCCGGCGGCCCCCCATATTATAGCAACTTCCTGAGTGCAACGGTAAGCGGCACCCAAAGTTTGTTGCAGTTCTTCAATGACGGAACGACTTACGCTGGCGCGAGGTTTGTCATTGGAAGTCCTTCTGTTGCCGAGTACCAATTTAGGAATGACGGCAACGCGACCGCTCCTGTGGCCTGGATTGACCTTTCGGACAGGAGGATCAAAGAGAACCAGCAGCGGATTGAAAACTCCCTCGGCAGGGTATCCCGGCTTACCGGCCTGACCTACACCCGAAACGACATCACCCAGATGAATGGCGAGCCGATCATTGGCGCTGGCCTCCTGGCGCAGGATGTTGCTGCCGTGCTGCCTGAGGCCGTGAGTATTGTAGGCCAAGCGCCGGCAAGTGACCCTGACGGAGAGGGGCTGATGGCCCTCAACTACAATGCCGTGGTTGCCCTCCTGGTGAATGCCGTGAAGGAACTGAAAGCCAAGGTTGAAGATCTCGAGGCTCGACGCTGATGAACGAGAATTTCGAAAAAGCCTTCCGCAAGACCGTCAGCATGGAGGGCGGGTTTTCTGATCACCCCCTCGACCCTGGCGGGGCCACCATGAAGGGTGTGACGTTGAAGACCTACAGCGCCCACCTTGGCCGGCAGGCCACGGTGGAGGAGCTTAAGGCCATCCCTGACGAGCATCTCCTGGCGATCTACTGCCGGAACTACTGGGATAAATGCGAGTGCGATGACCTGCCCGGCGGCCTTGATGTCTGCGTGTTTGACTGGGCAGTGAACAGTGGCCCAGGGCGCGCTGTGAGGGCGCTACAGGAGCTTGTTGGGGCCAAGCCTGATGGTGATGTAGGGCCCAAGACCCTGGCCGCTGTAACAAGCTGGTGGGGCTATTACGGGCCTAAGACCTGCATCGCCATGTACCAAAATGAGCGGATGGACTACCTTGAAGATCTTCCGACCTTCAAGGTGTTTGGCAACGGCTGGACTAAACGTGTGATTGAAGTGGAGCAGTTTGCTCAGAAGCTGGTCTGAAGCAGCTTTTCTAAATGGGCGACACGCTGCAAGCAGTTGAAGCGCTCTAGGCTGTCAGGCCCGGCCTGTTGGGCAATCTCCAGATTGGCCTGGAGCCTGCCACGCAACACTGCCGGCGGGCAGTGTGCATCAATCCACTCAGGTGCCACATAGGGCACCTGAGAGCCTGGGGTAAAAAGGGGCTTACGCAAGGTAATAAGCCCGTTGGATGAATCGGGCTTACGCAAAATAGTATGCCCGATCGATGTACTTAGTCAGGCTGTCCATTTCGCGCAGGATCTCATCCTGAATGCACTTGTTGGGGATCCGCTTCCACGAGCATTCATCGATAAGCTGGTTCAGCTTTTCGGAAGCCTCAATGACGCCCGGCCAAGTTTTGCCGCGCTCTTCCATCTCGCGGTCAAACACGAAGGGCTCATCGCGGTGGTAGTGATAGTCGTAGCTATCAACGCCGTGGGAGCCAATGGCGTTGCCGAAGAGTTTCTTGGCGCGTTCCTGGTCGGTCATGATCGTGATCTCCTCAAATGGTGTTAACGAGAGCATACTGTGGCACCGTGCGATGTTCGTCAACACCCTTTTCCAAAAAATTATGAGTGGCTAATTCCCCACTTAGCTAAGAGGGCAGCGTCTGCCCTACCGTCATCCTTCACCCGGCCAAAATAGTTCGCCCCAGGCCAGTAGCGCTGGGCCATCATGCGGCATGCCCCCTTGTCAGCAGGGACGCCTGCCTGACGCTTCCAGACGGCTGGGCGCACCATCCTCAGGGGAACCTGTAGGGCGGCGCACACGCCCTCCAGAATGCCTGCTGAGTAGCCGAAATTGAACATGCTTACCCCTCCGTTGCCGGGCATCGCCCCCACCTCCTCCACCACCACCAGATCGGCCCAGCGGTCCTTCAGGAGCTTGGTCAGGGCCGAAGCGTTAACCTTGTTCCTGCCATTCACGTTGATGACCGGCATGTCCTCGATGCAGATCAGCGCATCCCCCTCGCTGCTGATCCAAGCGATAGCGCCGGCAAGGCCTGGGTCAATGCCGCAGATGATCATACCATCTTCGCCCACTTGGCCAGCAGAACAGTGGCGTCAGCATCCCGGCGCTGCACCATGATGATGCTGCCGTCATCCACGGCAGGGCGAACCTTCACCACCTCATTCCCATCCATGAACCACTTCCATATCATGTACCGGCGGTGGCATACGGCCACGATCTTCCACGTAAAGCTGAGTTCATGCAGCGAATGCGCCTCCACATTTGTGGAGATCACCGGGCCAGCACTCAATCCAATATTATCAGCCATCAAGACCATCCTTCACTGCTTTTGCACCTGACACAGATACGGTTCTTACGTGGATCATAGCTTTCAAATTGCTTCAAGCACTTCAAGCACTTTACGGCGACAAATTTTGGCTTCTCCTCAAATTCAATCTCTGACAAATTTTTGCATTTAGTGGGGATGCTTTTCGCCATCCTTCCCACCTTATCCTTCACGCTGACATATGACCGCCTCAGTTCAAGCGCGATCTCGCGAAAGCTGGAGTTTTTCTCCAGCATCTCGTTCAGCCTCTTGACCTCCTGCTTACTCCACCGGATTTGGCCTCCTGACCCCTCCGGGGCCCAGCGCACACGCTTGGGCTTCTCAACCCCTCTTGGCCGGCAGATCTTGAGTTCAGGCGGCGTGTGTCTCGTTACGGTCTTCGGGGTTACACCCACTATCCGAGCAATGTCAGGCTGGGGGCGGCCCTCCTTCCGCAGGGCAATAATCTGATCAATCTTCTCCTGGCTGATTTGTTTTCCAACTTGAAACGTCCTCTCGATCAAGTTGGCGCAAGCCTTCTGTGCTGAAACGCGCGAGCAAGAAAATTCTTTAGCAATATCCTCAAGAGAT
>Ga0209085_1002018_pt1 | contig 11863 bp, 10 predicted proteins | sample C_131016_EF_Meta_FD_187310 | JGI IMG/M metagenome (GOLD analysis project Ga0209085, IMG submission 187310) | Freshwater microbial communities from Lake Croche, Canada to study carbon cycling - C_131016_EF_MetaG (SPAdes) (version 2) | ecosystem: Environmental > Aquatic > Freshwater > Lake...
GCTCAATAAGCTCGACAAAGTCAATGGCGACTTGCCGGAGAGCAACAAGCACAAGGTGATGTTTGAGAACCTGACGCCCTTGTTCCCCAAGGTGCAAATGCGCCTGGAGCAGGACAACAAGAGCGAGGAAAACATCACTGGCCGCGTTATCGACATCATCGCCCCCATAGGCAAAGGCCAGCGAGCCCTGCTCGTGGCACCACCCAAAAGCGGTAAGACGGTCATGATGCAGCACATTGCCCATGCCATCTCGGCGAACTACCCCGACAGCCACATGATGGTTTTGCTGGTGGACGAGCGCCCGGAGGAAGTCACCGAGATGCAGCGCACCGTCAAGGGCGAGGTAATCGCCTCAACCTTTGACGAACCCGCTTCGCGCCATGTGCATGTGGCAGAAATGGTGATCGAACGCGCCAAGCGATTGGTCGAACTGAAAAAAGACGTGGTGATCTTGCTCGACTCCATCACCCGCCTGGCACGCGCTTACAACAACGTCGTTCCCTCCAGCGGCAAAGTGCTGACGGGTGGCGTGGACTCCAACGCGCTTCAGCGCCCCAAGCGGTTTTTAGGTGCGGCACGCAATGTGGAAGAAGGCGGCTCACTCACCATCATCGCCACCGCCCTGGTCGACACAGGCAGCCGCATGGACGAAGTGATTTTTGAGGAATTCAAAGGAACCGGCAACTCCGAGATTCATCTCGACCGGCGCCTTTACGAAAAACGGGTGTTCCCGTCTATCCAACTCAATCGCAGCGGAACGCGGCGCGAAGAATTGCTTCTAGCCCCGGACATTCTGCAAAAAACCCGCATCCTGCGCCAGTTCTTGTACAACATGGACGAGATTGAGGCCATGGAAATGGTGCTCAAGCAAATGCGCGCTACCAAAACGAACAGCGAGTTCTTCGACATGATGCGACGTGGCGGCTGACCAAAGTCGCTGGTTTATACTTTAAGGCTTTATTACGCGACAAGTACACCGGGTTTTGGATTGGGCAAGGGTTTGCCCGAGGGTCCGATGCGGCTGGCGCAACTGATGGATAACATATGAAATCTGGAATTCACCCCAACTACCGTGAAGTTTGCTTCATGGACCTTTCCAACAACTTCAAGTTTGTGACGCGTTCTTGCGCCAACACCAAAGAAATGATCAAGATGGAAGATGGTCGCGAACTGCCGTTGTACAAACTTGATACCTCCAGCGAGTCTCATCCTTTCTACACAGGCACTCAAAAGTCGGTAGACAACATGGGCGGACGCGTGGAAAAATTCCGCAATCGTTTCGGCAAAACCAGCGTCGCGACGCCTAAGTAATGACGAACCGGGCTTGCGTCCGGTCCTCTGCACAAAAAGCAGCCCGGGATTCCAGGCTGCTTTTTTTGTTTGGACCTTGACACCGTGCGATCCTCTAATCCCGCCGTCGTAGCGCAGGCCGCTGTCAAGCGCCTGCCGCGCGCAGCGCTGTTAGGCCTTTGCGTGGTGTACGTGCTTGCAGGCTTTCTGGGACGAGACGGTTGGAAGAACGCAGACATGGCCTCCATGGGCTTCATGTTGGAATTGGCCGCGAACCGAACCGATTGGTGGCAACCAACGTTGGTGGGGATTGCTTCAGAACAAAATGCCTTGTTTCCGTACTGGCTAGGCGCTTGGATGATTCAGATAGCACCAAGCCCCGAATTCGCGCTTTGGCTGATTCGCCTGCCTTTTGCACTGCTTTTGACATTGGCCATGTCGGGAACTTGGTATGGCACTTATTACCTGGCAAAAAGCCCCGAGGCGCAACCCGTAGCCTTCGCATTTGGTGGCCAAGCGAAGCCCAGCGATTACGCCCGAACTGTGGCCGATGGCGGACTGCTGGCACTAATTGCCTGCCTCGGACTGGCTCAACTGGGTCATGAGACCACCCCGGCACTGGCACAGTTGGGGTTTGTGGGAATGTACTTCTATGGCGTAAGTGCCCTGCCTTATGGTTGGCGACTGGCCGGACCAGCAACGCTGATGGGGCAAGTCGGATTAACCCTGAGCGGCGCGCCGATGCTGGCAATCTTGTATGGCGCAGGATGTCTATTCTTCGGAGGGTCGAACCGCGACTCAACTGAAGGCGGTTTGACCGTAAACGTCGCCCGACGGAATGCCACTTCAACCTTGGTTTTGGGCTGTATTTTGAGCGCTCTGATTGCGACATTTTCAAACCTTTGGCAATGGACACTTGTTGCACCCAAGGCGCTATGGGTCGATTGGAATGGGTACTTTCAGTTACTGGTCTGGTTTACCTGGCCAGCGGGGCCCCTTGCGTTGTGGGCGGTATGGCGTTGGCGGCGGCAGATTGGCAGTCGGCACATCGCGCTGCCGCTGTGGTTACTAGCGGTCACTTTATTGGTAACACTGTTCACGGAATCATCTGACCGCGTATTGCTGCTGGCGCTGCCAGCAATCGCCAGCCTCGCGGCTTTTGCGTTGCCGACGCTGCGGCGCCAAATGGCTTCCTTGATAGACTGGTTTACCCTGCTTTTTTTCTCGGGATGCGGTCTGGTCGTGTGGGTGGTTTGGCTGGCTATGCAGACCGGGGTTCCCAGCCAACCAGCCGTCAACGTGGCGCGTCTCGCACCTGGATTTCAGCCGCAATTTTCTGTAATTACCTTGCTACTCGCATTGGCCGCGACCACATGCTGGGCAGCGTTAGTCCGTTGGCGGACCCATCGTCACCGTGCCGCTTTATGGAAGAGCTTGGTGTTACCTGCCGGCGGTGCGGTCTGGTGCTGGACTTTGCTGATGACGCTGTGGCTGCCGCTGCTCGATTACACGCAAGGATATTCGTTGCTCACCAGGGAAGTCGCGCTGCAACTGGATGCCCCAGGCTGTGCCGAAGTTCAGGGGCTGGGAGTCGACCAAATCGCTGCGCTTAAATGGGCCATAGACAGACAGTTGGTATCCGCGGGAACCTTGGCTCGATGCACGTGGCTAATTGCACAAGGCAACGCCAATGGTGATATCCCACCCACGGTAGACACCACTGCGTGGGCAGCCAAAGCTTTGATCAGACATCCGGCGGATGCCTCAAATGCTATTTGGGTTATGCAGCGACGTTAGTTGGCGCAAGCAGTTTTACCCTGGCTGGCGAAAACCGTACGGCGAACGTTGAGCCGTGGCCCGGAGTGCTGACGATGGACAGCTCTGCCCCGTGGCGCTGCGTGACATGCTTGACGATCGCCAGTCCCAGGCCCGTGCCACCGGTATCGCGCGACCGACTACGATCAACCCTGTAAAACCGCTCCGTCAGACGGGGGATGTCTTCTGGCGCAATTCCAACACCCTCATCACGAACTACCACCACTGCACTGCCGTCATCTTGTGCGCGCCAACTGACGTAGATACTCTTACCGTCAGGTGTGTATCGCACCGCATTGCCAATCAAATTCAGCAAAGCACTGTGTAACTCAACGGCGGAACCTGCCACACAAATGCCAGGCTCGATATCAAATTCCAATCCCTGGGGTTGACCCCACAACACCCTCGACAGCTCTGTGACCTCTTGTCGGCACTGCTCAAGAATAGGGGCAAGAGGTACCCAATCGAGGGTTGATGGCAAGGGGCTTCCCTCAAGCCGCGACAAGGTCAGCAAGTCGCTCACCAAAGACTGCATACGGTCTGCCTGCAGGGCCATCAATTGGAGGTAGCGCACTCGTTCAGAATCAGAAAGGTTTAGCGTTTGAAGTGTTTCAATAAACCCTGAAAGTACGGTCAATGGCGTACGAATTTCATGCGACACGTTAGCCACAAAATCCCGGCGCATGGCATCTGCCTGCTCCACCGCTGTCACATCGCGCGACAAGAGTAAGGTCCTGCCGTCTCCATAGGGATGCATATGGACCGATAAGCGTACCGGCTTGGCCGCCGTGCTGGCTCTCCCAGGCATAAGCACGTCACTCTCGAAGTCTCCGGCCGAGACATAAGCAGCAAACCCAGGGTCGCGCACCAAATTGCCAAAATGCTGCAAAAGATCGCGCTTGCCGTCCAGTCCAAAATGCGCTTGAGAAGACTCGTTGCACCACTCAATGCGAAAATCCGCGTCGAGCAATACAACCCCATTGGGCGACGCCTGCATCGCTGCCAGGAAGTCTTGAAATCGCCCATCGCGCTGCTGCACGGCGCGGGCGCGGGTACGCACTAAGTGGCGCACGCGGTCCGAAATTTCCCCCCACAAGCCGAACCCCACATGCGTTCGCATAGTGTTGCCGCTACCCAACCAGCGCAGCAGTCGCATACCTAGCGCCACATCGAGGACCTGCCATCCATAGCTTGCAAGCAAGGCACACGTGAGAATTACGGGAAGACCGTCAGCAGAGGGAGGCATGAATTCCCGCTTGAACCACCAACCAAAAGCGGCACCCAGAATTTGAAAGAGGGCGAAGCTAACCAGCCGCCCCAACATGCGCGATATCAAAACCTAACCAACGGTCACTTTCCCGCCGGCAGGGATCGGCGTCGCGGGCTTGGCAGTTAACCGGTAACCAGCGCCACGCACGGTCTCGACCATCGCGCCTGCCACGCCCAAGGCCTCGCGCAGTCGTTTCACGTGCACATCCACGGTTCGCTCCTCTATGTACACATGATCACCCCAGACTTTGTCGAGCAATTGCCCACGGCTGTGAACGCGCTCCGCATGGCCCATCAAATAGTGCAACAGTTTGAACTCCGTAGGACCTAATTTGAGCGGCTGGTCAGCAAACGACACACGATGGGTTGCAGAATCAAGGCTTAATCCCGATATCACCAAGGCCTCACCATCGTGCTCAGGTGCACGACGACGCAGCACCGCGCGAACGCGTGCCAACAACTCTTTGGTAGAGAAAGGTTTGGCAATGTAGTCGTCTGCGCCTGAGTCAAGACCCGCGACACGATCAGCCTCATCACCACGCGCTGTCAGCATGATCAAAGGCACCCCTTTTGTTCGCTCGTTGGCACGCCAGCGCTTGGCCAAGGACAGCCCGCTTTCGCCGGGTAACATCCAATCGAGCAAAATCAAATCCGGCAGCGAAGCATCAATTTCCCGTTGGGCGCTTAAGCTGTCCATAGCCCATGTCGGGCGAAATCCGTTGTGACGCAGGTTTACCGCAATCAGCTCAGCAATAGCCGGTTCGTCCTCCACTACCAAGACCGCAGGCATGTTTCTCATTTGATAACGGACTCGATTCGATCCATTGAGCTGTGACGGACGTCCTCACCCTTCACCACGTAAATAATGAATTCAGCGATGTTTTTGGCGTGGTCACCAATTCGTTCGATGGCTTTAGCCAAAAAAAGCAAATCGAGACTCGCGGAAATCGTGCGCGGATCCTCCATCATGTAAGTGATCAGTTTGCGCACGAACCCATCGAACTCCTTGTCGATCAGATCGTCCTCTTTCAATATGCTCAGTGCTGCAGCGACGTCAAGGCGCGCGAACGCATCAAGCGCCTTGTTCAGCAAGCCCGAAGCCAAATCGGCTGCATATCGAAGTTCCATGGCGGGTAATGACCGGGACGCTCCACTCTCAATGATGGAGCAGACCATTCGCGCAATCTTTTCTGCTTCATCACCGACACGCTCTAAATTCGCCGTAGTTTTGGATATCGCAATCAACAATCGCAAATCGCGGGCAGTCGGCTGGCGCCGCGCAATGATAGAAGACAGGTCGCGGTCAATCTCTATTTCCATCGCATTAACCCGCACCTCATCTGCGGTAACCTCCTGCGCCACATCAACACTAAAGTGCTGCAGTGCATAAATCGCCTTCCGGATCTGGGACTCCACCAAACCACCAAGCTCCATCACCTGAGAAGACACGGAAGTCAATTCGCTGTCGAATTGTGTCGAAAGGTGTTTATCGGGCATGACAATTCCTAGTGTTGTGCGCTGGGCAAGACGGTAATGAAAGAAACTCTGCTAGTTTTCTTCAATCAGCCGAACCGGCCAGTAATGTAGTCTTCGGTTTCTTTGCGCGTAGGCTTGAAGAACATCTGCTCTGTTGCCCCAAACTCGATCAGATCGCCCAGGTACATGTAGGCGGTGTAGTCACTGCAACGGGCTGCTTGTTGCATGTTATGGGTCACGATAACCACCGTGTAATCGGTCTTGAGCTCGACGATCAGCTCTTCCACCTTGGCTGTGGATATCGGGTCAAGGGCGGAACACGGCTCGTCGAGGAGCAGTACTTCAGGCTTGATGGCAATGCCGCGTGCGATACAGAGCCGCTGCTGCTGTCCGCCAGAAAGGCTAGAACCATTTTGGTTGAGTTTGTCTTTCACCTCGTTCCAAAGCGCAGATTTGCGCAGCGCCCATTCCACACGCTCCTCCATATCGGTCGCGCTGAGGCTTTCGAACAATTTAACGCCGAATGCAATATTGTCGAAAATAGACATAGGAAAGGGCGTTGGCTTTTGAAACACCATGCCGACCTTTGCTCGCAACAAAGCAACGTCTTCCTTACTGGTGAGCAAATTCTCACCATCGAGAATCACCTGCCCCTGCGCCCGCTGTTCTGGGTATAGCTCGAACATGCGATTGAAAACTCTCAGCAGTGTCGACTTGCCACAGCCCGAGGGACCAATGAACGCGGTCACCTTTCCGGTAGGAATCTCCATATTGATGTTTTTGAGGGCATGGAACTTGCCGTAATAGAAATTCAAGTCTTTGACCGCAAGTTTAGTGGTCGGTGCAACGGTAGTGTTTTTTAGCATGGGGGAAACTTCGTCGTAAAAGATTGAGGCAAAGTACTTAATTCTTGGTGCGAGTCAATACCCGAGCGGCAATATTGAGCGCCAACACCGCCAAAGTTATCAGGAACACGCCGGCCCAAGCCAGCTTTTGCCAGTTTTCATAGGGACTCATGGCGAACTTGAAAATCGTTACCGGCAAACTTGCCATCGGCTGGCCCAGGCTGGAAGTCCAGAATTGGTTGCTCAACGCCGTAAAAAGCAGCGGCGCGGTCTCGCCGGCAATACGGGCCACTGCCAGCAATACACCGGTTATCACACCAGCACGCGCTGACTTAAGCGTGATGCTAATGATGACCTTCCACTTGGGCGACCCTAAGGCATAAGCGGCCTCACGCAAGCCCGGGGGCACCAGCTGCAGCATATTTTCTGTGGTGCGAATCACCACCGGAATCACAATTAAAGCCAGGGCTAGCACACCCGCGAAGGCAGAGAAGGTGTGAACGGGGTTGACCGCAATGGCATAGACGAACAGCCCGATCACGATCGATGGTGCGGACAATAAGATGTCATTTACGAAGCGGGTTACGTTGGCTAACCAGCCGGTGCGATCAAACTCCGCTAGATAAATACCGGCCATGATGCCTATGGGCGTTCCGACGAACGTGGCCAACCCTACCATAAGGCAAGATCCGTAAATAGCATTTGCCAGCCCGCCCTCTTCGTTGGGGCCGGGGGTCATTTCGGTCAGCGTCGCGAATGACAAGCCAGCGATTCCCAGCACCACGGTTTGGATCAATATCCAAAACAACCAAAACAATCCAAACGCCATGGCCAACAAAGCCAACCCCGTTGCTAGTTGGTCAACTCGCTTGCGACTTGCAAACCTTTGAGCCCTCGCCGCATAGGCAGCGTTAGGGCTAGTTCTCCCTGCGGAGGGTGCTGTAGTGGTTGTATCACTCATGTTTTTGCTCCTTCGCCCTTGCGCAACTGCGCCAGTAAGAGCTTGGACAATGAAAGAATCACGAAGGTGATGAAGAAGAGCACCAAGCCGAGGTACATCAACGCGGCTTGGTGCAAACCTTGACCGGCCTCGGCAAACTCGTTTGCCAAAGCAGAAGTAATACTGTTGGCAGCCTGAAACAAACTCAAAGAGTCGAGCTGGTTGAAGTTACCAATCACAAAAGTAACCGCCATGGTCTCACCGATGGCGCGCCCTAAGCCCAGCATGATCCCGCCGACCACGCCGGCTTTGGTGTAAGGCAACACGACCTTCGAAACCACTTCCCAAGTAGTAGCACCGAGTCCGTAAGCAGACTCTTTAAGGAGCGCAGGCGTCACCTCAAAAACGTCTCGCATGACCGAAGATATAAAAGGGATGATCATGATCGCTAGGATGATTCCCGCCGACAAGATACCGATCCCAACGGGCGCTCCCGAAACCAAGGCCCCTAGAAACGGAACCCCAGTCAACAAGCCTTGCAATGGCTGCTGCACATAGGTCGCAAGTACGGGTCCAAATACTAATAAGCCCCACATTCCGTAAACAATCGAGGGAATCGCTGCAAGCAACTCAATGGCCGTGCCTAACGGCCTTTTCAACCAAGCTGGGGACAACTCAGTCAGAAACATGGCGATGCCAAAACTTACTGGCACCGCAATCACCAGTGCGATGACTGAGGTCGCTATGGTTCCGTAAATCATGACCAGTCCACCAAACTCCTCCTTGACTGGATCCCAAGCGGTATTTGCCAAAAAGGATAGACCGTACTTTTCGATCGCCGGCCAAGCACTGATGGTCAGAGAACCCAAGATCGCGACCAACAGGCCTAGCGTTAGAAAGGCCGATCCTTTTGCAAGGTGGCCAAAAAGTTGGTCTGCCCATGGGCCCGAGCGGGGCCTTTTAAGAGATAAAGATTGAGCCATCGTTAAAGATCTGTACGGTTGGTCCGAACGCTGGCAATGCCAGCGTTCAGAGGAAATTGAGACTCAAATTACTTGGTCCAAACGGCCTTGCCGTTCGCGTCTTTCACCTCAGACCAAAGCTTTTCAATCGCCGCCACAACTGGCTTGGGCATAGGCACGTACTCCAGATCGCTGGCGGTTTTGTCACCGGTGCGGTAAGCCCATTCGAAAAACTTCAAGGCCTCCAGGCCATTGGCGGGCTTGTCTTGCTTGGCGTGCATCAAGATGAACGTAGCGCCAGAGATGGGCCAGCTGTCTTTACCAGGCATGTTGGTGATGATTTGGTTGAACGACTTGCTCCAATCCGCGCCAGCAGCAGCAGCTTTGAATGCCGTGTCATCAGGCGCCACGAAGTTACCCGCAGCGTTTTGCATGGTCACGTAGGACAACTTGTTTTGCTTCACGTAGGTGTATTCCACGTAGCCGATCGAATTGGGCAAGCGGCCCACGAATGCTGATACGCCTTCGTTACCCTTGCCACCCGCACCTACAGGCCAATTCACAGCTGCACCCTCGCCCACTTTGGCTTTCCACTCGGCATTTACTTTGCTCAAATAGTTAGTGAACAAGAAGGTGGTTCCCGAACCATCAGCACGACGAACTTGCGCAATTGTGGTGTCCGGCAAGGCCAGGGTAGGGTTCAACGCCTTGATGGCTGGGTCGTTCCAGCGGGCAACCTTTCCCAGGTAAATGTCGCCCAACACCTGACCGTTGAGCTTGAGCTGGCCGGGTTCAATTCCTTTCACGTTCACAATCGGCACCACGCCCAAAACCACGGTGGGGAACTGGATCTGGCCTTTGGCCTTCAGCGCCTCGTCGGTCTGGGGGGCGTCCGACGCCCCGAAGTCGACGGTTTTGGAGTCGATTTGCTTGATGCCACCACCGGAACCGATGGACTGGTAATTCACCTTGACCCCGGTCGCCTTGTTGTAATCCGAAGCCCATTTGGAGTACAACGGAGCGGGCGCACTAGCGCCTGCTCCGGTAATTTCTTGGGCTTGAGCGGAACCCAGAGACAGCAACGAGGCGACTGCGGCCACCAAGGCGGGGTATTTGCAGGAAAATTTCATATAGAACCTTTGCGGAATGTTTGATCGACGCTCGCAATGTAAGAATTATTTATGACAAAAAAAAGACGGCGATCGGGAGTGCGCGCCGGAACACCAGACAGCCTGCGTCACGTCACTCAAAATCCTTTGTCACAATTCTGTCACCTTGTGTTCTTATTGTTTGGTTTTTAAAACTGGAGATCCTTATCATGCTGCAATCCAAAGCCTTCGACTTCGCCCGCCGTGCAACATTGTGTGCAGCCGTGGCAACCCTGTTTAGCGCCTGCGCAACCATCGAAAAGCCGGTCAGCGTGGCAGAAACCATCGCTAAGACCCCCTCTTTGAGCACTCTTAATGGCTTGATCGTCTCCGCTGGATTGACGTCGGCTTTGCAGGGTACGGGGCCCTTCACCGTTTTTGCACCCAACAACGAGGCATTCAAAGCGGTCAAACCTGCTGCCATGGATGACTTGGCCAAGCACCCAGAAAAGCTCAAAGACCTGCTAACGTACCACGTAGTACCGGCTCTCGCGTTGGCTAAAGACGTCAAGAACAGCAATGTCAAGGCGCTCAACGGCGATCCTTTGGCGCTGTCGAAAGCAGGTGATTTTGTTACCGTAGAGAATGCGGCAGTCGTCCAGGCCGACGTGATGGCCAGCAACGGCGTGATCCATATCGTTGACACGGTTATGACTCCAGTCAAAAAATAAAACTCTGTTGCGCAGGTTCCGTAAAGGCGCGCCATGTAAGCGCGTACCCGAAGGGACCGGCGGCAAAAAAGCCCAGCTCTGGCTGGGCTTTTTTGTGGCGCCACCGAACTCCGCTGGACGACCCAGTGGTGCTATCCTAGACAATAAAAATTGTATAAATCGTTTAATGAACTCTGAAAACCGTCTCGCCGCCATTGATTTGGGCTCCAACAGCTTTCGCCTGGAAATTGGGGTCGTAGACCACGGCGCATTTGAGCGCACGGAATACATCAAGGAAACGGTTCGCCAGGGCGCCGGTTTGGACGCGGACCGCAATTTAACCGCCGCGGCGATGCAAAGCGGTTGGGATTGCTTGGCACGCTTCGGCGAGCGCTTGGCTGGATTTCCTCCCCAACAAGTGCGTGCTGTAGCCACGCAAACCCTGCGCGAAGCGCGCAATCGCGACGCCTTTTTGGCGCAGGCCACGCAAGTACTCGGTTTTCCGATTGACGTGATCTCAGGGCGGGAAGAGGCGCGACTCATTTACCAGGGCGTGGCGAAGTCGCTGCCACCGTCGGATGAACGGCGCCTCGTGATCGATATCGGCGGGCGCTCGACGGAACTCATCCTGGGCCAGGGCGGACAACCCAGGGTGATGGAATCGTTTCGGGTGGGAAGCATTGCCTGGTCTACCCGCTATTTTCCTGATGGGCAATTAAGTCGCAAGGCGTTTGAGATGGCAGAAATTGCCGCCAAAGCGGTGCTCGATGAGGCGCTGGACGCCTATCACCCAGGGCACTGGGATATCGCTTACGGCTCGGCTGGCACGATAAGCGCCCTCAGCGACGTACTGTCGGCCGCAGGCTGGTCCACGGGTGCGATCACACAAGACGGGCTGGACTGGCTTTTGGAAAAATTGATTCTTTCTCAGCACGTAGACCGTATCAAAATGAATGGCATGCGCGAGGACCGCAAAGTGGTCATTGGCGGAGGTTTGAGCGTGACGCGGGCGATTTTCAGCTTGCTGGGTATCAAGACCCTGTATCCGACAGCCGGTGGACTTCGGCATGGTCTGATTTCAGAATTGCAGGGGGATACCCAACTCAATAGCGACCTGCGGATCAAGACTGTGAACCGGTTGGCGAGCAAATTTGGCGTAGATCGCGCGCATGGAGCGCGTGTGGGCCAGGTGGCGACGGCCTTGTTCGGGCAGTTGATCGACCCGCCCAGCGCGGGCGTCGCGGACCCGTCCATCCGCAGTGTGCGCAAACTGAACTGGGCCGCGGAGTTGCACGAAATCGGCAGCCGCATCTCGCACAGCGATTACCACAAGCATGGCGCATATATCCTGGACAACGCCGACGCCATGGGCTTTACGCTCGCCGAGTTGCATCGCCTCAGCCTCTTGGTACTGGGGCACCGGGGCAAATTGCGCAAAATTGAATCAGACCTGGCGCATGATGAGTTG
>Ga0209085_1002019_pt1 | contig 11860 bp, 26 predicted proteins | sample C_131016_EF_Meta_FD_187310 | JGI IMG/M metagenome (GOLD analysis project Ga0209085, IMG submission 187310) | Freshwater microbial communities from Lake Croche, Canada to study carbon cycling - C_131016_EF_MetaG (SPAdes) (version 2) | ecosystem: Environmental > Aquatic > Freshwater > Lake...
TTTAACAATTGGTATTTTGAATTAACTAAAATGAATGTCAGAGTTGACAGACATGGGAGGTATATCAAACATCACCAATAAGAAAAAATATTCGAAGAAAGATTTGCATATCTGGATCTTTCTTCGTATATTAAATAAAAAGAAATAAAAATAAATAATCTTAAATCATAGTTATGAAAAATTCGTTATCGTCAAAAGGGTTATCAATGTCTCAAGCAGCATCAATCTCTAACCTTTGTAATCAAAGAGCAAAAGAGATTTCTAGTCAACTAGACAACATCAACAATGTGTCTAAGGAATTAGTAATAGGAACAGAAACCTATGTAGAAACTAATGGGAACCCAATCCCAGAAAACGTAGTAGTGTTATTAACTTCTAAAGCAAGATATTCTGCCACTCAAGCATTCTTGATGGAGAACATCAAAGCTAAAGATGAATTGATTAATAAAATTAAATACGAACAATTCAAGTATGATGTAGAAGCTCCAATCCGTCCACAAACAATCTCAGAAGATCTTCCTCTAGAAGTAGATGCAGATTTTGGTTTGGATCAATTAACTGCAGCCGAATACAATGAGTATTTAGAAGCAGAGGCTTATGCTTCACATATTGGACAGTTCATTCATAAAAGAGGAACTCTAGACCGTTTAAGAGCAGAACTTCCTACCATTAAAACTTTAGAGTTTATGGAAATTGAAGTAGGAAAGAAAACTCCACTTAAAGTAACCATTCACCACACACCTGAGCAATTGCTTGCAATTCATGAAGAGTTAGCAGCACTTCATAGAGGGTATGAGCAAAAAGTGAATTACTTTAAATCTAAAGCAAAGAATGCTGTTACTTCTGAGAATGCTAGAATTCAAAAACAAAGAGGTGAGATTCAAGCAAGAGTAAATCAACAAAACGCAGATCTTGCAAATGCTTATAAATTAGCATATGAGGAGTGGACAGCCAATCAACGTAAAGCTCAACACGAGTTTGAGGAAAAACGTCAAGCAAGAATCCAAGAAGCTGTCAATTTAAAAATTGAAGTAGCAGAAAGATTCCAGGACGTAGTAGATGAATTTTTAAATCAATTAAAATAAGATGGAAAAATACAAAAATAAGATAGAAAAGTATATAGTACAGCTACTAAAGTGGTTAGCAAATAAATTTGGATATAAAATTGCAATGGTAAAACATGCAAATTATACAACCTCAATTGAAGGAAATGTAGAATTACTCCGATATACCGATATATCAGGTTATGTTTTTAAGAAAGAACCTCTCAAAAGAATTGTTCCTGAAGTGGCAAAACCTGGAGTAGTGAGACCACTAACTCCCGAACAACTAAAAGAATTAGGAATAATAGAATAATATGGCACAGTGTAAATGTTGTAATAGAGATTTAGATCTAAGATTTGGGTTTTGTTTTGATTGTGCAGAAACCGAATCAGTATTAGAAGAAGGAGTTGATATGTACGATAAAGAAATTCCTAAACAAGAAGGAATGAGTACATCAATGAGTAAAGTACAACATATACTTAAAATATATAATTTGGTGCTAAGGAGGTAAGCACAAGCCGATCCTTCAGAGCTTTATGCTGGGATAGTAGGGTTTTAAATATAAACTATATGATATATTCAATAATCACTACAGACATAGGTACCTCCGGGTACTTGTAAAACTCGCTTCCCTACAAACTTAAAAACAAAACTGAGATAGAACTCAACAGCTAGACATGTTACTCCCGTGGGAGACTAAAAGTGGTTAGCGAAATTGAGACTTAGTTTTTGTCCTTGCCCTTGTGGTAGTGGAAGGTTTTTGACTTTGATTTTGGCTTAGATTTAGTCTATATGCTTTACATCCCAGCAACAATTTTTTTAAAAATAATTAACAAAAAGCTTGCTTCGGTAGGCTTTTTTTCGTATATTTAGGTATAAGAAAAGAGATATGAAACTAGTATTAGAAAAAGGACAAAGATTGTTCTTTACATCAGACACACATTACGCTCACTCAAACATTTGTAGTGCTACTACAAACTGGTCTGTGAACGATGGATACGCTCGTACTTTCAATTCACTTGATCATATGAATGCTACTTTAGTGAATAACATTAACAACATGGTTGGTGAAGATGATATCTTAATCCACTTAGGTGACTGGTCATTTGGAGGATTTGATAAGATTGAAGAATTCAGAAGTCAAATCAACTGTAAAAACATTCACTTGGTTTTAGGAAACCATGATCACCATATTGAAAGAAACAAGGAAGGAGTACAGAGATTATTTTCTTCAGTGAGTCAATACTTGAGATTGGAAGTAAAAAGGCCAATCAACAAAGCAACAACTGAAAAGTTTATTTTCGTGTGTATGCACTATCCAATAGCGTCATGGCATGATATGAACCAAGGAGTAATTCACTTGCATGGCCACGTTCATTTACCCTCACACCTAAGGGTAGCAGAGGGTAGAGCAATGGACGTCGGAGTAGATGGAAATAGATTAGATCCAGTTTCAATGGACCAAGTATTAGGTATTCTGGAAATGCAACCAATTAAAAAATTAGCCTTACCAAAGGATCATCACGAAAAAAGAATTTAATATGAAAGAGTTATTTTTATTAAGAGGATTACCTGGAGCAGGTAAATCAACATTAGCAAATTCAATAGGAGGATCATGGTTTGAAGCAGATCATTTCTTTGTTAACGAGAAAGGAGAATATGAATTTAATCCTTCAAATTTAAAAGCAGCCCATGAATGGTGTAGACAAGCAGTTGAAGAGTCGATGTCAAATTGGAATGGAATAAATCCTGATGAAAAGATCATAGTATCAAACACATTTACTCAGGAATGGGAAATGCAACCATACTTTGATCTAGCAGAAAAATACGGATACAGAGTTTATTCTTTAATTGTAGAGAATAGACATGACGGGAAAAATCAACATGGAGTACCGGTAGAAAAATTAATCGAAATGAAAAATAGATTTCAAGTAAAATTATAAAAAATGGAAAACAATAATTCAGTTTGCTTTATAGCAAAAATAAACGAAGTAAAAGCAATCGAAGGAGCAGATAACATCGAACTTGTAATTGCAGGTGGATGGAATGCTATCACTAAAAAAGGAGAATTTAAAATAGGCGATGAAACAATTATTGCAACTACAGATGCAGTTATACCAGAAACACTTTCTGAATCAATGGGAGTTACTTCTTATCTAAGAAAAGGTAATAGAGTAAGGACTGTAAAACTAAGAGGAGTTTATTCTGAATGTTTAATCATTCCAATAACTTACCTTAGAGGTAGAACCACTATGGGTGACTTTAATTTAATAGCAGGTAGTGATTGTATGGGATTTTTAGGAATTACCAAATACGAACCACCAGTTAAACAAATTCAACTTGCTTCAGGTAGAAAGATTAAATGGAGAGACAATCAAAACTTTCATATCTACTACAAATTCCCAAACCTTAAAAACGTCGATGGAATGTTCACTGAACAAGATGAAGTACAAATCACTAGAAAGATTCACGGTACAAACGCACGTTACGGTATTGTAAAGAAAGGTAAATTATCATTCTGGGATAAAGTAAAAAAATTCTTTAGACTTGCAAATGAGTGGATTGATTATGAATACATTTACGGATCACATAACTGTGAAAAAGGAAGTGACTCTCAAGGATTCTATTCAACTGATGTTTGGAGAACAATTGCTGAAAAGTATAGCATCAAAGAAAAACTTTGGGAATATGTTAAAAACAGAAGTTTTGGAATAGGTGAAGGATTAATTCTTTATGGAGAAATTTATGGAGCAGGTATTCAAAAGAATTACGAATATGGTTTAACTGATATTCAGTTTGCAGCATTCGATATTAAAATAAATGGAGAATATTGTGCAACAGAAGCAACCAAAGTTCTTACCCAAAATCTATTAGGCCTTCCTCATGTAGAGGTTCTTTACGAAGGATTATGGGATCAAGAGATACAAGATGAATACACATTTAATAACTTCATTGAAGGAACCAAAGTACCACACGAAGGAATTGTAATCAAACACATCTCAGGTGAAAGACAGAAAGTAGCAAAGGTAATCAATCCAGACTATTTGATCTACGGAGAGAAGAATGATGTAGGAGATTCTCATTAAAAATAATTAACAAAAAGCTTGCTTCGGCAGGCTTTTTTTCTTATCTTTAAGTATTATTAACAAATAAAATAAAGGTTATGGAATTATTCAAATTTGATCAAGACAATTTAATTTATCATAGGATAAATAAACCAATGTATTTATTAAAATATATCGGAATTACATTAGGATTGTGTTTAACAATTGGAATTTTTAGTTCAATGCAATATTTTGAGAAAACTAAAACTGAATTAATTAAATCCGAGGTAGTATTAAACCTAGTTACAAATGAATCTTTTACAAAAGAAAAGTTCTTTGAAGAAGTAGAAAGAAGTAATTTTGCTTATCCTGAAATAATTAAAGCACAGGCATTAATTGAGAGTCAATATTTCTCTTCTCCGGTTTGGAAAGAGAATAATAATGCTTTAGGAATGAGACTACCTCAACAAAGATTTACAGTAGCAGTTGGAGATAATTTAGGACATGCTGTTTATAAAACGTGGAAAGATTGTGTTAAGGATAGATTAATCTATGAAGCATTATACCTAAATGATTTATCAAAAGAACAGTACTATAAATATTTAGATAAGGTATATGCTAGAGCAGGAGCAACAGCATACTCAGATTTAATAAAAACAATTATCAAACAAAGAAATTTATAGGATATGGAAGATTTTTTTGAAGACTTAAAAAACAGACCAAGACCAAACTTACTCAGAAGAATAAAGCTTTGGTGGAAATTTGAAGGTACATATTGGTACAGAGACTGTAAACAAGGATTAAAAAACCTTTGGTACTGGCTTCCGGTTATCTGGAAAGATAGAGATTGGGATACACATTTCATCTACGAAGTAATGAAACATAAATTGAAAGCTCAAGCCAAATACATTGGTGATAGAGACTTTCATACTCGAGCACAGATTGATGCCAAGAGAATGAGAATATGTGTTAAATTAATTCAAGCATGTCAAGACGAGCCTTACTCGAGTGAGTATATGGATTATGCAAAAGAGAGAGTTTGGTTTACACCTTGTGAGGATCGTGAAGGATCTTCTCTTTATAATTCAGAAGAGGTATGGGAAAAATACGATGACTTCTTTAAAAAGTATCCTCTAATCTACAAAAGAGTAATGAAAGGAGACGGACCATTTACTTTAGATGGTAGAGATGAATCTCAAATGAAAAGAATCATTGCAATGAATATTGCACATATAAATCAACAAAGAGCTCAGGATCTTTTATTTAAAATAATGAACGAAAATATCAACGGATGGTGGGATTAGTATGTATAGTATTGGGATTGCTGGTTGCAGTCGCAGTATGGGCTGAAGGGATTGATTCTATGCATAAGAATTATCCTGACTACAAAGGAGAAGAATTGTTTGGAGAAGAAAAAGAAGAAGAAAAAGAAGAACAACAATAGTATGATAGGAGGAGCACAACCAAAAGTATTATTATCTCAGAACGAGGATGGTACTTTTAATCTAGATGAAGCATTTAAGTCTGTATTTGGAAAACCAGAAGAACACAAATACAAACTAGTTCGAGAAAGAGATCAACTAACAAAAACATCTGCGGATGTAAAATGGTTAGAGTTTGATGAAGATGGAAAATTCAAACAAGACTTTGCAGACATTGCAGTTGGAAGAAGTTTATTGATGTCTCCATTTGGTCCTACATTTACTTGGCAAACAACACCAGTAGTAGAGATTGTAGAGCAAAGAGAAGATTATATTAAGTTTAAAACAGAAAATAGTAACTACGAATTATTTACGTTATGAAGTACTTTTTAATTTGGGCAGCTTATGAATTTATAAGATCAAAAGTAGTTTGGTTATGGTATTATTTAATAAATAAAGGACAAAAATGAAAACACGCATCACAATTCTGAGTGATACTCATACAAAACATGGACTGATTCCTATGGAAGACTTACCTGGAGGAGATATTCTCATCCACTCGGGAGACATAATGAATTCAGGTTACAACAAACATGACATTCATAGCTTCTGTCATTGGTACCAATCACTAAAGCAATATGAAGATAAAGTATTCATAGCAGGTAATCACGATCGTTTATTTGAAAATGTACCTTATGAAGTAGAAGGATACTTAAAAGATTATCCACTAATTGATTATCTTCAAGATGAAGAATTAGTTTTATATGGAGACGGTCCAAATGGAGATATGCCTGAAAATAACATTCGCATTTACGGATCACCTTGGCAGCCAGAATTCTATTCTTGGGCATTCAACTTACCAAAAAATGGAATTGAGATAGCAGGAAAGTGGGAAGCAATTCCTGACAACACAGACATTCTTATTACTCATGGTCCAGCTTTTGGAACTCTTGATACAGTAAAAGGAAGACAGTATGATAACTTAGGATGTGAATTACTAGCACAAAGAATTGAAGTTATTAAACCAAAGATTCACATTTGTGGTCATATTCATTCAGGATATGGTTATGAGTTTAAAAATGGTACTCACTTTTTTAATGCATCAGTATTAAACGAGCAGTATAACTACACTCAAAAGCCAATGACGTTTGATTGGGATAAAGAAACAAATACAATAGAATTTGTAAAATAATTAGGAAAAGACTTGCATATGTGAGTCTTTTTTCTTATCTTTAATTATAATTAAAAAACTAAAAGGTTATGTTTAAAAAATTTTTCAAGTACACACCCACACCACAAGAGCAACAATTTATAGAAATTGTTAACAAACTCTTATTACATCCTAAAACATCTTTAAGGATGACACCTCTAACAGATAAGTATTTTCTTATCAATGAGCAAAAACATTATTATGTTTTACTAAAAGAGAATGGAATTCAGATTACTAATTCTAAATTTTCTTTTGCAAAGTCTATACATCCAAAAGCCTATGATATGATTATAGAAACTATTCATACCCATATGGAAGAAAATAGACAAACTTTAGAGAATAAATTATTTAAAAACGAAACAGATACACTGGATGCAGTGCTAAACAGTTTATAATTATGTCAACATTAGAAACACAATATAGAAAATTCTTGGAAGCCAATCAAAAGTTAAAAATATCTTTTGAGGAATGGAAGAAGGTAAATGCTAGATTAGTTAAACAGGCTTTGATTAATATGATGAAGGATGATGAAGAGTTAGGATTGTATGATCAACCTAAACAAAATTGGTATCACGATGGAAAAATTATAGATGGTAAACAAGAAACACTTGAAGAAGTTGCTAAAAGATTAATATTTAAAACTATTGGTGGTAATTATGGGTTGGCAAGTAGTGATGAGCACGACCAAGTAGATGGGTATTTTGATACTTCTTTAGAAGCATTTCTAACTCTTAAACTTAAATTGCAACAAGAAAGAATGTATAGTGAGGAAGAGGTTTTAGATATAGCAAAACAGGCTTTTGTACTTGGAAAGGATTTTGGACTAATAGGTACATTTAATGAATGGTTTGAAACAGTTAAAAAGAAATAAAATGAAACAATTCCTAGCATCAACCATTGTAAATGGTAATGAAATAAGATTAGTAAAAGAACGTGGTGGATATTTTATTCACTGGGGAGAAGAAAATAGAACAAAAGCTGTACAGGAATTGCTGACACCTTCAGGAAGAAAACCTTCACAAAACTCAGCACATAAGAAATTCTTAGAGGCAGTAAAAGCAACACAGTATTTAAAATTTAGTAAATTGTAATGGCAGCACTAACAGACAACAAATACGACGTATACAATTGGATTACAAAAATAATTGATTCTTGTAAAAATTATCACCACTATAAAGCTGTAGATAACCTTATCACAAACTTTTATGATAAGTATGATGATTGGCAATTGACAGGAGCGTTAAGAGTTTATTCAAGTGATAAGTATTATAATAGAAAAGTATGAGCAGAGAAATTAAAAAATGTGTACTAGAAATTCTTGATGCTCTTTACGATAGAGCAGGATTTGATGATTGGTGGGATAGGATAGGTGAGGAATTGAATGATGAGATTACTGAGGAAATAGAAGAGATAGTTAAACGTAGACTACGAGACAGATGAAAGCACAAAAACTAAAAGTAAGAAAAATTATAAAAGAATATAAAGCCGCCACTACCAAAGAAATTTGGGAAGGAGTAAGAGATAATTTTACTTTTGGATTTATTGGAGCAACCCTAGTAGTATTCATTGCAACAAGAACAGACATTGCAGTACTACTGGGATATTTACTGTACTACAACTTCATGGGTACAATTGTAAATAGACCAAAGTACGTTACAGATTTAGGGAAACTAATAGTTTTCCCATTCCCCTCAGCATTTGGAGCCTTTGCAGGATATAAATTAAGTTACATCTTACTCCACTTCATATGAATTTTATATTAGGATTACTCTACAACGTACTTGCGCAAATTTTAACTTTTATTCAATTACAAGGGCAGTTTAAATATACTTGGATGAAGGACAATCCAATAATACTTGCAGCATTTGGCTTTCCATTATCATTTATATATATAAAATCAGTTAAGCACATGGTAACACATTTTGACGGTAATATGTGGCCTTCTCGTTTAATAGGTTTTGCAACAGGAGCAGTAGTATTTACTGTAATGTCTTGGATATGGTTTAAAGAACCTTTATCATTAAAAACTTTAACATGCCTAGGACTAGCAGTTTGTATAATGTGTATTCAATTATTTTGGAAATGAAAAAGATAGCGAAAATAAGAAGAGGACTAACAGTGGGTGCAGAGATTAGTTTCTATAATAGATTAGATGAATATATAATTAACTTTTTAAGGGAAAAACTTCCAAATTGGGAACTAATATCAATAAGAGATGAAAAATAAACTAGAAACATGTCACCACTGCGGTGAACAAAAAGAAGATTGTTATCACGGATTCATAGCAATGACTATTCCAATCCTAGAAGCAGAAGCTAAAATTGAGAAATGGGGTAGAAAAGATTGGTGGAAAAATTTAGAAAGAGAAGATCTTACTGAAGAGGAAATGAAAGAGCTTGATGGTTTAGCTACTTATGACCAGTTACTAAGCACAGTCGGAAGAGGAGTTCAATGTGAGGACTGTGGAAGAAAAGAAGCAGAGTTGTATGAAAAATATTATCCAAAAAGTTTGGAATCGTAAAATAAAATTCATATATTAACCTATGAGACAATTAAATAATCATATCAAAGAAGTTATGGAAAAAGAAACTAGAGAAATTAAACAACCAGATGCTAAAAAGCATTTAGAATTATCAATGGCCAAGTCTGCAATTAGAATAGTATCTTGTGGAGCAGGTATGTTTGGAATGTACGACGTAGCCTTTATAGGTTTCCTTTTAGCAGAAATAGTAGGAATCAAAGAAGAACTAGTATAATGAAAAAAGATTACACAAAAGCATTTACATGGATTGCTCTAGGAGTAGCAACAGTAGTTATATGGTCAGTAATATATAACCTAATATTTTAATATGAAATTTCAATCAACAAAATTATTTGACGGATACTCTACATGCTTTCGTCAATGGAAAGCAGAAGGAACTCACTGTAGATTCTTACATGGGTATGCCGTATCTTTCCGAGTATGGTTCGAAGGAGACCTAGACCAACGAAACTGGGTATGGGACTTTGGAGGAATGAAAAGAGCTAAAGGAGACATCAATGGTATGAGTCCAAAAGCATACTTTGAATATTTATTAGACCATACTACAATCATAGCCAAAGACGATCCGTACCTGGATCTATTTCAGCAAATGCATGCAGATGGTATTATTCAGTTAAGAATCCTAGAAAGTACAGGATGTGAAAGATTTGCAGAGTATTTGTACACTGTTATTAATACATTCCTATCAGAGGAGACAGACAGAAGAGTAAAAGCAACAAAAGTAGAAGTATACGAACACGAAAGAAATTCAGCATCATATGGAGAGTAAATTAAAAAGAATACCAGATTATAACAAAACACTTCCAATTGTAGAGCTCTACACAGCAGTACAATCAGAAGGAAGTAGAGCAGGCTATCCAACAGTAGTAATCAGAACAACAGGCTGTACTCACAGATGTTATTTTGGTGAAGGTGGATGGTGCGATTCTTGGTACACAAGTATACATCCTGAGAAAGGACGTATTAGTTTCCAAGATATTATTAATATGTACGATGCAAACCCTCACATCACAGAGATGATGTTAACAGGAGGATCACCTACAATGCATCCAGCATTAGTAAATGAACTAACACATTTTGCACATGAAAGGAATATTTTCATTACTATCGAAACTGAAGGGTCTCATTTCTTGGAGACTGATTTCCCTATTAATCTTCTCAGCATTAGTCCTAAGTTTAGCAACTCGGTTCCTGTGTTGGGTGTGGCTACTCCTCAAGGCGATTTGGTGGACGATAAAATGATTAAGCAACACAACAAGTTAAGGCTTAATTTTGACGCAATGTCTAAAATGATTTCATACCACTCAGACTATCACTTAAAACCAGTATGGGATGGAGAAGATCAAGATGCCTTAGGAGAGATTATGGGACTTATAAAAGTTCTAGACATTCCACAAGACAAAGTCTGGTTCATGCCAGCAGGAGATTCAAGAGAAGCTTTATTCAAATCATATCCAAAAATGTTTGATTGGGTTAGGGATAATGGTTATAGATTGACCTGGAGACCTCACATCATTGCATTTGAAGACAAAAGAGAAGTATAACATGGCAGTAGAAAAAGCAACAGAGTTTGATACTTTAAGAGTGCTACACACATTGTGGAAAAGTAGAAAGCTAGAGACAGCAGTAGTAAAAAGACTACTAAAAGAAGAGTTTGACTTAGACTTAACAGTTTTAGCAAACGGAGAAATATCAGCACAATCACCAGACGGTAAAAGTAAATATTCAATTAAATAAATAAAAAAAATGACGTTAAAAGACCTAATAGACTTAGCAGGAGATAGAGAACTATCAAAATCATATCCAAAAGCAGATAGAGTTTACATCTGGGATTACAAAACACAATTCAACTCAGACTTTGAGTTAGAATTAGTACTAATACCAAGTGATTCAGGAAAAGCAGGATTTAAAGACAAAGTATCTGTTCAGGAGTTACTAGACTACGTATTAGATCAAATAGACCCTAAAGCACCGGCTGATGAGATAATATCACAGATGAAGATTGTAGATGTAGAAGGAATAACAATAGCAAAAGTATAACATGAAAAAGTTTTTATTAATAATATTACTCCCATTACTAGGTTTTGGGCAGTTAAAGGACAGTGTATACGTAAAGACAGACATTTACGAAGTGATGTACTCTGAAAAATTGGAACAACCACTTTGGGTTAAGTATCAAGTAAAATGTACAGACGGTACAGCATCTAGAAAAGGAATGGACTTTTATGTAGATAAAACAATTCATACCTCAGATGCAAAAGATTATGCATTTAATGTTTACGATAAAGGACATTGCGCACCAGCAGCAGACTTTAACTGCAATAGAGAGATGTTATTTAAAACATTCTCATATTTGAACTGTACTCTTCAAAATGAAAGACTAAACAGAGTTCATTGGAGATTATTAGAAGATTATGAAAGAACACTAGCAATTACCGAAGGCCCGGTATATGTTGAAATACGAATGGTCTTTGACAAAAATCCCAGACGAGTGGATGCAGGTGCAGCTATTCCTACCGCTTTCTACAAAGTTATTAAGACACGAAGTAAGAAGATTACATTTTTCTTTAAGAATGAACCACCAACCAAGCCGACGTTT
>Ga0209085_1002020_pt1 | contig 11854 bp, 9 predicted proteins | sample C_131016_EF_Meta_FD_187310 | JGI IMG/M metagenome (GOLD analysis project Ga0209085, IMG submission 187310) | Freshwater microbial communities from Lake Croche, Canada to study carbon cycling - C_131016_EF_MetaG (SPAdes) (version 2) | ecosystem: Environmental > Aquatic > Freshwater > Lake | place...
CGCTGGAAAAAAGTTATAAGCTTCCATCCAATAATAAATTGCATTTGGCATATCTCCTTTTTTTGAATAACAGTCCCCTATTGAATAATAGGAATGCCATACTTCTTCAAACCACCCACCAATGTCGATTCGTTTTTTAAAAGTGTCTATAGCATTATCGAGTTCGCCATTATCGCGATAACTATTTGCCAAATAAAATGTATATCGATCATTATTGGGTTTTTCTTCTAATCCTTTTTTCAAAAGAGCAATATCTCGTGTATATTTATCGCCTTTAGAACCACCATCTCCAACATCAATAATAAAAAGATCATTTCTTTCAAATATTTGATACACAAAATGGTCTGGGCAGTTTACATATTCGTGTGTGACTCCCCAATATTCCATTTTTTCATTGTTTTTGACTATACGCAGATTTTTATAATAGAAAGATTCTGTTCCTTGAAATAGAAAATAGGCGTGATCACGTAATCCCCGTTTCAATTCTACCGGAGGAATATTTGGATTGATACGGAGAATCATATCAGCATCTAATAATAAAATATAATCAGCATTCGGAAGATTTTCACATTGTTTCAAAGCAAATGTGCGATTATATCCAAAATCGCGAAAAGGTTCTCTTACTATTTTTCCTGGAATACCTTGTTGATGAAAATAGTATTCAATTATTTCCACAGTATTATCTGTGCTTCCTGTATCACAAATACAATAACTATCTATAATAGGTGCGACTGATTGCAACAGACGTAGAATAATTTTACTCTCATTTTTAACAATCATATTCAAACATAATTTAGGATAATCTGATGACATTTTTATTAATAAGAACTCTAATTTTTTATATTTATTTTATGTAAAATTGATTTTATTTTAATTTTCTTTTCAATTTTTATATTTTGATTATTCTATTTTCAACAGTATAAATAATGGCTTTACGTGAAAAACCGGATAATTCATTACAATCAGTAGACATTGTAGTAGGTAATAATATTATTTATACAGAAAACAATAACAATTATTATTGGTTAGCAAAAATAGTAGAAATCGGAGAGAATTATGTGAAAATCAAATTTGACAATGAATCATTTTATCCAGATCATCTTTATCCTCAAGGTGTTCCTACTATGGTTGTATGGAATAGGGAACGTATACATAATATAAATGAATTTTTATATCGACAATATATTCTGAAATAAAAATATCTAGAACAAAAATAATAATAATATATATTAATACGAAATGTCTTTTACACGATTCAATTATGATACAGAAAGAACCAAAAAAAGTATAGAAGAAAGTAGTTTTGCGGGTAAATATGCATTGAATACACCTGGTCCTGGTATTAATGTCCCCTTTATAGAAGACCCTCATATTAGAGCCCAAAAATGGGGTGCAAATATGATGACGAATACAGTAAATTTAGAGAGCGATTTATTTGGTTTATCAAGACCTATCAATCGCGATTTTTTGGAAACCAATGATTACAAGAAAAATAGGGTAGAAACATCTTCTGTTTTTTATACGAGTTCTCAGCCATTTATTGAAGAAACTAGGGCAAGTCATCCAGCCTGGATGTATAAAGATTTAGAACAAACACGATGGGAAACCCCTTTTTTAAATCCTCAAAATAATTTAGAAAAATTATTTCAAGACAATATTCAAACACGCATTTTAGAAAAAGATTATTTTGTTCCAACCATCAATCAACCAACCGGAATCCGTGAAATGCTTCCGTAGATCAGGAAGTAGGGAACCGTAGGTTCCCCTACGACCCCTCCCTTAAATAGAGAACCCTTTAATTCTTGATATAATATAAAATTATTTTCAAACGGAAGAGTAGGTTTCCAGTTTAGAATATATATATTATATAATTATATAAATATATAATAAATATAATGGAAGTAATAATAACCGCAATAGGATTAGGTGGATTATATCTTATTTCAAAACAAAACAAAAATGAAAACGATGATAGAAATGCTGAACCTTTTACAAATGGAAAATTACAACAATTGCCCAATACAAATATTGAGAACCGAAATTATCCGAGTGAATATCCTATTATTTCTCCTGAAACAGATTTAACCAGTAAATTATCCAATGATAATAAATTTGAATCACCAAATGGTGTGTATACGGATAAATTTTTTGATCCAGCCTTTGTGACAACTGGTATGAATCGTGATACTCCTTTTTCAAGCATAACCAGTCGTCAAAAATCACAAGGCGACTATTATTCAATGACTGGAGAACAAGTAAATGGTAGTTATTTTACTCATAATAATATGGTTCCATTTTTTGGAAGTAAAAAAAGAGATATTCATACAACTGCCAATGCCAATGAAAGTTCTCTCGATAATATGAATGGTTCTGGTTCTCAAATTATCGTCAAAAAAGAACAAGCTCCTTTATTTACTCCCGCAGAGAATCTTCAATGGGCATTTGGTATGCCTAGTACGAGTGAATTTGTCCAATCACGTATGAATGTCAGTGCCAAAATGGAAAATGTAAAACCATTTGCTGAACAAAAAGTCGGACCTGGTCTAGATTTAGGATATACGACTGAAGGGTGTTATGGATTCAATTCGGGTTTAGCCGCTCGTGATAAATGGGTGGATAGAGATGTCGATCAATTACGCGTATTGAATAAACCAAAACCGGGCGGATTTTTACAATATGGACACGAAGGACCTGCTATTAGTTATATTAAAGTTATGGGAGATATGGGACAAGGACTGCAAGAAAAGAATCGACCCGATACTACATTTGAAATGGGACAAGATCGATTATTGACGACAACTGGTATTGAAAAAGGACCAATGTTGCATCCTACAATGGTAGAGCGACACGTAAATCGTCCGGAAACAACAGCAAGTTATAGTGGGGGTGCTGGATTTGTCGATACACAACATACTTATGTTCCCGGTGAATATATGCCATCTACAAATATTGAATTGGGTCAGGTTCCCATATCAATTGCCAATGCCAATGGACGTAATTATGCGACAGAAGGAGATTATGGTATCAAAGGAAAAATGGCATATCCAAATAACCGCAGTGCAGTGAAACAAAATAGTTATTTTGGTGCGGTTGGTGGGGCCATTGGAGAAGCCGTGGCTCCTTTATTGGATGTTTTACGCCCTTCCAGAAAAGAAAATGCGGTTGGAACATTGAGACCTTATCAAAATCCAAAATCCGAAGTTCCAGAATCCTATATGTTTAATCCGGCGGATCGTACACCAACCACTATTCGCGAAACGACCGAAAAATCTCCATTTCATTTGAATGTCAATCGTAATACATCACAACAAGGGGGTGGATACTTAGTATCCAAACAACAACCCATCAATAATTCTCGTATTTTGACAAGCGATTATTTCTATAGTGGTGTTTCTAGTGCTCAAGCGGGTTCTCAACAACAACGTGCATATGATGCAGAATATAGACAACGTAATAATGATGTGAAATCATCAACCAATGTTGGATATACTACAGGTGGAAATATTTCGCTATTGAACGGAAATATCAATCAACGAAATGATGTGCGCGACCAACTGTTGAAAAACAATCGACGAAATGCACCCAATTTACCATATCAATCACCTGGTATTGACAGTTTTGGTCGTCTACAGGGAACTGGACCGATTACATCTACAATTCAATTGGATAGAAATAATGGAAGCGTATTGAATCAATTGAAGGGAAATCCATATGTTATCAATACCGCATCTCAACTTTAGACCATTGAAGACGAAGACCATTGAAAGATTTTCGCGGTAAATATTATGTTTATTTTTCAATAAAAATAATATATATTATCAAAAAATGATAATAGAATTAACAGAAGAAGAAATGGAAACAATATTTCGATTGTCCTCTTATATAAAAACAGACTCTTCAGAAGAACCTGGATTATTACAAAAACAATCAACCAAATTTGCCAATTTTATTCCTGAACGTATTATAAAAATTTTACAGAATTTTTCTAAATTGGGTTCAGAAACCGGTTTTTTGTTGATAAAAACGAAATTATCTGAAAAAGACAAATATACAAAAACGCCCAATACCAATCATCTAGGAATAGGTCAGAATACAGATCTAGCGAAAATACAAAGTCTTTTTCTACATTCTTTTTCTGATATGATTGCCTATGAAGCAGAAGGCAACGGAAGTTATTTTCAAGATATAATACCAATACAAACTATGGAAAAACAGCAAACCAGTATTAGCAGTCGCACGGAATTGGAAATTCATACAGAACAAGCCTTTTCAAAAGTGCGTCCTGATATCTTATCATTGTCTTGTATTCACGGGGATCCAAATGCAATGACGTATATTCTTCCATTACAAACTATTTTACATAATCTTTCTTCCGAAGAAATTCAATATTTAAGAGAACCTCAATGGAAAATAGGTGTAGATTTATCATTCAAACAATATGGACACGAATTTATAGAAGGAGATATTCGCGGTCCTATTCCTATTTTGTATGATTCATCTGATGATCCAAAGCTAGTATTCGACCAAGATTTAATGATTGGGATCAATGAAAAAGCCGAAAAAATGAAACAAAAAATAGTAGATATTTATTATACCCATCGTATCCAATATAATTTGAAACCGGGAGAAATCATTTTTATTGATAATCATCGAGCGACACACGGACGTTCTCCATTTTCACCGCGATATGATGGATATGACCGATTTTTAATTCGAAGTTTCGCCATATATGACTATGAAAGAATAAAATATGCGTGTCCAATACGAGACTATTTAGTTTCGGCGAGTTATAGTTGATTTCTAATATGACTACATATATTTGTATCACCTAATTTTCCGCATCGACAAGTTAACGGTAATTTTTCCAAATCTTCATAAAAATATCTTATAAAATTATTTGTTCCGCCAACATTATCTACATTTATATGATTCGCAAATTGTCCATTATTATATATAGGATCTCTAGTTACAATATTAAAATCCAATACACATATTTTGATATTATCAATTTCTATTATTTTATTAGTGTATTCTCTCCCATCTAGAATAATTTTTTCTTCAGTAATTTTTTTACTTTCATCGTTTGTAATATAATTCATCAAGTTTACTTGATCACTGTAATTATTAAATTTATATGTTTTCATAAAATTCAAAATGTTTGACATAAATGAAATACTGGAAGGATGTAAAATATAAAAACCGCTGCATACACCAAATCCTATTTTTGAACTACATTCTGGTGGATATGCTTTTGGACCTCCAATTTCTTTTGATATGATTATATCATATGGTAAATCTATCAATTGTTGAATATCCTTTTCAATTATAATATCGAGATCAATATGAATTACTTTTATTTTTTCTTTCATACATAATTCTATATTGTTATGTAAACGTATAACATCCCAAAAAGCATATCCATATCCATAATTCAATATAGAAGGAATATTTTGATCCCATATTTTTATATCTTTTGGAGAACATTTTGATTTAATTCTTTTCAACCAATGTTCTTTTATAGTTTCATATTTTCGTCCATGACAAAATGTTGTTATTATATATGACATTAATAATAAAATGATAAAATAGAAAATCTTTATATTTTATTTTATGAATATTTGTTTTCACGAATCCAAATATTCGCAATATATTTTGTTCCACTTGTCAACGGAGTTCCTGCGTGAAGAGAAAGAGGATGTGTTTTTGTTTTTTTTGTATCCATTGAATAAAAGAGAACCCCCCCATATTTTGCCGGTTTGAATTCTTGTTCAAGATTGACAAATTTTGTCGCTCCTCCGGTAAACTGGTCATTCAAATATAGAACCATTGTCACTGCACGTTGTCCTCCATCTTTGACAAAACGACGACAAAAATCATTTTGATCGGGACAAGAATCATAATGTTCATTATAATATCCATCCGACCCGTATTTTACGATTTGAATGGGTTCCACATTTTCAAAGGGATATCCGACAATATCACATACACGTTGAACAATAGGTCGAATAATAGGATCATTATTATTGAGTGTGCTTGTTTGACTTTTCCTTACAGAAAGATCTGTTCCGGAAACAATAGTGCTATCCTTGAAAGTAGGAGTCGCTGATTTGATTATGTATTTTGCCTCTATATCTGAAATAAAATTTTGATATATTTTTGGTTTAATATAATCCGCTGATGTATCGGTCCATCCTAATTTTAGACGATTGTCTTCTGCATCTTCCGGGGATAAAGTATTTGGCATTTCCATAAAAAAATGATTATAAATTACATAAAACAAAAACAACAGGAATAGGAAAATAGAACTAAAAATCAAAAACAATCGCATTTATATAATTTATAAAGATAGAATTGTCTAGCAAATTCTAACTACAAAACAATGATGACATATTTACTGCTTCTAAATTATATTCCATTGGTGAAAACAAATTCATCAAGATTTCATCACTACGGAATCGGATCGTATATTCATTTTGAACATTATTACGACCAATACGTCCCATTGCTTGAATTGTCTTTTGTTGAGTCATATTGGTCAAATCATCGCCTATGAATCCGTGGCAAAACTGATAATTGGTTCCATAAATATAATCCGATGAAGCAATAATCAAGAAGAGTTTCTGGTCATAGGCAAGTTTTTTCATCAATTCCATATACTGAAGCGAAGCTGCCCGTAGTTCATTGTTTTCCTCCTTTTTGAAAATACCAATACCCAATAATAATAATATCTTCATATCATTGGAAACACCAAGCATCATTATCTCTTTGATATTCGCCTCTTCAATCCTTGTAGTAAATGCTTTGATATTTATCCGTTTTTCCGGATTCCATATTTCTTGATGTTCCACACGATTTGGTATATATTTTGAATTCATATCAATCATTCGAATACCTGCACGCAGTTGATTGATTCTTTCTGTAAGCGCGCGTGTTTCTTTGGTAATAAATTCCTTTTCCATTTTTTTCTCCTTTTCTATTTCATTTCCTAATTTATCCTCTAAATTCTTCTCCAAGATTTCCAATTTCTCTTGAATTGCATTATTTTGTTCTATTTTTTCCATCAATGTTTGAAATTCTCGGTCTGGTATATTTGATTGTTGAATATAAAATTGCCCCATTTTTTCGACATTTTCTGCCAAATAAATGGCCGGACCATCTGTCAATGTATGAGCATCCGAAGTTGTTAAACGAATACCCGATATTTGTTCTTTAGTTTCAACTGTCTCCGGTTGTAGCGAATCTACCGTAGGTTGAACCGCAAAACTTTGCATACGAGTAATTTGATTATTCTTTACAGATGGTATATTGGTTGCATTTTCGCTTTTGATTTTTCGAAGCATCGAATCATTGTTTGGCGGATAATCGTATTTTTTGGGTTGTGTCGAAGTCATATAAATATAGCATTGTTCCCATTTTGACGAGTCCAAATGATTCAATAATTCCAGATAATAAATCTTTATAGAATTCATTGTGATATCTGTGATCGAATGAAAATAGGATCTGACTTTATAATTATCGTCCTCCAACATATCCGTATCATTGACAAATACGATGAAACGAATAATTTCCACCAAATCAAAATATCGTAAGAGTGTCTTGTTTTCATTACAATGCGTCGAACACTTCAATAAATCTCGATAATTACGGAACATCAAATGCGGTAAAACACATTTGTTTTCTGTATTTAAAAGGGAAATCGTTTTCTTACAATCATAACTATTGATAATATGAATTTGCGCATTTTCGAATTTCATTTTGAAATCATTTATAGTTGTCATTATTTCTATTTCTTTAGGAAGCGTGGCACAAGAGAGAACCAATTTCGAAATCTTGTTTTCGACCCAATTTCGGTGAATGGTTTCGTGTAATTCATGTTCTTCATAATCCATTGTAATTGTCGGTTCATCCCAATAAGTAATGATATCCGTTTCTGGATTAAACGCCAACATATAATGCATTGCCGTTAAATAGGATTTGACATCGCAAATCATAATTTCCACTTTATCACCAATACTGTTATCCACTTTACCGATACCGCCAGATTTACGGTTTTTCGTGTAAGTAGAAGCCGCAAAATAATGAAGACGGATATCAGATGCAGTTTCACAACCAAACGCAAAGGCCACTTTTTGGCCCATAGAAATGGCCGATTTTGCCAAGGCAAGACCTACGTGCCTTGCTACACAGACGAATATGACTTTATATTCTTGAGCAAGACCCAATGGAGAAAGCGTTTTTCCAGTTCCGGTAGGCGCAGTATAAAGAACCAATTTTGGTATTTCTTTCTGGGTCTGAAATATAGTGAATAATTCTTTTTGATGAGTGAACAGAGTTAAATCCTCATATTTAATGAGATATGGATTTTTTTCGATGAAATCATAGGAATGATAGACGATTGTTTGGATATTTGTATAATTAGATGCATAATCGATAATTCGATCCACAAATTGCTGGACATATTGATTGATCTGTGGAATCGTCGATTTTTTAAATTGAATAAGAGTATATAAATAAAAGATAAAAGTAGTATTTTTTTCGTGAATGGATTTCAAAATCGTTTTACAAAAATCGACCAACAGGAATTCAAATATATTGGGTTTGTTTTTTTCTATATTCGATTCTGTATTTTTCAGTCGAATAATATCCGCTTTTTTGAGTGTTTTTAGAGAAGATTTTATAGTTGGAGCAAATTGGAGAATTTGCTGTAGATGCGGCGAAATAGGTTCTTTTGCAGGTCGTAAAAATTTATCGACCATTTGTTTGATGTCTTTTTCGAAATACTGGACATAGAGATTATATTCGATTGTCTGTGAATATTCAATTTTAATATGTTGAAAAAGGGATATATTGGTATTGAAATGAATATCTGGATGTCGGAATCCTCTCGAAATAGTCTCGAGAATCTTCTTTTCCTTATCCGATACGGGAATTTCAATATTTCCCCATTCCATTTTACTAAGTTTGTTCTGTGTTAAATCCATTGTTGTGATTGTTTGAGGTTTCTTTAAATAAATAATATAAGAATAAAAAGAATTGTTTTTAAATCAATTTTATGAGGAATGGCTAATCTCATTTTTCAAATATTCATCGGTATCAGTTGCCCTTTTATATCTAGTAGAACGCCAAATGGCGTTCCATTATAAATATTCAAGACTCTAAAAAAGATAAAGAAAAATATTCATCTTTTTGTATAAGATGAATATTTTGAATACTGTTTTTTCAGGTTCTCGACCAAAAGAAAAAAATAAGATAAATTTCGAAGATATGCAAAAGGTATTGAGGTGTCCGGAACAATATATATTGATCAATACTCTACCCGATAATGAACAGAAATGTATTATTAAAAATACGATTTCTACATCAATGGAAGAAAAAATGATCAATGAATTTTTGGAAAATTATGAGATGAAACTACAGAAAATAGTTATTTATGGAAAAAATGCGTGTGATTCAAGTATAGAAAAAAAATACAAACAATTAGGTTCTCTAGGGTTTACCGATATTTATATTTATGCGGGTGGATTATTTGAATGGATGTTATTACAAGATATTTATGGGGCTGGCGAATTTCCAACGACTTCGACAGAATTGGATATTTTGAAATTTCGTGGAGAAAAGATTCTATAGCTATTCTTCTCCTTCATCTTCTCCTTCATCTTCTTCTTCATCTTCTCCTTCATCTTCTTCTTCTTTTTCTTTTTGTTTATTTTGTAAATCAGTTTTTGTTGGTTTTCCATCTGGGTCGTCTGGATTTGTATCATATGCTATTTTGGTAGTATTTTCTTCACTATCTTCTTGGATAATAATATTATGTTCTTTATCTTCATCTTCATCTTCGTCTTCTTCTTCTTCTTCTTTTTTGAGGTTTGGTGTTAGTTTTCTTTCCCCATCTTCCTCTTTTTCATTGAATGTTGCTATTTGTGGTTCTTCTTCCTCTTCCTCTTCCTCTTCCTCTTCCTCTTGATCTTCATCTTCATTGAATATTGCTATTTGTGGTGGTAGTTCTTCTTTTTGTAAAGCAGCAACAGCTACAGCAATTATTTTTTCCATATTATCTTCTTCTTCAGCTTCTTGTTGTAAAATTGGTTCTTCTTGTTCTTTTTGTAAAGCAGCAATAGCTACAGCTATAATCTTTTCCATTTCTTCATCTGAATTATCAACATTTGTTTTTTCTTCATCACTAGATAAATTTCTTAAACTATCACGGGAATCAAATAATTGTTTAAATTCAGGAATATTATAGAATGGTGTTATGCCTTCAATTAAGTTTGAAACAGATTCAATACAATCTTTTACGATTGATTCTTTTATTATTTCCGGAATTTCATCAAACGTAAATATATATTTTGGAGATTGGTTTGAATCATAATATCCTACCAATCTGTAATGATTGCCTGAATATGTAGTCAAAATATATTTCAAATCCTTATTATAATTTCTTGTTTGTGTATCAACATTACAGTTAAGAATCAATTTGTCATTATCATTTGATTTTTCTTCTTTTAAAATAATCATTTTAAAATTAAAAAAATCTTCCAAAAAACCAATAACAGTATCATCAGCCCATTCTTTGTTATTGGATAAAAAATTTTTGTAATTATCATACAAAACAGAATTTGTTTCTTTATTTTTTTCTATATAGGTATTGAATTCTCCTCTTAATTTTTCAACTGTAACATCTTTTTCTCCGATAGAGAAAAAAGCTTTACGAACTGTATCAAAAAAACAATCTCCATCAGATGCTGTTTTTATAATTTTCAATTTATTTGCTTCAACCGAGTTTTTTTCTTGTAATTGAGTTTTCCAAAAAACAGGATTATTATTTCCAAAAACTCTATCATTATCAATAACAAATTCGTTCTCCATTATAATATTTTAATTTATATTATCAACATAAAATATTATACGAAAGTTATTCACATAAAACATTTATAAAGGGTATTTTCTCTTTGGGAATAGAAACCAATAATGGATGTATATCCATTCGTGAAATCCAAAATTTATAGCAATTATCAATAATAGTGAACCCAATAGAAAACTCAATTCCTATATTTTCAAAATAAAATATTTCCGTATATTTCAGAGGTTGTAAATTCGTTTTATCTAATAAAACCAATATATTGAAATACTGTCTAGGAGTCGTATCTTCGCTAAAATGGACGATACCCACTAAATTACCATTTTCTTCAGGGTCCGGAACAAAAGTAGAAGAACCCCGTATTCGTTGAAAGATCGCAGGTAAATTTTCTATTTTTTTTATAATTTCTAAAGTATTGTTATCCGGATTTATTTTACCAATTTCCATAGGGAACCATTTATATATAAAAAGAAGCTCTTCATTAAAAACAATGGGAATCCAATTTTTTTCATATGTTGCATTATACGGTGAATTTATAACACGACAATCGCTATATTTTTTGTTATCTATATCATATTTCCCAAGAATGATACGATTGGTGCCAGTGGGCGAATAATTTACATTTGTCGCAACAAAATAAACCAAATTGTTATATTCAAACAAACGTATATCTTCTAAACCAAAAGAAAAGGAATTTTCATTGGATGGTAAATCAATAGTATCATCCATTTGTGTAAATAAAATTGGATTCAAATTATTATCTAATTCGGAAAACAAATTCAAATTTTCAATGAATGATTTCCCATTTTTATAGAGATAAAATCCTTGTGGCTGTATTTCGTAATTGATATATCGGGTATTTAATATATATTTTCCTTGAAAAAATAAATAAGAAGCAGAACTTGGATAAAAATGTTCAATTAATGGATAATTATATTGAATTATTTGATTGGAAAATTCAAATAACCGATTATATGAATAATAATTAGGTAATTT
>Ga0209085_1002022_pt1 | contig 11842 bp, 9 predicted proteins | sample C_131016_EF_Meta_FD_187310 | JGI IMG/M metagenome (GOLD analysis project Ga0209085, IMG submission 187310) | Freshwater microbial communities from Lake Croche, Canada to study carbon cycling - C_131016_EF_MetaG (SPAdes) (version 2) | ecosystem: Environmental > Aquatic > Freshwater > Lake | place...
AGTCAATCTGATCAAAGTTTGGACCTAAGTTAATTGAGTGCAATAAATAAAATGCAGTATGAACTCCAGTTAAAGCTTTAACTGTTGATTGATAATCGGTAGCGTTGCCAACTGATATCTCTACTTCTTTTGCCCAGCTATGACTCTCTGCCTTATGGGGATCGCGTACAAAAACTCGCACCTTTGCTTTATCGGCAAGTAAGGATGTGACTAGTCGGCCGCCCACATATCCAGAGGCACCAGTTACTAGAATCAATCGCTCATCACTCATGGTGAAAACAGTAGACTTAAGTCAATGAATAAACCAAAAGTAGTTATTTTAGGTGGCGGATTTGGCGGGCTAGCCGCTGCCCGTGCCCTCTATAAATCTGCTGAGGTGACGGTGGTAGACCGTCATAACTTCCAGACCTTCCTGCCATTGCTTTATCAGGTATCAACTGCAGGCTTGGCAGCAGATCATGTGGCATATCCAATCCGTGGCGCGCTCCGGAAAACTAATATTAAGTTTCGAATGGGCTCTCCCATCTCTGTTGATCACAAAAATAAAGAGGTCAAATTAGATAGCAGTGAAGTCTTGAAGTTTGATCATTTAATTGTGGCATTAGGTTCAGTATCAGCTGATTTTGGAATACCTGGCGTTAATGAGTACGCACTTGGGATGAAAACTGTTCACGAAGCTTTAACGATCCGGGCTGAGATTATGCGCAGGTTTGAAGACCTTTGCCGGTTTGAAGATGACACTAAGTTATCAATTTCGGTAATTGGTGGCGGCCCTACCGGTGTTGAAATGGCAGGTGCGATTGCAGAGTTAATTCGCGGTCCGCTTAAATCTGATCAAGCAAAGGCTGCGGCAAATATTCAGGTTTCATTAATCGAAGCTGGCCCACGCTTACTACCTCCGTTCGCGCCATCTCTATCAGAGCGAACTAAAAAAGATTTAGAAAAACTTGGTGTAAAGGTTTTGTTAAATGCTGCCGTAAAAGCAATTGAACACCGCAAAATAATTCTTAAAGATGATTCAGTACTGAACTCTGAGATCACAATTTGGGCAGCGGGAGTTAAAGGCTCTGATGCAATGGCGCAATTAAGTCTGCCAACTAATGGCAATCGAGTTGCAGTTGAGCCGACGATGCAGGTTAAAAATTATCCAAATATTTGGGCATTAGGAGATATTGCTGGCGCACTTGGTAAAGATGGCCGGCCACTTCCAATGGTTGCCCCAGTTGCAATTCAACAAGGTAAATTTATTGCCAAACAAATTGCAAGATTAGTTGCAAATAAACCACTTACTGATTTCAAGTATTTAGATAAGGGGTCAATGGCAACAATCGGTAGAAATAAAGCGATTGTGCAGGTAAGAGGACTGAAAATAGCTGGTCCGATTGCTTGGTTAATTTGGTTGTGGCTACACCTGTTTTATCTATTAGGTGGGCGAAATAAAATCGGCACTATGGCAGATTGGACTTGGAACTACCTAACCTTTGATCGCGGCAATCGCCACATCATGGATTCTTACTAATGACTAAGCCAGTTTTTCGAAAGTTTATTGAAGTAGATAAACATCAAATCTGGTCGGTTAAGTGGCAAAACAATGGTCAACCAGTTGTACTACTGCATGGTGGCTTAAGCCATACCGCAAAGTGGGAGAAACAAATTCTGCCCGCAGTTGCAAAAACTCATCAACCATTTGCTTATGACCGAACCGCGCACGGTTACACAAAGGTTAGACCTGGTTACATGCACTTTGATTTTCAAGTGAATGAGTTAATTCATTTTCTAAAAACCGTAGTTAAAAAGCCAGCCCACATAATTGGCTGGAGTGATGGTGGAAATATTGGATTACTTGCGGCAATAAAGCGGCCAGATCTAATTAAATCTTTAGTTGGCATCGGAATGAACTACACCTATGACGCAGGGCTCTCATTTGATTTAAACACAGTTGAAGCAAGTGAAGAAGAGATTGCTAATTTTGTGAAGATGACTAAGCAAGATCCCAAGTTACTACTTGAGATCAAGCAAAAAGCCTTCAAAGTTTGGGCAAGTGAGCCAAAGTTAAAGTTAGCTAATTTAAAGAAGATTAAATGCCCAGTGCTGGTATTAGCAGGTGATGATGAACCATTTAATAGCAAGATGACTTTTGAAATGTATGAAGCAATTCCTAATGGCCGCTTGGCTGTTATTCCTGGAGCATCACATGCGGTTGTGAATGAGAAAACAAAGTTAATGCAAGAGGTAATTAAGGATTTTTATAAAACTTTAGATTTTCCAATCACAAAGATGCCAAACCGCAGAGCTAAACAACAAGCAAAAATATTAAGAAACTCTTAACTCACCAACTGCGCCCTTAGGCACAAATGGCTTACTTGGAAATACTGCATCCACCTTTTTGTATTGTGAGTTCTGCGCTGGTCTTGGATCGGTCTCACCCTTATTTGGCCACATTGAAAATGCTCGCTCTGCTTGAGCTGTAATAGTCAGTGATGGATTAACGCCAAGGTTTGCAGTAACTGATGCACCATCTACAACATGCATCGTTGGGTAGTTATAAACTCGGTGATACGGATCAATCACGCCATTGCTTATGGAATCTCCAATTACACAGCCACCAACAAAGTGGGCGGTAAATGGTGCGTTTACTAAATCACCAATGTGACCACCAGCAATACCACCATTATTTTCAGCAATCCTACGTGCTACCTCATTTGCTGCTGGAATATATGTTGCATTTGGAATTAGTGAATCATTTTTTGAAGTTAGGCGATATCCAAAGATGCCGCGCTTTCCTTTAACAGATATAGCTGAATCAACATTTTGCATAATCAAAGCCACAACAGTTCGCTCACTCCACTGCCTAACATCCATAATTTTTAAAACAAGTGATGGCTTTGTTATTACTTGGCGCAACCACTGCCTTCTGCGATCTTTAATATTTACCCCATCAGTCATAACAGTTTGCAGCATGCCCATAAAGTTGCTGCCCTTGCCATATCTAACTGGCTCAACATGGGTGTGATCATCTGGGAAGAATGAAGATGTAATTGCAGAGCCCTTACTAAAATCAGTGCCGCCTTTAGGCATGATTGACCCAGTTAATGCCTCACTATTTGTTCTAGATAACTTACCTAATTGATCAGAAATCTTTGGCAAAGTTCCATCTAATTTCATCTTATGTAATAACTTCTGGGTGTTATACGTACCGGCGGCAACAACAACATGGGCTGCCGTAAATGATCTTTTGCCACCGAACCAGGCAGAGCTTTTACGAGCAGTAATTTTCCAACTGCCATCAGGTGATTGTTCAGTTTTAACTACGGTATGTTCTGGAAACACCTTTGCGCCAGCTTTTTCAGCAAGTCCTAAGTAATTTTTTGGCAAAGTATTTTTTGCATTATGTCGGCAGCCAGTCATACAACCACCACATTGCAAACATCCATCACGATCAGGTCCAACGCCACCAAAGAATGGATCCTTTGATTTAACGCCATTGCCATCACCAAAATAAACACCGAGTGGAGCTAATTTAAATGTGTGGCCAACTCCCATTTGATCGGCCACCTCTTTCATCGCTTTGTCAGATGGTGAAAAGTATGGATTTTGCGCAACACCTAACATTCGAGATGCCTGGTCATACCAAGGAGATAATTCACTATCCCAATCAGTAATGTGTTTCCACTGTTTATCATCAAAATAAGAAGCAGGTGGTTTATATAAAGTGTTTGCATAAACTAATGAGCCGCCACCAACACCGGCTCCAGCTAAAACTAAAACATTAGGTAAAACGTGAATTCTTTGAATTCCGCGAAGTCCAAGCCGAGGCAGATAAAGAAAGCGACTTAATCGCCAAGAAGTCTTTGGGAAATCTTTATCACTAAATCTTCTGCCAGCTTCTAAAACTGCAACCTTGTAACCTTTTTCAGTCAAGCGAAGGGCAGCAACTGATCCACCAAAACCCGAACCAATAATTACCACATCAAAATCGGCGGATTTCATAATTAAACTCTACTTTGATTGATTGTAAATAATAAGTAGATAAAACTGGAGCCCCCCGTCAGGATTGAACTGACGACCTGCCGCTTACAAGGCGGCTGCTCTACCACTGAGCTAGAGAGGCGGGTTGAGGGCGTAATTATGCCATGAATAATTCAGGGGAAAGCACCCAAGCTTTTGTGAGTAAATCTAGTAAGTTGCCCGTATGCGCCTTGGAGTTTTAGATGTCGGATCAAATACCGTGCATCTACAAGTAGTTGACACATCCCCAGGAGCTAGACCTAATCCAACCTTTAACTACAAAGAAGAGCTCAGGTTAACCCAATATATAAATGAAGATAATCTCGTATCTGATGAAGGTATTGAAAAATTACGTAGTTCAATAAAACGAGCGATTGAACAATCTGCATCGGTTCAAACTCAAGAACTCCTGCCCTTTGCAACCTCAGCACTTAGAGAGGCAAGCAATGGCGAGAAAATAATTAGCTCAATTAATAAAGATTTTCATATTGACCTACAAGTTTTAACTGGTGAAGAGGAAGCAAAGTTAACTTTCTTAGCAGCCAGGCGCTGGTTTGGTTGGTCAAGTGGCAGATTACTTGTGATTGATATTGGTGGTGGCTCACTTGAAATGGCAGCTGGAGTAGATGAATCACCAGAGATAGCAACATCGCTCCCACTTGGAGCCGGGCGGTTAACTAAGGAATTTCTTAAAGGAGATCCATACACTGATAAAAGTTTAAGAGCTCTTCGTGATCACATTGAAAATAAACTTGAACAAATCTTGCCATCATTAGTTAAACATCAGGAAAGTGATCGAGCAATTGCAACTAGTAAGACCTTACGTACCTTGGCTAGATTAGCTGGTGACTGGTTTGATGGCACCGGTAAAAATATAACTGTTGAAGCTATTAGAAAAATCTCTGCAAAACTTTCTGAAATGGATGAAAATACAAGAGCAAAATTACCTGGTGTTTCTGAAAACCGCGCTTCCCAAATTGTTGCTGGCTCCCTTGTCGCTGAAAGTGTGATGCGTAATTTAGATATTAAAGAGCTTGAAATATGCCCCTGGGCGCTGCGTGAAGGCGTGGTACTTAAATGGATGGATTGGATGGAAGCTTAAAGAGTTGGTGCATCAATTCGATCTATTTGAATAATCTCTTTACCGCTTCTATGAATTACCCAACCATCAGCTGGTGATAACTTTCCTTCATCGGCATCAATATCTGACTTCTTTGTTAACTTATTAAGCATTTTAGGCAAAATTGGATTATGGCTGCATAGCAAAATTCTGGCATCTACCTTGATTAAATCCTTTGCGTAATCAAATGCTTTTTCTCGATCTTTTTTGTATGTGCTTTCACTCAACTTTCCAGTCACTTCAAGATTAATTCCAAAGGCTTTAGCAATTGGGTTAACAGTGTCATAACAACGGACTGCATCAGAGGTATGAATTTGTTCCAGATTATAAACTTGATAAATTGAAAGTAATCGACTAGCTTGATTTTGCCCAGTTGAATCAAGTGGTCGATCATCATCGTCACCTTGCCATTCATCTCTGGTAATTGCCTTTGCGTGACGCAGAAGAATAAATGGCTTGGTATCAAAATCTAACTTTATGAATTGAGCAAGTATCTTTTTATCAGTTTCAAGTGTTAGTAACTCTTTAACTTTTTTTACCTCAACCCACTTTATTTGATCTACCTCAGAGTTGGGCGTGAAATTATTTTGGTTAATTGCCTTTGCTGCCCAGAAAAAAACATGCTTTTTTCCATCTGGCGTTAAATATTCAATATCTCCTAAAAAAGCGCCGAACTCTGTTTGAATATTTGTTTCTTCTAATACCTCACGGTGAGCACAGGCAATCAATGATTCATTAATTTCTACCTTACCCTTTGGAAAACTCCAGTCATCATATTTAGGTCGATGAATTATTACGACCTCAGTTTTATCTTTGTTATTTCGCCAAACAATTGCGCCAGCTGCTTGGATGATTTCACTCACGAATTAACTCGATATGAATCAATCACGACTGCTTGTAGATCATTTAACGGTGAGCCATCTGGAGCCTTGTCAACTTTAAGCCACTTTCCAGTTGGTAATAAATGCGAGCCTGAGGTGGTTGATGAAACATACATGTCAAATACCTTGATTAATTCTTTCTTATGCTCTGGTCTGGTAATTTTCACCAAAGATTCAACTCTACGATTTAAATTTCTATCCATTAAATCCGCGCTACCAATATAGAGTTCATCTTCTCCGCCATTTGCAAAATGAAATATTCTAGAGTGCTCAAGAAATCTTCCTAGAACTGATCTAACTCTAATGTTTTCTGAAACACCTGGAATTCCTGGCAATAATGAACATATGCCTCTAATTACTAAGTCGATCTCTACCCCTGCGATTGAAGCGCGGTATAGCGCCTCAACAAACTCTTCATCAAGTAGTGAGTTAAGTTTTAATCTAATGAAGGCATGCTTACCTGCTTTTTTGTTTTCAATCTCTCGATTAATTTTCTCAAGTAGGCCAGATCTAATTGTTCGTGGGGCAACTAATAAGCGATTGTAAGAGTACTGAGGTGCAAATCCAGAAAGCTGATTAAATAGTTTATTTAAATCCTCACCTAGTTCATCATTTGCACTAAGGAGTCCTAAATCCTCATACATTCTGGCAGTTTTTGGATTGTAGTTACCGGTTCCAACATGTGAATATCTGCGGACCGTATTTCCTTCTTCTCTAACAACTAAAGAGAGTTTTGCATGAGTTTTAAAACCAACTAAGCCATAAACCACATGCACGCCAACATCTTCTAACTTACGAGCCCAACGAACATTTGCCTGCTCATCAAAGCGAGCACGAATTTCAATCACAGCAAGCACCTGCTTACCAGCTTCTGCTGCCTCAATTAATGCATTAACAATGGGCGAATCACCTGATGTTCGATAAAGAGTTTGCTTAATAGCAAGGACATTTGGATCAGTCGCAGCAGCCTCTAAAAACCTAACAACGGATGAATTAAATGAGTCATAAGGATGATGAAGCAAAATTTCATTTCTTCTAATTGCTGCGAAAAACTCCTCGTTTGAATCTGGATCTACTTCGCGTAATTCATGAGCAACTTGATTTCTAAATGGTAAAAACTTTAATTCTGGTCGATCTAAGTCTGCGATTCGATTTAAGCCAGTTAGGTCTAAGGGTTCTTTATATCTGGAGATATCCTCTTCACGGATTGATAGCTCTAATTTTAAACGGTTAAGTAACTCTGAACCAATATCACTTGCAACTTCAAGTCTTACTGGTGGTCCAAACTTACGACGAAGTAACTCTTGCTCCATTGACTCAAGTAAATTTTCAGACTCTTCTTCTTCCAGCTCTAAATCAGCATTTCTAGTAATTCTAAATGTGTAGTAATCCTCAATCTCCATGCCGGGGAAGAGTTGATGTAAATTAGCAATAATTACTTTTTCAAGTGGAATAAACCGAGTGCCCGCAAACTCAGCAGTTTCAATAAAGCGTGGCAGAGATGCTGGCACCTTTACTCGGGCAAATAACTCTTCATTAGTTTCAGGTTGTTTAACTAGGACTGCCAAGTTCAACGATAACCCTGAGATATATGGAAATGGATGGGAGGGATCAACGGCCAATGGGGTAAGTACTGGAAAAATTTTGTTAGTAAATATTTTATTTATATAACTTTTTTCATCCTCACTTAAACTTTCCCAGTCGGTAATTTCAATTCCATTTTGAGCTAACTTGGGAAAAATATCTGTTTGAAAACATTTTGTTTGACGAGCAATAAGTTCTTGGGTTCTTTTTGAAATCTCAGCCATTAGTTCAGATGGTGTAAAACCGGCAGTATTTTTCTTAGTTACGCCACTTTCTAGTTTACGTTTTAATGTTGCAACCCGAATCATAAAAAAGTCATCTAAATTTGATGAAAAGATTGCTAGAAATCGGCAGCGTTCTAAGAGTGGATTACTTGAATCCTCAGCCAGTTCCAGAACGCGTTCATTGAATGCAAGCCAACTTAGCTCTCGATCAATTAATCGCTCGCGGGGATTAGTTGAAATCAAATGATTACTCACAGGCATATTTTGCTTCACTAAGGTTAATAAGTGGTAATCAGAAGGCTAACTCAGCGTGCTACCCAACTAATCGGCTCACTATATTTCGCACTTCTGCCATCACCAGAGGATTTACCCCGAATCCGGCGCCAAATCCAAGGTAGTAAGAAGATACCAATCCAAGCTAAATTAATTACAAAACTAATTACCTTATTTTTTTTCTTTGCGCGCGGTAGTGGAATTCGCCAAGTTGCATCAAACTCATAATCTAAACCTTCTAAAACTGCATTTGCTAATCGACGATGACCCTCTGGATTCATATGTAATCTATCAAAAGCTAAAAATCTACGATCATTTAAAAATTCAGCTTTCTTTGCTTCAAATAATATTGATGGATATTTTGCCGCCACCATTCTGACATTCTCATTAAAGTTACTGAATCGTTGGTGCCAAAGTGCAGCAGTTTTTCCTTTGCCGTCGACCTTATCTATTACGGTAAAAAGTATTACGGTGGCGCCAGCATCAGTTAATTGCTTAACCCCTTTTTCATACTCTGCAAATGAGATTGCAGGGTTGTAACTTGGGCGCAATACATCATTTGCGCCAGCGTGAAATGAAACTAAGGTTTGCTTACCATCAATATATCTAATAGCGGTCGGAATCTGATCATCAACTACCTGTTTAAGTAACTTACCCCTAATAGCTAAATTCATATAGGTAAAGCTTTGATCTTTTTTTGCAAGTACATCAGCGACTCGATCGGCCCAGCCACGAAACTTTCCATCAATTACTTCATCAGTCATTCCCTCAGTCATTGAATCACCGAGCGCGATGAAGCGGGTGTATTGCATTTTACTTACTTCTTTCAGCCGCAACCTGATACATAACTATTGCTGTTGCCACGCTAGCATTTAAAGATTCAACTGTTGATTGCATTGGAATTGAAACCACTAAATCACACTTATCTCTTACTAATCTAGACAACCCTTTTCCTTCACTACCTACAATAATAAATATTGATTCTGTTGCGAGGTTCATCTTTGCCAGAGTTGCATCCCCTTCAGCATCAAGACCAACTACAAAACAACCAGCTTTCTTCGCGTCCTCAATCGATCTAACTAAGTTTGTTACCTGTGAGATCGGCATGCGTGCAGCAGCACCTGCTGATGCTTTCCAAGCAGAGCCAGTCATTGATGCATTGCGGCGCTCTGGAATAACTACGCCATCTGCACCAAATGCTGCAGCAGACCTAACAACTGCGCCAAGGTTATGTGGGTCGGTAATGCCATCTAAACCAATTAACATCATTGGTTTTTTTGCATTAGTAATCAACTTATCAAACTCTGTGTAATTAAATGGCTTTATAACCAACGCAATTCCTTGATGATTAGCACTACCAGTTAGATCATCAAGTGCTCTGCGTGGTAACTCTTTAATTGGTAGATCTGAATTCTTTGCCAGGCGAATTGCCTCAGATATTTTCTCATCAATTTCAACCTTGATTGCAACAACTAACTCTTTAGCTGGAACCTTTGCACGCAATGCTTCAACCACACTGTTCTTACCAGCAACAGCGTCTTGCGCAGATTGGCGGCGATCAAATCTTTTTTCCGGACGATCGCCTCTTCTATCTTCTCGCTTCATTTCACGATCATTAACTCTTACCGGTTTTTTAAAGACTATTCGATCATCACGCTTTTCAGGACGACGATCAGTACGTTTTTCTGGACGACGGTCAGTACGTTTTGCAGGGCGACGATCATCACGTTTTTCACTTCGACGATCATCACTGCGATCATCTCTCTTTGCAGGACGAGCACTGGAAGATCGCTCAACTTTTTTACTACCGCCACGTGAAAAGGATTTTGGTCCCTTGGGACGATCTTTGCGTGCTTTACCTGGTTTCATTAATAACTCCACCTTGGACCATTGGATGTATCTTCAACTGTAATGCCTAATGCAGCAATCTGATCACGTATTTGATCAGCAGCGGCAAAATCTTTTCTCACTCTTGCAGCTTCACGCTGTTCTAATGCAAGCTTAATCAATCCATCCATCGCTAAATCATTCGATTTACTACTTGCAAAGGCTTCATCCTTTGGATCACAACCTAGAATTGAAAGTGCGCCCCTAATCTCACCAGCTGTTTTAGCTAATACTTTCTTATCTTCTCCTGCTGAATTTCCAATTCGCATGCTCTCGGAAATAAACGCTAAGCCAAGTGGAACTGCTAAATCATCATTCATCGCTGCGGCAAACTCATCAGCAATTAAAACTTCCGGCGCTTTTCCTAAAACGCTCTCGGCCCTACTTAAGAAAGCTTCAATTCGTTTAAAAGCTGTTGCAGATTCTGCTAACGCCTCAAATGAAAACTCAAGCATGCTTCGATAATGGGCACTGCCTAAATACCAACGCAATTCAATACCGCGCACCTTCTTTAGTATCTCAACTACCTGCAGTGAATTACCAAGTGATTTACTCATCTTCTCACCACTAGTTGTTACCCAAGCATTGTGCATCCAAGTATTTGCAAACTTATAACCAGCAGCATTTGATTGGGCAATCTCATTTTCATGGTGTGGGAAAATTAAATCTAGCCCGCCGCCATGAATATCAAATGCTTCACCTAAATATGCATGTGCCATTGCAGAACATTCAAGATGCCAACCAGGCCTTCCTGGACCCCAAGGTGTTGGCCAGGATGGATCCCCAGCTTTTGCAGTTTTCCATAACGCAAAATCTCTTGGATCTTTTTTGTGTGTTGAATCTGAATCCTCACTTGATAATAAATCATCTAACTTTTGATTTGAAAGCGTTAAATACTCTTTTAATTTTCTAACCTCAAGATAAACATCACCGTTGCCAGGCGCGTAGGCTGATCCATTATCAATTAACTTTTGCATCAACTCAATCATCTGAGTGATGTGCCCAGTTGCTCTTGGTTCATAACTTGGTGGCAAAACATTTAAGGCGTTGTAAGCATCGGTAAATGCTCGTTCATACTTCATTGCTACCTGCCACCATGGAATCTCCTCATGGACAGCTTTATGCAAAATCTTGTCATCAATATCAGTCACATTTCGAACAAAGGTGACATTAAAGCCGGATGCAATTAACCAGCGGCGCAAAATATCAAAGTTAACACCACTTCTAATGTGACCAATATGCGGAGGTGCCTGCACGGTGGCACCACAGAGATAAATCCCAACCTCACCATTTTTTATTGGTTTAAATGGAGCGACAGCTCTGCTCTTAGTGTCATAAAGATTTAGGGCGCTCATTGTTTAATTTTACCTTTACGCGCTAACTAACAAAGCAGTAGCAATCGCCGATAAGCCTTTGCCTTCACCGGTAAAGCCCAAGCCATCAGTTGATGTAGCAGAGACAGAGACGGCCGCTCCACCTAATGCCCCAGATAACGCCGCAATCGCTTCAGCCCTACGTGGTGCAATCTTTGGTTTATTACCAACAATCTGTACTGAAACATTTTCAATTACAAAACCAGCAGCTTTTACCTTTACCAATGTTTCACTCAGCATCTGTGTGCCAGAGGCGCCTGCATACTTAGCATCTGAAACACCGAAATTACTTCCTAAATCACCAAGGGATGCGGCTGATAAAAGTGCGTCACAGATTGCGTGGGCTGCCACATCAGCATCTGAATGACCATCTAAACCAACTTCACCATCCCAAATTAATCCAGCTAAAGATAATTTCCTGTTTTTATCACTGCTAAATGCATGAGCGTCTGTGCCAATACCAACTCTGATTTGTTTATGAGTGTTTGGTAG
>Ga0209085_1002025_pt1 | contig 11831 bp, 9 predicted proteins | sample C_131016_EF_Meta_FD_187310 | JGI IMG/M metagenome (GOLD analysis project Ga0209085, IMG submission 187310) | Freshwater microbial communities from Lake Croche, Canada to study carbon cycling - C_131016_EF_MetaG (SPAdes) (version 2) | ecosystem: Environmental > Aquatic > Freshwater > Lake | place...
TCAGACTTTGAAGCCATTTCGACTGATTTAGTGCCAGTTGTTGATTTCACCCAATCTTTGCTTGAAGGTGGCAAACGCTTCCGTGCGTTATTTGCCTATTTCGCCTGGTTATCCAGCATGAGAGACGAAACCATTGCGGATGAGCAATTTGAGGCCATAACTGGCATTGGTGCGGCACTTGAAATGTTCCACGCGGCTGCCCTAGTTCACGATGACCTTCTGGATCAGTCAGACACTCGTCGTGGTGCACCATCAATTCACAAACGATTTGAATCGATGCACAAGTCAAAGAACTGGGCAGGCTCACCGGAAAGATTTGGTGTTGCCGGCTCAGTGCTGGTTGGTGACCTCATGCTTGGTTGGTCAAGCGAAATCTTTGGTCACGCACTCCTCCAGTCAAAAGACAAAGAAGTTGAAAGCTCATGTCGCGATGAGTTCAGTCTTATGCGCGTTGAAGTTATGGCAGGACAGTATTTGGATGTTCTCGAAGAAAATGCAGCTGCAACTAGAACCATCTCTGAGGCTGTTGGCAGAGCTGAAAAAGTAATTCTTTATAAGACTGCCAAATACAGCATCGAAGCTCCCCTTCGACTTGGTGCAGCTTTTGCAGGAGCAGATCAATCAGATCTAGGTGTTTACACACAAATCGGAATACCGCTTGGTATTGCTTTCCAACTACGAGATGACATTCTGGGTGTTTACGGTGACCCAAGTGTTACTGGTAAACCAGCTGGTGATGACCTTCGTGAAGGTAAGAGAACTGTTTTGGTAGCTCTCACCAAAGAAGCGCTAGCTGAGCGTTCTCCGTCTATGGTTGACACTTTTGAAGAACTACTAACCAGTAGAGAACTTGATGAAAGCCAAATTAGTTTCTTGCAAAAACTAATCAAAGATTCTGGTGCTTTCGATAAAACCGAGCGCATGATCGTTGAATTAGGTGACAGATCGCTTGAAGCTCTTGAAGCTGCCGAACTGAATGAAATTGGTAAAAAGGGACTAAAAGCCCTTGCACTGAAGGTAATGAACCGAGACTCTTAGAGCGCTAGCGCCTGAGCCAGTCTTCTTACTTCTGCTTTACGACCTGCAATCAAAGCCTGAATCGGAGTTGTGTTCAAACTCTCTTCGACTGTGTATAGCCATTTGATTGCTCCACCTAAAGTGAAGCCATCATCTAGAAGCACGACGATGGTGCCTCGAAGTGATGCCAAAGGTTCGCCATCAATGATTAGTTCGGCGGGAATAAGTTGCACACCGTCACGCTTAACAGCAATGAGGTGGTGTTCTTCGATGAGTCGTCGAACTTTGCCCGGTTGGATTCCAAGCAGTTCACCTGCTTCGACAACAGTTAGCCAGGAAGATACTTGATCTAGAGGTTCAGTCACACATTAACATTGCCACACCATTGGCATTCCTGCTAACTATAGGCTCATAGTGGCACGATATTTATGCAGAAACCCTAAGGACCAATGAACCCCGGATTTGACCAAGACCAACCCGTCTCGTCAGGTCAACCCAAAGTCCATGTGTTTCTAAGCAGTGAAAGCTTGGCTGAGATTGCCGACAAATACTCCCTTACTCTTGCAGAGCTTATGGCGGCAAACAATCTGACCCCAGCCAGCTTCATATTTCCAGGTCAAAAGCTAATCATTCCCACTAAAAAGCAGGTTCAGATAGTCGCTGAGATTCCTCTGGAGCATGTTGTCGTCCCAGGTGAAACCTTGACAAGCATTGCCGAGCGTTACGGAATCAAAGTAAGTGTGCTGCAAGAGTTCAACGGCATGCACGCAGGCTCCATTCTTTTCCCTGGAGCAAGAATTCGTTTAGTTGGCGAAAAACCTAAGCCAGTGGAAATCTCCAAGGACTCTAGAGCTCCTAAATACTGTTTAGTCCACGGTTACCACAAAGTAAAACCCGGTGACCAACTCAGCCGCATCGCAGCCTTTCATGGTGTCAGCACCCAAGCATTACTAATGGCAAATGATTTGAGTTGGAATTCGGTAGTCTCCCCCGGTGCAAAGCTAATAGTGCCTATTTCACACACTCCCTATAACTGCCCTAGTTTGGTTCAGTTGAGCACCAGCGCGAAAGATATTGCTTCTGAGTTGGTTCAAGTTGGTAAAAAACTTTGGCTATCTGAATTCGGTTTAGTTATAGCACTCTGTTTAGAGATGCAGCGAAGTGGTTTGCAAGCGGAACTGGGAAGCAAAAATCTAACCGAAGATTTATTAGTCAAGATATCTGAATTAGATGACAAGAACTTGCTCTCAGTTCGAGACACTCTAAACGAGATTGGCTTTGCAAACCTTTCCGAAGGTGCTGCGCTCTGGGAGCCTTCTGCTTGGTTCTGGTTGCATTCGATAGAGTCGAATAATGAGTAATTTGGTTGGTTCAGTGCTAGCTAACCGCTATCAGCTGGTTGAACTCATAGCCCGTGGAGGCATGGCAACTGTTTATGAAGCTAAGGATCAAAAACTTGATCGCTTGGTTGCTGTCAAAGTTATTCACCCTCACTTGGCTGAAGACCCTGTCTTTAGAGATAAGTTTTTCCGCGAAGCAAGAATGCTTGCAAAAGTAAATCACGCGAATTTAGTAAACATATATGACCAGGGTGATGACCAAGGTCGAGCATTCATAGTTCTAGAGCTGGTCAAAGGAATCACACTAAGACAAGCTCTAAATGACTTTGGCAAACTTTCCACTGACCAAATTACCCAAGTTAGCAAAGCAGTTTTGTCTGCTTTAGCGCAGGCACATGAGTCAGGTGTGGTTCACAGAGATCTAAAACCAGAAAATGTTCTACTCGCTGATGATGGTCGCATCAAGGTTACGGATTTCGGGTTGGCCCGAGAACTAACTGCCGACACAGACACTGGATCCCTAGTTGGAACAGTTGCCTATTTAGCACCTGAAGTAATCAGGAGAGGTAAAACAGAGGCATCGAGTGACATCTATAGTTTTGGCATCATGCTCTATGAGATGCTCACGGGTAAGCAGCCTTACCAAGGTGAAGATGCAATGCAGATTGCCTTCAAACACACCTCTGAAAGAGTTCCCTCAGCACTTGAACTAAATCCTCAAGCTGACTCAAACTTGAATTCCTTGATGCTGAACTGCACGCAACCTAATCCGATGAATCGCCCACAAGATGCAGGTGAAGTTCTAGATGCTTTATCCGGTTTACCAACACCGCAACAGAACCTCGCGCAAACATTGGTTATGCCAGAGGGCACTAATTTCACAGAAGTGCTTGGTGAATTAGAACCTGACGTGAATTCTTTTGCCAAACACGGTTCCAAATATTTAGCTCTGCGTTGGTTAGTTGCCAGCGTGTTAGCTATTAGCCTCGGCTCTTTTGGTGGTTGGTGGTTCGGTTCTGGCCCAGGTGCATTAGTGCCAGTTCCTGCAACCAGCGATAAGAGTCAAACTCAAGCAACCAAAGTTTTATCGTCGATAACCAACCACGTGTTGGTTAGAAGTATCTTTAGTGCCGATTACCCAGAGGGAATTGTGATTGGAACAGAGCCGGCTGCTGGAATCCTCATTCCCCACGATGCTCAAGTGACCATCCTGATCTCTAAGGGCAAGGAAACCGTTGCTGTTCCAAACATCAAGGGCTTGGATCTAGTAACAGCAAGTGCTCAAATCATTGGGGCCAGACTCTCGGTGGGTAAAGTCACCGAATGGTTTAGCTCTGACTATCCAATTGGCACTGTTTACTCTTTCACCGGAATTGATGGGTCAAAACTTCCAGTTAGTTCTGCTGTGGATATCAAAGTATCGCTTGGTTCAATTCCTGTGGTTCAGGGTTTACAACTAAACGTTGCTAAGGCGGCTCTCCAGGCAGCAGGACTACAGGTTCGAAAAGTGAACTACAAATACTCAAACAGTTTTGCCAAAGGTGAAATCATTTCGGTATCCCCTGATGAGCAAGAAGTTGGCAAAGGATCAACTCTGGTGCTTGATGTGAGCCTAGGACCAAACACAGTTGTGATGCCTAAGGTCAAAGGTGAAACAATTCTGGCCGGCAAATCACTGCTTGAATCTCTAGGGATCAAAGTTGTTATTGACACCAAATGGCTGGTCAAAGATTATGGCATCAAACGTATTACCGGAGCTTCAGAAACTCTTGGCGCAAAACTACACGTTGGTGACACCGTAGTTATACGTTCTAGATAATTTATCTAGCAGCCAGCTCTTCGGCAACAAGGAACGCAAGTTCAAGTGACTGTGAGTGATTCAATCTTGGATCACACAGACTCTCGTAGCGAGATTCTAAAGTCTTCTCATCGATGTGCTCAGAACCACCTAGGCATTCTGCAACGTCATCACCGGTTAGTTCAACGTGAACACCACCAGGGAAAGTTCCAAGTTCACGGTGGACTTCGAAGAAGCCACGAACCTCATCCATCACATCATCGAAGCGACGAGACTTATAGCCGTTTTTGGTGGTGATGCCATTACCGTGCATAGGGTCGGTAATCCAAAGTGGTTGAGCATCAGATTTCTTTACCGCTTCAACCAACTTAGGTAGCGCTTCACGAATCTTTGATGCACCCATGCGAGTGATGAAGGTAAGTCGACCAGGTTCACGCTCTGGATCAAGTTTCTCGATTAGAGCCATCAAGTCATCAACGCTGGTTGACGGGCCAAGCTTCACACCGATTGGGTTTCTAACTCTGGAAAGGAAATCAACGTGAGCACCATCAAGCTGTCTGGTTCTCTCACCAATCCAGATGAAGTGACCTGAAGTGTCGTAGGGAGTTCCAGTTCTGGAATCAATACGAGTCATCGAGCGCTCGTAATCGAATAGCAAACCTTCGTGAGAGGTATAGAACTCGGTGGTTCTCAATTCGTTGAAGTCAGCTCCGCAAGCTGCCATGAACTTGATTGCCCTGTCGATATCCCTTGCCATCACTTCGTAGCGTGAGTTAGCAGGGTTATCGGTGAAACCTTTATTCCATTCATGAACTGAACGTAGGTCAGCAAAACCACCCATGGTGAAAGCGCGAATCAAGTTCAGTGTTGATGCAGAGGTGTTGTATGCCTGAAGCAATCTGTTTGGGTTTGGAGTTCTGGACTCTTCAGTGAAGTCGTAACCGTTGACTGCATCGCCACGGTAGGCAGGAAGAGTTAACCCTTCTCTGGTTTCAGTATCAGAGGATCTTGGCTTGGCGAACTGTCCAGCCATCCGGCCCATTTTTATAACCGGCATTGATGCACCATAGGTTAGAACGACTGCCATCTGCAAAAGAGTTTTAACTCTTGCTCTAATTCGATCGGCAGTAGCATCAACAAATGTTTCAGCACAGTCGCCACCTTGAAGCAAGAATGCTTTACCGGAAGCAGCTTCAGCCAAGCGGCCTTTGAGGATATCAACTTCACCTGCGAATACCAAAGGTGGATACTTAGCTAAAGTCTCGCGAACAGCCTTAACTGCTTCTGCATCCGGCCAAGTTGGCTGTTGAGCTGCAGGCAAAGTCAGGTAGTGTTCAAGACCCGCTAAAACTTTAAGGTCTGCTTTTACTACTGGTTCGTTGGATGACAATTTTTATGCTTTCTTAGGTGTTGCTGGCTTTTTTAGAGTTGTTGCATAGACGTCAATATATTCTTGACCACTAAGCTTCATCAACTCATAGGTAATCTCGTCAGTGACGGCTCTAAGCACCAAGCGGTCACCTTCCATTCCAGAGAACCTGGAGAAATCTAGAGGTGCGCCAACAATCACACCGATACGTCTAATGCGTGGAAGTCTCTTGCCAATCGGTTGAACCTTCTCAGTGTCGATCATTGCAACGGGCAAAACTGGAACCTTGGCTTCTAAAACCATACGAGCAATACCGGTTCTACCTCTAAATAATCTGCCATCAGGAGATCTTGTTCCTTCAGGATAGATTCCTAAAACTTGCCCCTGGCTTAGAACCTGCAGACCTGTGTTTAGTGCAGCCTCAGAAGCTTTACCACCGCTTCTATCGATAGGTAGCTGGCCGGTTCCTTTGAAGAACCAACGGTTCAAAGTTCCCTTGATTCCTTTACCAGTGAAGTATTCACTCTTTGCTAAAAAGACAACTGGACGTCTAAGCATCAAAGGTAAAAAGATTGAATCTGAGAAAGAAAGGTGGTTGCTTGCCAAAATGACGGCACCTTCGGTTGGAACGTTCTCAACTCCTCTGATCCAAGGACGGAACAACACCTTTAGTAAAGGTCCTAAGACTATGTTTTTCAGCAGAAAATACCACATGGTGCACCTCCTCTTCTCAGTTGAACTTCAAGTTTATCTGGACTGAGAACCGTGCCGAGCAAGGTCAGCAGCGCCGATAGCCCCAGCTTCATTCACAAGCTCTGCAGCCACAAGTTTGATTTCAGGTCTAAAGCCCCTAGCTGGAAGATGTTCCAGGTAAGCCTTACGAATAGGAGCCAATAGAGTCTCCCCTAAAACACTCACTCCACCGCCAATAACAACAATCTCTGGATCAATAAGTGCGACCATGGATGCGATTGCGGTTCCTAGGTTTTCACCCAACTGGTTCAATAGCCCCAGCGCACCTTCATCTCCATCAAGAATTGCCTGATAGACCATAGCTCCGGTCAGTTCATCAGCAGAACCACAAAGACTGGAAAGCTTTGTGCCTTCCGGTTTACCTGAACGCACAAGGTCTTTAGCCATGTTTAGAAGTGCTGTTCCAGAACCATACTGTTCTAAACAACCCTTTTGACCACAACCACAAGGCTTACCGTCTGGAATAAAACGCATGTGGCCTAACTCAGCGCCAATTCCGAAGCCACCACGAAGGAGGTTGCCATTTGTAACGATTGCCCCACCAACACCTGTTCCAACAGTCACCATGACCATGGTCTTATAGCCACGACCAGCACCGAAACGATATTCTGCCCAACCAGCAGCATTAGCGTCATTCTCAATAAAAACAGTTCCGCTAACTAGCTTTTCGATCTTCTCTTTGAGCGGTTCATTGCGCCAACTTAGATTTGGCGAATACCTGACTGAAGATCCTTCAGCATCGATAAAGCCGGCTGCAGCCACTCCGATAGAGTCAACTACTTCATCGCCTTTTAGTCTTTGAATCATGCCCACAATGGCCTCAAGCAGGGCGTTCGAATCTTGGGCAGGAGAAGCTACTCGCTCCTCCCGAATCACCTGGTCGTCGGTGCCTAGTAAACAGCCGGCGATCTTGGTGCCACCAATGTCGATTCCTATACTCAGCATGCAGCTTTCCTTGATTTGACTAACCTTGTAAGTTTATCGCCCGATACCGCCTAATCGGAAAGTGCATTTTTGCCTAAATAGCCCTAAACCTTGGGTAGAGTAAGGGAAAGTTTTGTTTCCAGTCAAAGGCGGTGGCAGTTTTGAAGGTTTTTGAAGTCCCAAGCATGGTCAATTCCCCAGACCATTACAACATCACCGATCTACTAATTAATCGGGTCGCTAAGAATCCGCAACTACCTCTGATGTCTAAACAGACTTCCCCAGGTGTTTGGGAAGACGTTCTGGCTGGAGATTATCTAGCTGAAGTTAAAGCTTTAGCCAAGGGCTTCATCGCTGCGGGAATCGAACCTGGCCAACGTGTTGGCATCATGAGTCACACCAGATACGAGTGGGCTCTTTGTGATTTTGCTCTTTGGTTTGCTGGAGCTTGTTCTGTTCCTATTTATGAAAGCTCTGCACCAAGTCAAATGGAATGGAATCTAAGTGATTCAGGTTCTGTTGCATTAATTATTGAAAATAAAGCGATGGCTGAATCTTTCAAGTTCATTGAAGGTTCACTTCCTGCGGTGAAAAATGTTTGGATTATCGAAGGTTCAGATTTATCTGACCTTGTCGATCGCGGAACCAGTATCTCTGATGAAGTTTTAGAAGCTAGAAGAAAATCTGCGGGTCTAGATTCACTTGCAACGATTATCTACACCTCTGGAACTACAGGTAGACCTAAGGGCTGTGAGCTTTTGCACCGTGGCTTTGTTGACCTTTGTGAGAACGCTCAGGCGGTTCTCCCAGAAGTAGTCTGCCCTGGCGGTTCAACAGTTTTGTTCTTGCCAATGGCTCACGTTTTTGCCCGCTTTGTATCTGTGCTCTGTGCTGCTGCTGGTGTTCAGGTTGGACATCAACCTGATGCAAAGAATGTTGCACCTGCGATGCAAAGCTTCCACCCGACTTTCCTTCTTGCAGTGCCGAGAGTCTTTGAAAAGGTTTATAACTCTGCTGAACAACGTGCAGAATCTGGTGGCAAAGGAAACATTTTCCGTAAAGCAGCAGACACTGCTATCGCTTGGTCTGAAGCCCTAGACACACCTAAAGGTCCTTCACTTGTTCTAAACCTCAAACACAAACTCTTCGATGTCTTGGTTTATAAGAAACTTCGTGCAGCAATGGGTGGTCGTGTTAAGTACGCAATCAGTGGTGGTGGCCCACTAGGAACCAGACTTGGTCACTTCTATCGCGCGATCGGACTGATTGTTCTTGAAGGTTACGGTCTCACCGAATGCACCGCACCGGTAACCATTGGAAGACCAGGAAACCTAAAGATTGGTAAAGTCGGTTTCCCTCTTCCAGGTTGTGCTGTTCGTATCGCTGACGATGGTGAAATCTTGCTAAAGGGTTCAAACATTCTTAAGAGCTATTGGCAAAACAAAGATGCAACCAAAGCAACCTTCGATGGTGAATGGTTTAAGACAGGTGACATTGGTCAACTGGACGAAGATGGCTTCTTGGCTATCACCGGTCGTAAGAAAGAACTTATTATCACTGCAGGTGGTAAAAATGTTGCTCCAGCACTACTAGAAGATCCACTTCGCGCTAATCCACTAATCAGCCAAGCAGTTGTGATTGGTGATGCGAAGCCTTTCGTTTCTGTTTTGCTTTCTTTGGATGAAGAAATGCTTCCGATGTGGCTTGAAAATAACGGCATCAAGGAAAAACTTTCATTGGAACAAGCCCGAAGCAACACGGCTGTTTTGACTGAAGTGTCTAGAGCCATTGAAGAAGTGAACAAACACTTCTCTCAGGCCGAGTCAATTAGAAAGTTTGCGATTCTCCCTCAGGATCTAACCGAGAAGAGTGGTCATTTGACTCCGTCTCTAAAGATCAAGCGTGGAGCCGTGAACGATGACTACGGCCATCTTGTTGAAGACATGTATGCAGATAGTGCTAAATCAACTTGTCACAACATAGGTGACTACAAGATCTAACGCAGGAACCAGTCGGTTTCTCTTAGCAGTGCCATAGCCTTTTTACGCTCATCTTGGCTGAGCCTATCTAGATAAACAAAGCCATTGAGATGATCAAACTCATGCTGCAGAGCCTGAGCTAGAAGGCCTTCCCCGGTAATGGTTATGTATGAACCGTCTAACTGATAACCAGATAGCGAAGCATTTGGATACCGCATGGTTTCATGCCAAAGTCCAGGAACCGATAAACAGCCTTCATCAACTAGTTGAGCTTCACCGGACACTTCTAGATTTTCAGGATTAATTAGGTAGCCAAGCTTGCCATCTACGTGATAACTGAAAACTCGAAGCCCTACACCGATCTGGTTGGCTGCAACACCAGCTCGACCTGGAACTTGGGTTGTGTCTAAGAGATCTTGCACTAAATCGTGAGCTCGTTGATCGAAGTCTTTGATTGGATCACAAACACTTTTTAGAACTGGATCACCGTAGAGGCGTATCTCGCGAACAGCCATAACTTACTTAGAGTTCACTAAGCCTTCAACAACAAGCGCTGCAAGCTCACGTGCTGCCGCCTTTGTGTTTTTGTGCAGTTGATCAAACTTGATAACAGATCCGGCTGCAAGAGCTGGATCGTAAGGAATCTTCACAACGGCTCGAACTCTAGATTTGAAGTGAGCTTCAATTTCATCAAGCTTTACCAAGTTGGTTCCTTGAGTCGCTGTGTTTAGAGCAACAACTGATTTACGAACCAAGTCGCCGTAACCGTTAGCTTCCAACCAGGTTAAAGTCTCAGAAGCAAGTCTTGCTTCATCAACTGAACCACCAGAAACAATTACTAAACCGTTAGCTCTTTGCAAAGTTGGTCGCATAACCGAGTGAACAATACCTGTTCCGCAGTCGGTAAGGATGACGCTGTAGTAACGAGCTGCCATGTCGGCAACCACGTTGTAGTCACCTTCATCGAATGCTTCAGAAAGCATAGGATCGCTATCCGATGCTAGAACGTGCAATCTTGTTGCATCTCTTGAAACCATGGTTGCAAAATCAGTGAAGCCATCAATGGCAGCTGCTCTGTTCACAACATCTCTAACTGTGAATCTAGTTGATTTGCTAACACGTTCAGCCAGTGTTCCACGGTCAGGGTTAGCGTCAATTGCGATTACTCTGTCTTCACGAACCAAAGCCATAGCCATACCTAAAAGAGTGGAAACGGTTGTCTTACCAACACCACCCTTACGAGTTAGGACTGGAACAAATCTTGCACCGCCTTCAAGGTTCGCAGAAATACGAGCATCGATAGCCTTACGTTCACGTACCTTTAGTGAATCCCCTAGGTTCACCGACTTGAAGGTTAGGAAATAGAAGAAACGTCTGAAACCTGATTCAGGAGCTGGACGGTTACGAGGTGAGACATCAATGAGCCGATCTGCGGTGAGCATCGCTGCTGGTTCAGGTTGTTCAAAAGCATCACCGCGAAGAGAATCTCTTCTGGTGTATCCAGCGGAAGAATTGGCCAAGACGTCAGTTTCAGATGCTCCACCCGAGGCGACGATAGAAGTTGATTCGGTAACTACCCTGATTGATGATGTGGTTGGGCTCAGATCTACTGTTCCTGCGTCAAGAACCACTTCGGTTAGATCATTGGTCACTTTAGGCTCGGCATTTCTGCGACGAGAAAGTCCTTTTTCTGGCTTATCAGACACTTGAGACCCTATTTCCTAATTCTGGGGAAACCTTCGTAAAGGCTAACCTTTTCAACTAGGTAAGTCTATTCGTTACAGCGGTTCTATGACGAGAATCAGGTCCCCAGCCTCAACAGATTGGGTCTTGGAGATGGCTAATCTGCGGACAGTTCCGGCTAGATTGGCGGTAATAGTCGCTTCCATCTTCATAGCTTCAATAGTTGCCACGGCTTGACCAGGCTCAACTAACGTTCCTTCTGCCGCCTGCAAAGTAACGACACCGGCAAATGGAGCAGCCACCTCACCAGGCTTTGAGGCGTCCGCCTTCTCCGCGGAAATCACATTGGTTGCTATCTTGCGATCTCTGACCGTTATTGGTCTTAGTTGGCCGTTTAGAGTGGCCATTACGGTTCTGAAACCCTTTTCATCAGCGCCTGAGATTGCTTCGAGACCAATAAAGAGTCGAACTCCCTTACTTATCTCAACCACATGCTCTTGGCCGTGTTCTAGTCCGTATAGGTAATCCAAGGTTTCAACCGGATCTAGGTTTGAGAATTGAGCTCTGAATTTATCAAACTCAGCTGTTGGGCCAGCGAATAGCAAACGGTTCAAAGTCTTGCGACGTATCTTGGCATCAGCAGATTTGAGATCCTCAAGTTCTTCAGGCTTTAGCTCGGTAATACCAAACTTAATGTTCTTCCCAGCCAACACCTTAGTTCTGAACGGCTCTGGCCAGCCACCAGGAAGATCCCCTAGCTCACCTGCCATGAAGCCAACGACTGAATCTGGAATGTCATAGTTCTGAGGATTCTCAGCAAAATCTTTTGGATCTGCATTAACAGCAACAAGGTGCAAAGCAAGATCGCCAACCACTTTGGATGATGGGGTGACCTTTGGAGGGCGTCCCAAAATCTCATTAGCCGCCGCATACATGTCTTCAACTTTTTCAAACTGATTGCCAAGTCC
>Ga0209085_1002026_pt1 | contig 11820 bp, 11 predicted proteins | sample C_131016_EF_Meta_FD_187310 | JGI IMG/M metagenome (GOLD analysis project Ga0209085, IMG submission 187310) | Freshwater microbial communities from Lake Croche, Canada to study carbon cycling - C_131016_EF_MetaG (SPAdes) (version 2) | ecosystem: Environmental > Aquatic > Freshwater > Lake...
CTGCTTGATCTACTTTTCCTTGGCGTTGTGCAATAAGCGCTAAACCATAAACACCCTCCATTTGTTTACCCGCCTGAGACTGCTTGCTTAAGCTTTCAAAGGTATTTTTAAGATCATATAAACCACTCGAAGTGCCCGACTGCTCCATACGTGCTCTAGCCTTAATGAAATAAAACTCTACTGCAGCAGGAACGGTACGCGTAGCCACTCTCCTCGCCCTATCTTGCATATCTGCAATACGATCAGTTGTTAAAGGGTGAGTACGCACATAGGCTGGAACACCTTTATCCATCACGCTGGTAGCTCTTTGTAAGCGCTGGAAAAATCCAGGAGCACCATTGACGTCATATCCGCTAGCTTCCAAAATCTGAAAGCCAACACGGTCTGCTTCGCGCTCAGCATCTCTTGAATACGAGAGCTGATTATCGATAGCCATTGCCTGACCTCCCTGCATCAGACCTGCTGCTGCCGAAGGGTTACGAGACATAGCTAATGCCCCAAGTACCATACCTGCAATCGCGATCATCGTATTAGTGGATTGCTTATCCATTTGACGCGCAAGGTGGCGTTGCAATACATGTCCAGTTTCATGGCCCATTACAGATGCCACTTCTGAGTCAGTTTCTGCACTCACTAGCAAGCCCGTATGAAAACCAATATATCCACCTGGTAAAGCAAACGCATTGATACTAGTATCTTTGACTGCAAAGACTTCAAAGTTATAGGCGCCACTACCCTGTTCATTAGCGCCACCAAGCTGCAATTGTTTAGCAGCCTGCAATAAGCGACGCTCCATAGCATTTAGAAAATCATAGATTGGCAAGTCATTTGAATAATCTGGATCAGGACGAATTTGGCGCATGATCATTTCACCATACTTGCGCTCATCAATCCGACTCAGAGAATCTCCTCCAGGATCACCCATATCCGGCAAAATAATATTAGGCTGGCTTTGTAGAGTATTGCGATTAGGCAGTTTCGAAGATTTAGCATCCGGAGACTGCATCGCTTTACCGATATTTTGGATAGCTGCAGAATTACCATCCACAGAAACATCTCCGGCAGGAGTGGCGGCATAGACTGGCCCAACGCCTGAGCACGATAAAACCAATATCAGCTGAGCGGCTAATAGGCGCCTCCAAAACGAGCTTTTTCTAAGGAACTTTATATCCTGCATCTCTATATGGTAAAACTTATCCCATGAATAAACTAACTCATTTTGATGAAAGCGGCCAAGCCCATATGGTAAATGTGGGTGATAAAGCCTCTACCCATAGAATTGCCATTGCCACAGGCAAGATCAGCATGCTTCCCGAGACCCTCAAAATGGTTGAAGCAGGAAACCACAAAAAGGGGGATGTGCTGGGTATTGCTAGGATTGCAGGTATTCAAGCATCAAAGAAAACTGCAGATCTCATCCCACTTTGTCATCCGCTGGCCTTAACTCACGTTAGCCTAGAGTTTCAAACCAATGCGAAAGACAATAGTATTACCTGTCAAGTAAAAGCGGAAACTACTGGACCTACTGGCGTTGAAATGGAAGCCCTCACCGCAGTTCAAGTTGCCCTACTCACAATCTATGATATGTGCAAAGCAGTTGACCGGGGCATGGTGATGGGTGATGTGAAGCTATTGGAAAAGAGTGGCGGGAAGTCTGGTGAATGGAAGGCTAAAATATAATTTAACCGCCTTAAAGCGGTTAAATTATTACGAAAGCTTATTGCTATATATCTAGTTATTGATCCTACACTCCGATGGCAGTAGTTGGGACAGCAAGCTTGTCTCTGTAGATCTGCAAGACCAACCACCCGACCAAGTGGCGCCCTCTGGTTTTGACAAGTCAATTGGTTTAGGTGCATTCGCATCTGGGTCATTGGTTGGAATGAGTTGCAGTGTATTCTTACCCTCTGGAGCAACACTGACCTGATAGTCGATAGCAATAGCTCCTGACGGTGTAATTTCGATTAACTTCACACTGCGTGTGGGCCCAAAGGTAAATGATCCGTTAGTAGCCTCATCCATTGCTACAGTCCCGCGACTCGCAAATGCCTCTGTGACCGCAAGCTTTGCGCTTGAAGATAAGTTCATACCCTCAACAACACGACTACGGGCAATGTAATCTTGGTATTGGGGAACGGCAACTGCTACCAAGATGCCAATGATGGCAACTACGGCCATCACTTCAATCAAGGTAAATCCAGAGTCTTGATGAGTTTCTTGTTGTTTTAGCTGGTAGTGATTTCTACTTTGCATATCTTCTAGCTCCTGCGATTAAATACCTCATCATCCAGTCTATACCCCTTCTACTCAAGTAATCTGGGCGTTAAAAAAGCCGGCTTTTGAGGCCGGCTTTGCTGATTCATTTGAAGTCTGATTAATGCGCTTCTTTTCCAGCATTCCGTTTTTTCATATACATACCTACCAAAATAACAATGACAACACCAATAACCTCAAAAGCTAGTTTTGCATCGCCTAAGGCCTCTTGGATACTGTCTTTAATAGCAGGGTCATCTACCAGCATACCGCCTGCCAGTAAGCCCAATAAGCCAGCACCTAAAGTAATGATGATTGGAAAGCGATCCATTACTTTCAAAAGAAGTGCGCTACCAAAAATGATTAATGGGATAGAAAGTCCAAGACCAATAATCAAAAGAAGTAAACGAGTTTCTTCAGGCCCTTTTTGTGCTGCTGCAGCTACAGCAAGAACGTTGTCTAGACTCATCACCAAGTCAGCAATCAAGATAGTACGAATTGCAGCCCAGATACCAGACTCAGCCTTCATGTCTTCTTCACCACCGCTATCAGCTAGAAGTTGAATACCAATATAAAGCAACAATAAGCCGCCAACGATTTTGAGGTAAGGCAATGACAATAAAGCTACGGCTGTAATAGTCAATACGATACGCAAAATAATCGCTGCTGCACTACCCCAGAAAATAGCCTTCTTTTGCTGCGCAGGCGGCAAGTTACGTGATGCTAAGGCAATCACTACTGCGTTATCGCCCGATAACAAGATATTGGCAACGATAATTGATAACAGTGCCGCCCAAAATGTGGCATCTGAAAATGCTGAAAAATCCATTCTGTCTCCCTACGATTTTATGTTTTAACTACTTTTTCTGAAGCGCTAATTACAACATAGCTTTTAATAAAGCCGCCATTTCCGATGGATTCTTTGTTACCTTAAAGCCGCATTCTTCCATTACGGCAAGCTTGGCATCGGCAGTATCGGCACCACCAGAAATCAATGCGCCAGCGTGACCCATCCGTTTTCCAGGGGGCGCTGTTACACCAGCAATAAAGCCAACCACTGGCTTTTTCATATTATCTCTACACCAACGAGCAGCTTCGGCCTCATCTGGCCCGCCGATTTCACCAATCATGATGACGGCATCAGTTTCTGGATCTTCATTGAACATTCTCATGATGTCGATGTGCTTCAAGCCGTTGATTGGATCACCACCAATACCAACAGCAGTCGATTGTCCTAAACCAATTGCGGTCAATTGGCCAACTGCTTCATAGGTCAAAGTACCAGAGCGACTTACAACACCAATGCGGCCCTTCTTATGAATATGGCCAGGCATGATACCAATCTTGATTTCATCAGGAGTAATGATTCCAGGACAATTGGGGCCAAGCAATAAAGTTTTTTTGCCGCCAGCAGCTTCTTTAGCATGCATCTTATTGCGTACTTCCAGCATGTCACGTACAGGAATGCCTTCAGTAATACAAATCACGAAATCAAGGTCAGCTTCAACTGCTTCCCAGATTGCAGCAGCAGCGCCTGGAGGCGGAACATAAATCACAGAGGTCGTTGCACCGGTTTGCGCAGCAGCCTCTTTAACGGTCCCATAAATTGGAATGTTAAAAATGGACTCGCCCGCTTTTTTAGGATTGACGCCAGCAACAAAACAATTTTTGCCGTTTGCATATTCTTGACACTTCTCAGTATGGAACTGACCGGTCTTACCAGTAATACCTTGTGTAATGACTTTGGTGTTTTTATTAATCAAAATAGACATATTGAAATTCCTGGATTATTTGTTTTTGGCAACCGCAGCTACTACCTTGGTAGCAGCCTCAGCCATTGAATCGGCGCTAATGATTGGCAAACCAGAGTCCGCAAGAATCTTCCTGCCCAACTCTTCGTTTGTACCCTTCATGCGCACAACCAGTGGCACTGTCAGGTTTACAGCCTTACAAGCTGTCACCACACCATCAGCGATCACGTCGCAACGCATAATGCCGCCAAAAATGTTCACTAAAATTGCCTCAACACTCTTGTTCTTGAGCATGATCTTGAATGCTTCGGTTACTTTTTCAGCTGTAGCGCCACCACCAACGTCTAAGAAGTTTGCTGGCTCGCCGCCGAATAATTTAATCGTGTCCATGGTTGCCATAGCTAAACCAGCGCCATTCACCAAACAACCGATGTTGCCATCTAAAGAGATGTAAGCCAGGTCAAATTTAGAAGCCTCAATCTCAGCAGCATCTTCTTCGTCGACATCTCGATAAGCAACGATTTCTGGATGACGGAATAATGCATTCGGATCAAAGTTGAATTTTGCATCGAGAGCCTTGATCTTGCCATTACCCTCAAGGATCAACGGGTTGATCTCCACTAACGATGCATCCGTATCCCAATAGGTTTTATATAAATTCTTGAATACGTCACGCGCCATCGGAATAGAGGCATCAGGAACACCTATACCTTTCGCAATGATGTCGCAGTCAGGATCTGTCAAACCAATCAATGGATCAACGAATATTTTGATAATTTTTTCTGGATGAGATTCTGCAACCTCTTCAATATCCATACCACCTTCACTCGAGGCCATGATCACATTCTTTTGTGTGCCACGATCTGTCACGATGCTGAAGTAATACTCTTTTTTGATATCTGCGCCATCTTCGATTAAGAGGCGATTGACCTTTTGACCTGCTGGTCCTGTCTGATGAGTCTTGAGTTGCATGCCCAAAATTTCAGACGCGTATTTCTTCACGTCGTCCATGCTTCTTGCCAATTTCACGCCACCACCTTTACCGCGACCGCCAGCATGAATCTGCGCCTTGACAACCCACACTGGGCCACCCAATTTTTCAGCAGCCTTCATTGCCTCGTCAACACTAAATGCAGGAATGCCGTTTGGTACAGGCACATTAAATTGGCGCAGAAGTTCTTTGCCTTGGTACTCGTGAATTTTCATAATTACTCCGAAACGGTATCTTTTTTAGTAAGCGATGAGGATTAGTTAGACCGATGCTGCCTTGATCCCATACTTACTCTAGTAATAGCGAAATTAGCCAAATTTGAATAAATGCGAACGGCTTAACCGACTTCATAAGTCTATCATGCTGCAACGCGGCAATTACCTATTTTCGATCCGTAATTGCCCTAATCAGGTTTCTGCCCGCCAACCACCTTAGAGACGACTTCAGAGCTAAAACCCTTAGATGCCAAGAAACGATATTGCCTTGCACGCTCCTTCTGATCCTGGGCTACTTCGCCATACTTTCGAGCCCAAAGCTCATAGGCACGCTGGTATTCAGTCTCCCGCAATGTCTTTAGGAGAGCCGCCGACTGTGCGCCATCAACCCCTGCCCTTTGAAGCTCATCGGCAATTTTGCGCGTCCCATAGCGCTCGCCCCGTCTGCGAACCAAGGCTTCAGCAAAACGCTCGTCTGATAGCCAGCCTCTAGCCTCAAAGTCATCAAGTACTGCTGTGATTTGTGCGAAAGTCGATTCTGGAGTCTGATCAACTTGATTACTCCCTAGCTTTGCCCATCTCGCCTCTGACTCTGCAAGCTTTGCCGCCAAACCTTTGCGACTATATTCTCGGAGTGATAAAAGACGCAAAGCCCGAGCTTTGAGACTCGGGCTTTGTTTGGTTCTTTCTTTGCTGTTACTAGCTAGCTCTGACATCGAACTATTCGACTTCCTCTTCTTCGCTCAGCACATCAGTTACTACAGCTGAGCCAGATTTAACACCTAACTTCGCACGAATTTTTGCTTCGATATCTTTAGCAATCTCTGGATTCTCTTTCAAGAAATCGCGCACATTATCTTTGCCTTGACCGATACGATCGCCGTTATAGCTATACCAAGAGCCAGACTTTTCAACGATATCAGCTTCAACACCCATATCAATGATTTCACCTTCTCTGGAAATACCAGCGCCATACATGATGTCAAAAATAGCTTCACGGAATGGAGGAGAAACCTTGTTCTTCACAACCTTCACGCGGGTTTCATTACCAACAATCTCATCCCCTTTTTTGATGCTACCAATGCGGCGAATATCCAAACGCATAGAGGCGTAGAACTTGAGCGCATTACCACCAGTAGTGGTTTCTGGGGAGCCAAACATCACACCGATCTTCATGCGAATTTGATTTATAAAAATCACTGTTGTGTTAGTGCGCTTAATGGCACCAGTCAACTTACGTAAAGCCTGACTCATCAAGCGAGCCTGCAAACCTGGTAAGGAGTCACCCATATCGCCTTCAATCTCAGCTCTTGGAACCAAAGCAGCAACTGAGTCAATCACGATCAAATCAATAGAGCCTGAGCGCACTAAGGCATCAGCAATTTCTAAGGCTTGCTCACCAGTATCTGGCTGAGAGATCAATAGATTATTGACATCAACACCAAGGCGCGATGCGTACTGCACATCTAATGCATGCTCTGCATCAATAAATGCGCACGTGCCGCCAAGCTTTTGCATTTCTGCAATCGCATGTAAAGTTAAAGTCGTTTTACCAGATGACTCTGGTCCGTAAATCTCAATCACACGACCCCGTGCAATACCGCCAACTCCTAGAGCAATATCAAGACCTAGTGAACCGCTAGATACCACTTGAACATCTTGACTAATTTCAGCATCGCCCAATCTCATGATCGAGCCCTTGCCAAATTGCTTCTCAATTTGTGCCAAAGCTGCTGTTAATGCTTTTTGCTTGTCTCCGCTCATTCCCTCAAATTCTGAGGAGGCTGATTTTCTTTTGTCATCTATGGCCATTTTTTGATTCCTTTTCGCTTTAATTGGGCTTTTTCCCGAAGTTTTATCTACTGTTTCACAACTTAGAAGTTACTGTATATAAAAACAGTAGTATTTGCAAGCGACTTTTTAAAGGAATTTATAGATTTTTTACTAGGCTAGGCTTGATAGAGGTGCGATCCCAGTAGAAAAAGAGGGGTATCGCTACTGCCCAGACTAGGCTAATCAGGCCTAAACCCGCTATTTGGGACCCAGAACCCCAGTTTGCTGCCCCCAATCGTACTCCAGCCTCATAAGATAAAGGACCACAAATTGCCCCTAAAACTATCCCTAGGACAGGCCTGCCCTTTAGCCAAGATAAGGAGCTATTGAGGGTGCTGGCCACTAAAAGCCAGAGCGCCCACATCCATACTGGTGATACATAGGGAGAGGGCCAGGCGCCCTTAAAGTCAAGAAACCCTAAATACATCAAGAGGCTATCGGTCAGGATTCCAAAAGAGAGGACTTTGAGCAGCAAGCTGAGCTCCAGCTTTGGGCTCTGGGAGCGCCAGACATGAAAAACGATATAGGCCAGACTTCCGATCACCGCCCAGAGGACCTGCTGATGAGCGGCGCCCAAGATACAAGAAAACCAACCCGCCTGGAAAAGAACAAAGTTCCAAAATTTAGCCATAGGACAATTCTAGCCAACCTAAGAAAAAGGCCACTGCCGGTGGGCAATGGCCTTGAGATTTGGTGGCGATTCAGGGATTCGAACCCCGGACCTGTGGATTATGATTCCATCGCTCTAACCAACTGAGCTAAATCGCCGAACGTGTGATTGTAGCAAATCTGCCCCATTCTGTAGCGGCCCAAGCTAGAAACCGTAATATAGGGGCATGAGAAAACATCTCCCAAAATTCCTGATGCTGACCATTCTGAGTGGTTTTCTGGTCTCGAGTGCCTCTGCAGCGCAAATCTTCATCACCAACTATCCTTCGGAAGCGAATGCCAAGGTCTTTGTGACCAAATATCAGTCAGAGGCTAACTGTATTGTGTATGAAACCCAATACTCCAGTGACAACGAGCCGGGAGTCTGGTTTTATACCAAGTACAAAAGCGATGCTCGAGCAGCGATCTACTACACCCAATATAAATCGGATGCTGACTTGATCGTCTATTTCACAAAATACAAAAGTGATGCGCGCTGTCGCTACTAACTTAATTTTTATTCATGAGACTTCTTTCAATTTCCACAGGCAAAGTTGTGCCACTGTTTGGCAATCACCACCCAGACTACCAATCGGTTGCTTCGGCAATCCATAAAAAGAGTGTTAGTAATTTAGAAAATCCCCTGCCTGTTGAGATTCATTCTCTGGGTGTCAAAGGAGATGAGCAGGCGGATCTGAGTGTGCATGGTGGCATTGAAAAAGCAATTTATGTTTATCCAGCAGAGCATTACGCTTTTTGGAATGAACTTCTCACGCGTGAAACTAAAAAGCCCACTTTGCTAAAGCATGGGGCAATCGGCGAGAACTTCACCATTGAAGGATTACTAGAATCCGAAGTCTTTATAGGTGACAAGCTCCTCATTGGTGATCTTGAATTTGTCGTTGTCAAACTGCGTGAACCCTGCTTCAAATTTAATGCCACCTTGGGCTATATAGGTGCCGCCAAAGCTATGGTGCAATCGGGTTTTTGTGGCTGGTATTTACGCGTACTCAACAATGGCACTTTGGCCGCCGGTGCCCAGATAACTATTATTGCTGGAGCAAGAGATACTTCGATTGCTCAGCAAAATCGCAATCTTCTTCAACATCGCAATCAACAAGATTTGTGGGAATAAAAAAACCCGACCATTTTGTGGTCGGGTTTCTTATTCACTGCGGACGGACTAAAGATGCTTAGTCATTTGCGTAGATATCTACGTCTTTAGTTTCTTTAACAAACAGTGTACCGATTACCAATGTCATCGCAGCGATGATGATTGGGTACCAGAGACCGTAGTAAATATTACCGTTTTGCGCTACCAAGGCAAAGGAGATCGTTGGCAACAAGCCACCGAACCAACCGTTACCAATATGGTATGGCAAAGACATTGAGGTGTAACGAATACGAGTTGGGAACAACTCAACTAGCATCGCCGCGATTGGACCATAAACCATGGTTACCAAGATCACCAAAATTACCAAGATACCCAAAACTGCAGGAAGATTTATAGCAGCAGGGTCAGCCTTTGCAGGATAACCAGCAGCATTCAATGCATCACGAATGGCCTTCTTAAACTCTGCATCTTTTGCTTTCGCATCAGCTGGCTCTAAACCTTTAGCGGTGTAACCTTGAATTTCTGTATCGCCGATCTTTATAACTGCAGCCCCACCGGCTGGGCCAGCAATGGTTGTGTAGCTCGCAGAGTTAGAGGCCATCACTTGCTTAGCAATATCGCATGAGCTAGTGAACTTCGCAGTACCCGTTGGGTTGAACTGGAAAGTACATTCACTCACATCAGCAGTAATACTTGCTGGCGCTGTTGCCATTGCTTTTTCCAATGCTGGGTTAGCAAAGTGGGTTAGGCCATTAAACAAGGAAACTGGTGTGTTCGGGATGTACAAAATGATCGCCAATAGCAAACCGCCCATGATGATCACTTTACGGCCAATCTTGTCTGACAGTGCGCCAAAGACGATGAAGAATGGTGTACCAATAACCAATGAAGCAGCAATCAACAAGTTTGCAGTCTTAGGATCTACTTTTAATACTTGAGTGAGGTAGAACAAAGCATAGAACTGACCTGTGTACCAAACCACCGCTTGACCAGCAACTAGGCCAAACAAAGCCAAGATCACGATCTTGAGGTTTTTCCATTGACCGAATGACTCTGTCAAAGGCGCTTTAGTCAACTTGCCCTCATTTTTCATTTTTGTAAATGCTGGTGATTCAGCCATGGACAAACGAATCCAGACTGAGACGGCCAACAAAATGATGGAAGCAATAAAAGGAACGCGCCAGCCCCAAACATCAAAGTCTGGGCCGGTAAATTCACGTGTGAATAAAATCACGAGCAAGGAGAGGAACAGGCCAAGAGTAGCGGTTGTCTGAATCCAGGCTGTGTATGCACCACGCTTACCATGAGGAGCATGTTCTGCAACATAAGTAGCAGCGCCACCGTACTCACCACCCAAAGCCAAACCTTGCAGCAGGCGTAAGGCGATCAACAATACGGGTGCAGCAACACCAATCGTTGCAAAGTTAGGCAAAATTCCCACAATAAATGTGGCGCCACCCATGATCACAATGGTGACCAAGAAGGTGTACTTACGGCCAATCAAATCACCTAAACGACCGAATACCAATGCGCCAAATGGACGCACGATGAAACCAGCCGCAAATGCTAACAAGGCAAAAATGAAGGCAGAGCCAGCATCTAATCCTGAGAAGAACTGCTTGGCGATGACGGCAGCCAAAGAACCGTACAGATAAAAGTCGTACCACTCAAAAACCGTGCCCAAAGAGGAAGCAAAAATAACTTTGCGCTCAGCGGCGGTCATTGGGGCTGCTTTAGTTGATGTTGACATCAATAGCTCCTAAAATTTTTATTAAATAAAAAAACAACTCGCCGATTATGCTTTGAAAAAACCCAAAGAAATCCACCACTTAGGGTAACTCCCCATCAATTTGAGTTAGGGTTTTCCCGATATAAGTGGATTGGGTGCAACATCATAAAACCTTGATAAAAGTAAGGTTTAGCCCAGCTTTATGGCAATATGCACTTTCGGGGTGCATGTTCGCGCATCCAGGTGCAAACCACAGAATGAATCAGACCGGATTTCGCTTTAATAGTCCCAGAAGTTAACAAAAAGGCATTGTCAAAAATGCCATCCCATCAAAAAATGAACAAGGAGCAATTCAAATGAAAAGACGTGACTTTCTAGGTAAGACTGCACTTGGCGCTGCTGCGGGGGTATTGGCTGCACCGGCGATTGCCCAATCCATGCCCGAAGTGAAGTGGCGCTGCGCCTCTAGCTTCCCAAAGAGCTTGGATACGATTTATGGTGGTGGTGAATTCATTGCAAAACGGGTGGCCGCTTTAACAGACGGCAAATTCCAGATTCGTATTTTTGGCGCGGGTGAAATTGTTCCAGCCTTCGGCACTGTTGATGCTGTTCAGCAAGGAACTGTAGAGTGCACCCATACTGCCGGCTACTACTTTGTAGGCAAAAATAAAACGTTTGCTTTTGATACAACCGTTCCATTTGGTATGAATCAGCGCCAACAAAATGCCTGGATGTATTGGGGTGGTGGCTTAAAACTCCAACGCGAGTTCTTGCGTGACTACAATATTATTTCTTTCCCAGCCGGCAACACCGGAACACAGATGGGTGGATGGTTTAAAAAGCCAGTGAAAACTGTTGCAGACCTCAAGGGTCTCAAAATGCGAATCGCTGGACTTGGTGGCGAAGTGATGTCCCGCCTTGGTGCTATCCCACAGCAAATCGCTGGCGGTGATATTTATCCTGCGCTTGAAAAAGGGGTGATTGATGCCGCTGAGTGGGTCGGCCCGTACGACGATGAAAAATTAGGCTTTTACAAAATTGCGCCTTACTACTACTACCCAGGATGGTGGGAGGCTTGTTCAATGTACTCCATGTACGTGAACATTAAAGAATGGGAAAAATTGCCTAAGCAGTATCAAGAAGCCCTGGCCTCAGCCTGCGCAGAATGCAACATCGACATGATGGCTGAGTACGACTACAAAAACCCAATCGCTTTGCAAAGCTTAATTAAGAATGGTGTCAAGTTGCAGTCTTATTCCACAGACATTATGAAAGCAGCCTCTACC
>Ga0209085_1002027_pt1 | contig 11818 bp, 24 predicted proteins | sample C_131016_EF_Meta_FD_187310 | JGI IMG/M metagenome (GOLD analysis project Ga0209085, IMG submission 187310) | Freshwater microbial communities from Lake Croche, Canada to study carbon cycling - C_131016_EF_MetaG (SPAdes) (version 2) | ecosystem: Environmental > Aquatic > Freshwater > Lake...
ATATGAGAGGAATGTATGATAAGTCTTGTGGTTTAATTGGATTAGAGTTACTTGATGACCAAACTGAAAACGATAATAGATTTAAAGAAATACTTAAGCAATTTAAAAAGAAAAAATGAAATATAAGTTAATCAACAGAAAGACTAGTGAAGAACATATTTGTTCTAAAGAAACAGTGAATGGATTTGATTTCTATATAGGAGGTGTCATAAAAGACATCCATGAGCTAAATGTATGGGATACAACAGACAGTACGTTTCATCCATTTCTCAAATTCATAGGCACTTCAAAATATGCAATAGAGTCTTTTGAGAAAGGACAATTCTTAAAAGTGATAGCAACAAATGACCCCTCTAAAGAAATACCTCAAGTGGTGGATGAAGTTGAAGAAATGGCAAAAGAAGTTGCAGAAATAGAAGGTAAGTGGGGTTTAGATAGAGTTAGAGCAAAAATAAATTTTTTATTAGGTTACAATCATTCTCAACAAACACATCCTTATTCAGATGATGATGTAGTTGAGTTTAATGAATGGTTAAGCTCACTTTTATTTGTGAAAGACGGTAATTATTTACTTGTTGAAAAAACAACAAAAGAACTCCTTCAAGTTTGGAAAAAACAAAGATTAAAAACTATTTATTATGAATGATATAGAAAAAGAATTTATTCCATATCAACAGAGTCTTGATATGAAGGAATTAGGATTTGATGAACCTTGTTTAGGACTATATCATAATGATAAAACATTTTATCCTACTCAATGTAAATCACATGAAGAATATCATGGACAAGTGTGTTCAGCACCACTTTACCAACAAGCATTTAGATGGTTTAGAGAGAAGTATAACATTATATCATCTGTTAGAACCCATTTCAATGAAGAATTCTTTTATGAAATATATGTAGATGTTATGAACGAAATAACTTCTAATTATTATAAAACATACGAAGAATCAGAGTTAGCTTGTTTGATTAAATTAATTGAACTAGCAAAGAGTGGCTTCCTCAAAGCTTAGCTGTCATCAAGGTGTACCTTGAGCATTCTTATGTCAAGGATACAGGGGGCGAAACTTGACAAATTTAAAAACAAAATAATATGATATTATCACCAAGAGAAAAAGCAAAGGAATTAGTAGATAAGTTTAAATATTATTCAGATGTAAATCATAACGGTAATTTTGAAAATGCCAAACAATGTGCAATAATTGCAGTTGATGAAATTCTTAACGATGATATGTTTGGAATGGAAGAAGAATGTTTTGAAAAAAGAATTAATTATTGGGAAGATGTAAAAAAAGAAATCGAATTATTATGATGGAATTTTTAATATGGTTACAAGATAATCATTGGTATGCATGTGACAAAGGTTGGTATACAACACAAGAAAGACCTTATGTTAAAGGAAGTGCTAGAAAGTATTACACTAATGAAGAACTAATAGAAAAATTTAATAATGAATAAACAAGAAGTGTTAGAATATGGACTAATGGTGTTTAACAATGAAGAGGAGAAATTCCAACATTGGTTGTCAACACCTGTTCCTGCGTTAGGAAACATGATTCCTAATGAATTGTTGAATTATGTAGCAGGATTAAAGATAGTAGAAAATTTATTACATAGAATAGAATATGGAGTGTATTCATAAAACTTTTAAAAAATGACATCAGTAGAATGGTTTGCACAAGAAATAAATAAAATAAATGTTTCTACAGAAGCAAGATTATTTATTAATAAATTGAAAGACCAAGCAAAAGAAATGCACAAAGAAGAAGTTAAAAATGGCTATAATCAAGGTTATAAGGATGGTAACGAAGACTTAGGTGATATTTGGTTAACTAATCAAAATGTGGAAAATACTAATAGGGCAGAAGATTATTTCAACAAAACTTTTAACAAATGACTAAAATATATTTAACCCCCACACTTGCAATTAATAATAATGCAATAGTTTATTTCATTGCAAGAAATTCAGAACATAATTGGAATGATTCTAATAATGTTTTTACAGATGAATTGGACCACATTGCATGGTATTTACCAGATGAAATAGAAACTGAGGTGCAAAACAAAGTGTTTAGAGTGAATGTGAATAAATTACAATACGATGGATGGATTAAAAAATTCACAGAAACGCAAGAACTAACAGAAGATTATATTATTTTATTTACAGACTAAATTAAAATAGATATGATAGAATTTAAGAATTTCTTCATTGATATTGCACAAAGTGATTTTAATTGCCCATATTGCACAAAATTGCACATTGATAAAGATGAAAAATACTTCCATCGCATCAATAGAAACAAATCTTGGATTACAAAGGTTAATTGCGAATGTGGTAAATCGTTTAAACTAACTATCAATTACAAAGGAGATTTTGAAACATTTAAAAAATAAATTATGAAAGGAATATTAAGAAAAATAGACAATAAATGGATGGTGCAATACATAGGACATCCTATTGATATTCTTGATGGAAACGAATCTTTAGTGAATTATCTTCCATTACACCCTGATGATGTTAAACAAATTGAAGAAGATGGCAGAGTGTTTGATGACATAGAATCAAGGATAAGAGCCTATCCAAATGTAGATTTTGTATTTTATGAAATATGGGAAGAGGTTGATGGTAATACTGACATTACAACTTATGCTAAACTAATTAAGAAAGACGTTGTGGATGAATTAGCCACTAAAGAATTGTTAAATCATCTGATGGATGAGTTTGGTGAATTTAAAACCACCACTATTGGTGCAGATGATAAGAAATCTTGGTGGAAGAAAGGATATGAAAAAGCTCAAGAAACTCTTTATACAGAAGAACACATGCATCAATGTTGGAATAAGGCTCTCTGGCAAGGAATGACTATAGATGATGAAAATCACAAACCAATACTTTTTGATGATTATATTAAATCATTTAAACAAACAAAATGAAGAAAGAGATTGAAATCTATGAAAGAAAAGCTGCATTTGCGGAGCTTAAACAATTTGATGTTCTTTCTAAAGAACATGATTTTATAGAAGTGGTTGAATGGCATAATGGTGAGGGGTTTGATGTTGAGATATCTGGAGAGTTAAAACAAAGGTTTCAACTAACTTATGGAATGTTCAAAGCAATGAAAAAACTTGTTAAACGATTAAATAAAGAATAATATGAAAGAATTAAAAAAATGGGCAAATGAAATTATAAGAGATTGTCCAGAACACAAAGAAGAAATACTCTATTTTGTAACTTTGTGTGAAGAAGCAATAGAAGAAGGTGGCTCTATAGAAAATGAAATACATTTATGTAAACAATCAATATTAGATTTAATAATAGACTAATGAATACAATATACGTAGCACATGACAGAGAAAATGGTCATCCTGTATTAGCTGTAGCAGATTTTAAAGACATGCAAAGAGCATTAGATGAATATTGTGGTGTTGATATGGAAATTCCACAAGCAAAACTCATCAGATTTCATCCATATGTTTCTAAATATCCATCTGATTATGAAGGACATTTTGAATATCTTTGTCGCAATGGAGACAATTGGAATGAAAATATTTACACTCAAATATTTCATATACATTGTGTTGACTTTTACACAAAATCAGTAAAATAATACCTTTTTGGGCGTAATGTGTCATAAATGATACGAAATATATGTATTTTGAGTATTATATTACCGTTTATAAAAACAAAAACAAAAACAAAAACAAAACAACATGAAAGCAATTTTGGAATTTAATTTAGATGAAATGGAAGACCAAATGTCCCATTTAAGAGCAACTAAGTCTACAGATCTTGCATTAGCATTATGGGAAATTAAACACAACATGAAGCATTTAATAGAGAATTCTCTTGATGATGACAGTAGTTCTATAGATAAACAGTATGAACTTTTAGACAAAGTGCGGGAGTTTATTAATATTACGTTAGAAGAACATGGTATTTTTATAGATGATTTAATCAATTAATCATGAAATTACTAATTTTTGACATAGAAACTCTCAAGGAGATGTTTCTGATAGGAATTTACGAACCCTCTACAGACATGTATTTCGAGTTTGAAATTAGTGCTGAGAGAGATGAGTTACATTCGTTTATTTCATTTACAGAAACTCATTCAGACTGTTTTTGGGTGGGATATAACAATCTACGATTTGACAGTCAAGTGGTAGAATGGATTCTTCGTAACGCTGAAGAATGGTATTCTTATGGTTCTTTAGAACTAGCAGCGATGATTGCTCAGAAAGCAGCAGATGTTATTCATGATGCAAATTATGAGGTGTTACCTGAATACAGTGAACACAATTTAACATTGAAGCAAATCGACTTGTTCAAAATACATCACTACGACAATAAAAATCGTAGAGTGTCATTGAAGAGACTTGAGTTTGAAATGGATCTTGAGAATATAGAAGAAATGCCTGTTCATCATCTCAAAGAGAACATGACTTTTGAAGAGAGACAATTGACAAGGGATTATTGTAAGAATGATATTATGGCAACATATGAATTCTACAAGATAACCATTGGTGACACCACTCATCCGCTCTATAGAGGAAACAATCAAATAGAACTAAGAATGGATATACAGGAAGAATTCAATATTCCTTGTCTAAACTATTCTGATTCTAAGATTGGTGATGAGATGATTAAGAAGTATTATTGTGAAGAGAAACGTATTGATTACAAAGATCTTCCCAAAAAGGGATATTTCAGAAAATCAATAGCTGTAAAGAATTGTATAGCCTCCTATGTCAAATTCCAAACTCCTCTTCTCAAAAGTTTTCTAGAAAGAATGAAGGGTGCTTCTTTAGGAATGCAAGATGATTTCAAAGAAGAAATACATTTCTATAACAATGTGTATTCATTCATGAAAGGTGGCTTACATACAGAAAACTCTCCTAAGATATTTGAAGCTGATGATGAACATTTGATTATTGATTGGGATGTTTCGTTAACGATATGGCGAAACTAAAATTCCTTAAATTGACGGGAACCTCCTTAGAGCTTAATCTACCAAACTATAGTAGAGATACATACGGTGGCTGAAATAATTACTCAGGTATGGTAAAAAAGATTAAGATTGGACAATCCGCAGCCAAGGGTCTATAATGAAATAGATCAAGGTTCAGAGACTAAACAGGGAACTTTAACTATTAATTAATATAAGTGTCTTGGTTCTATCCATGTAATTACATATGTTTGTAACATGAAATTGAATAGAAAAGAACACTTAAACAAAAGTGGAATATATTGTATAGCAAATAAAGTGAATAACAAAGTCTATATTGGAAAAGCTAAATGCATTTATTCAAGAGTTAAACAACACATAACTCAATTGAATAAAAAGAGAAGAGATGAAGAAAATGATCATCTTATAAATGCTTGGCACAAATATGGAAAAGATAACTTTCACTACTTTGTTTTAGAATATACAACACTTGATCAATTAGCAAGTAGAGAGTTATATTGGCAAAAGATCTTTAAATGTACTGACAGAAGTAAAGGATATAATTTTAGAGAAGATTCTGAAACAGGATGTATTGTTTCTCAAGAAACAAGAAAAAAACTTAGTGATGCTCAAATTAAAAGATTTTCTGATCCAAAAGAAAGACTAAAAGTTAGTCACACTCATTGGAAAGATAATCCAGAAGCTACTAAAGAAATGGCTAAAAAAGTTTCAGAAGCTACAGTTAAATATTATATTGATCAGTATAGTAAAGATGGACAGTTTGTAAGAAGATGGAATTCTGTAAAGGAAGTAATAGAAAACAATCAATCTTATAAATGGCAGCAAATATACTCAGTTTGTTCAGGTCACAAACCTTCAATTTATGGGTTTGTTTGGAAAAAAGAATTAAAGTTAAATGATGATATAGTCCAGCTGTAATTGAAAGATTACAGAGGCTGGGATGCATACTATCCAGCAATTATTATCAACAATGGTAAATATCCTGCACACTTAGGGAAAGAATTTCTTAGAGGATATAAACAAATGTTTAATAAGAGACTTGAACTAAAACCTTTAGCTAAGAAAGATAAGAAGATTAAAGGAATTGTAGGAGCATTGAAGCTTGCAGTTAATAGTGTTTATGGAAAGTCTTCTGATATGCAGAGTTGGATATATGATAGGCAGTTGACAATGTTTACTACAATTACAGGAGAAATGTCTTTGATGATGTTGATTGAGCAATATGAACTTAGAGGAATTCGTGTCATATCTGCTAATACAGATGGTGTCACTATTAGAATTAAGAAAGAGCAAGAAGAAGTGATGAAAGCAATTAACTCTTGGTGGTGTGATATTACAAAATATGAATTGGAGAGAACAGATTATTCTAAAATCATATTTTCTACAGTGAATGATTATATTGCAATAAAAACAGATGGCGAAGTTAAACTTAAAGGTGATTTTCTTACAGATTTTGAATTACACAAGAACAAAAGTGCTAGGATTGTTCCTATTGCTCTTAAGCGTTATTATGTGGATGGCATCCCTATTGCTGATACCATTCATTCTCATGATAATATCTTTGATTTTTGTATTAGACAGAAGGCTTCAAAAGATTTCCACTATGAAGGACTAAATAGAGCAAGAGGTGAAAAAACCATCTATAACAAACTCATCAGATATTACGTATCAGTGACAGGAGAAAAACTCTTGAAGGTGAAAAATCCTGAATGTACAACTAATGCTGCTGATGTATCACAAGTGGAAGCAGGTGTATGGGTGATGCACGTATGTAATCATCTAACTAAAGACCATTCTCTAGACAACATTGATTATCAGTATTACATAGAAAAAGCAAATAGAATTGTACACAAGATACAAACAGAAGGAAAGAAAAGAAGAGCAGAAATAAACCCTCAACAATTAAATTTATTCTAATGAAAGTTTATCAATTAAAACATCTCGATCCTAAACATGAAGGAAGAAAATACGTAAGTGTCATCACTGTTTATGCAAAGCCTTTGCTTCTCGAATTACAAAACAAAACACATGCTATTGCATATTCTGAAGAAGACGTAGAAATTGCACAATTGTATTGTCAAAAAATAGGAATTCCTGTTACTAAAATAGAAGTGAAAAACAAAAGAGAATTAAAATGCAAGATTTTAAGAAAGAAGATTACGAAAGAGTCCACCTCCAAGAAATGATTTTTCTTGGAGAGGAGGCTTTAAGAATAGAACAAGAGTTTTACGAAGAATTGAGAAGAAGTCCTGCAAAAATTATTGTTAACATAAACCAAGAAGAACATGAATCTAACAAAATTCAAGAACATTATTGAGAAAGGATATTCATTAGATGTGATATTTCTTTTGGAGATGTGTGAAAAGGAAGTGGATTTAAAGAAGTTTTGTGACACACCAAAACTCAAAGCTCTTCGTCAATTGATTATAAGAAAACAACTTATCAGCGAGAAGGAAATGTTAATGCTAGAAGGACAAAACCTTCTAGCTTTCTATAGAGAGAATGACAATAGTAATGTTGTTGTTTATGAAAGAAGAAAAACTAGTGAAGATGCTTTTGATAGATGGTGGAAAGCCTATCCAGGCACAGATACATTCACACACAAGAACAAATCTTTCTCAGGAGGAAGAAGTCTTAGAACTAAGAAAGATGAATGTAAAGAAAAGCTTGAAAAGATTTTGTCTGAAGGAGAATATACAATTAGTGAATTGATTGCAGCATTAGAATTTGAAGTGTTACAGAAGAAAGAAAAATCTGTATTAACAAAATCAAATGCTCTTACGTTTATGCAAAATTCATTAACATATTTGAATCAAAAAACATACGAATCTTTTGTAGAGCTTATTAGAGAAGGAAACAAAATTACAATAATAGATGAAATAGAAGGGAGTACAGACATATGAGCTTTGAGCAATTGAGAAACGAGGTGGAGAAAGGTATGCTTGGTAAGAATAAAGGAATTCCTATGGGATTTCCTCGTCTTAACAATTATATAGGAATCAGAAAACGTATTTACACTCTTGTTGGTGGGAATACAGGTTCAGGCAAGACATCGTTTATTGATGATGCATATGTTCTAAATCCTGTAGATTGGTATATTTCTAAGAACAAGTCTGACATAAAACTGAAAATCATCTATCGTTCTATGGAGAGAAGTAAAACATACAAACTCTCTAAATGGGTGAGTAGAAAGATATTTCTAGACCATGGTGTTATTATTCCCATTTCTAAAATCTTAGGATGGACAGAACTAATGACTAAAGACGAGCACGATCTTGTTATGATGTATGAAGACTACATTAATCAATTGATGGACATTGTCACCATTATAGATGGTCCAGAAAACCCTATAGGAATATCAAAGCAATTACGAGCTCATGCTATGAAAAATGGTGTAGTGGAAGAAGTGGATGAATACAACAAGATTTATATTCCTAACAATGAGAACGAAGTGACACTTGTCATCATAGATCACGTAGGGCTCTTAAAGACAACAAAAGACCATCCTACAAAGAAAGATGCTATTGATAAAATGGGTGATGAGCTTCGTTTTGTAAGAGACTTTTATGGCTATTCTCCAGTGGTTGTGAGTCAGTTTAACAGAAGTATCTCTAATGTCACAAGACTCAAAAATGGTGACGTAGAGCCTCAGCTCGAAGACTTTGCAGAGAGTTCCTCTACACAAAATGACGCAGATGTTGTATTGGCACTATTTGATCCTATGAGATATAAAGTGGCAGATCCTTCTGGATATGAACTCTCAAAACTCAAAGATCAATTTGGTGCTAAATATTTCAGGAGCCTCAGACTTATTAAGAATAGTTATGGTGAGGATGACTTACGTGTAGGACTTGGTTTCTTAGGTAATATTGGAATGTTCAAGGAGCTTCCTAAGAAGAAAGACATCACTGATGCAGACTATGAGAGTATTATTAATAAGACATACTTTTTAAACAATGACTAAACAAGAATACATAGACATTATGATGTCTAAAAATCCTATAGATGTATTGTATGTATATTATCAAGAGCATAGAGATAGGAAATATGAACTTGCGAAAGATCAATTTTTTATGTTTATACAAATGATGATGGGAAGTGTACAATATGTATTTGAAATGGTGACATCACGATTGGAACAAGAACTAAACGTTATTCGAATAACAGACGATAATGGAACAATTATAAAAATGTATTAATGACAAAACAAGATGAAATACAAGAAAGATTTATTAACAGCACATTAGAATTCTTTAAAGACAATTCTGTAGGATATTTGGAATTGGCTATGAGAATAGGTAAATGCAGAATCTCTATAGAAGTGCTAAAAAAACTTCCTGTCAGTCCTATAAATGTATTAGTTGCCTATCCAGACAACAAACTTAGAGACGTATGGATTTCTGAGTTTGAGAAATGGGAATATTCCAACCCCAACATTAGATATGTTAACTTCAGCTCTCTGAAGAAACACACTATGGATAGAACAGATTTCTTTATTATTGATGAATTTCATGCTGCCAGCAGCACAGAGCGTTCATATTGTGAAGAAATAATAAGCAGAAGCAACAATACACTTGCTCTATCAGGAACAGTGAGTGTTGAAACAGATGAGGAGTGGTGTTTAGATAGGATTGGTGTCTATAGTACAATTGATGGTATAGAAGACGGAATTCTTGCAGACTATCAAATCTCTGTTCACATAATGGATCTAGACGATGTTGTCAAGATGGAAGACAAGAATGGCAAGAAGAAAACTGAAAAAGAGAAATACAGAGCCTACACATGGGTGATTGAGACATTAAAGAGAAAACAAGAAAACTTTATGCATTTAGCATTAGCAAGAAACAGGCTCTCTATGTCTTCTATAGGAAAGATGAATCACTTAAGAATGCTTTTAGATAGTCTTTCTGATAAAAGAGTGTTGGTGTTTACAGGACTTGCTAAAGTGGCTGATGAGATTGGTATTCCTTCCTATCATTCTAAATCAAAGAATGATGATAATTACAAGGAGTTTCAGAAAAGAACATTCAATCATTTAGCATTAGCTGCTATGGGTAAGATGGGAGTGACATACAGTGATTTAGATTCTGTTATTCTGTTAAACTTCACATACAATGCTGAAGAAACATCGCAGATTCTTAATAGAGCCATCAAGCTTGACTACAGAGGAAAGAAAGCTGATTTACACATTTTATGTTTAAATGAGGCTCCAGAATTAAAGAAAATTAAACAAAGTTTAGAATTATTAGACGCATCAAAAATCAAATATTATGAAAATTGAAATTCTCAGAATTGAGAAACTTGGACAAGAGAATTGGTACGAATTACGAGTTAATGACAAATATGTTACAGGAAGTAATAGTTTAGAAAGAATTAACGACATGAAGGAATCAGTGAAAATTAATCCTGCTTGTATATATGCAGAAACTATTTTAACTTCTGAGATTATTGACGTATCTTTATAATCAAATCAATTAAAAATCAAATAAACATGGCAAGTAAATTAATTGGTATTGTTGGAGAAACAGGGACAGGGAAGTCTACATCCATCAAATACTTAAATCCAGAAGAAACGTACATTATTAATGTAGCTAAGAAAGAGTTGCCCTTTAAAGGAAGTGAAAAACTTTACAACAAAGAGAACAAGAATTACAAGGAAGTGGATGATGCTAATGAAATCTCTAGATTGTTACGCACTATTTCAGACAAAGCTCCTCACATTAAAAACATCATTATTGAAGACTCTAATTACATTATGGGATTTAATATGGTGGCTAAAGCAACAGAGAAGGGCTATGAGAAATTTAGTTTAATGGCTAAAGATATGGTGGAGCTCTTTAGAGAAGCAAGAACACTTAGAGAAGATATTATTGTATTTTATTTCACACATCCAGAAACTATAGAAGATGGTGGAGATATTGTGGGATGGAAGATAAAGACAGCAGGCAAGCTTATTGACAATCAGATTCTTTTAGAAGGACTTCTTACAGTGTGTTTATACACTCATGTGGAAGAAACTAAAGAAGGAACAATGATTTATAGCTTGTTGACAAATCGTTACAAGAAGTTTCCTGCCAAGTCTCCTGATGGAATGTTTGCAGAAGTGAAAATTCCTAATAATTTACAAATGGTGGTGGATAGTATTAACAATTATTATAATTAAAAATCAAGAAAAAATGGACAAAGAAGAAATGCCTGGTTTAATTCAGCACGAAGAATATTTACAAGAAGAATATTTAAAAGAAAGAAAGCAACATGCTCTTTCTCTACATGATATAAACATTAAGTTTTTATCAAGAGGATGTGTAATTACTGTAGGATGTAGATCAATTCCGTTCACTACAATTAATCAAGGAATGAATGCTCTTAGGGAGTATGTTAACTCTCCTATTGAATCTAGAAAAGCTTGGGAAGAAGTACTTAGAGTATCAGAATAAACAATAAAAATCAAGAAAGATGAGTATCAGCGGATCAAAAAAACAGCAAACAGAAAACTATGAAAAGAAAGTGGGACTATTTCTAGCAAACGTAATTGCTATCAATCCTACAATTGAAGAGTACAAAGATGTATTGGGCATTGAACTCAAAGAAGATTCTAAGATGACAGAATATCTTGGAGAATCTAAAGATGGTAATGACACAGTGAGAGTGGACTTTTGGATTGAGGAAGTGAAAACAAAGATGAAGTTCAAAGTGGGATTTTATTTAGAAGACAAAAAGAAAGAGAACAGAGATGGCACAAAGACACAATTCATCAACACTGTAGGAACAACATCTTGGGGAGTGGATAAAGATTCTCTTCCTTCTTGGTTTCTTGAGAGAGAATGTCGTACAGCAAAGGTGGGAGAAGA
>Ga0209085_1002028_pt1 | contig 11818 bp, 8 predicted proteins | sample C_131016_EF_Meta_FD_187310 | JGI IMG/M metagenome (GOLD analysis project Ga0209085, IMG submission 187310) | Freshwater microbial communities from Lake Croche, Canada to study carbon cycling - C_131016_EF_MetaG (SPAdes) (version 2) | ecosystem: Environmental > Aquatic > Freshwater > Lake | place...
CGGAGATCTTTATTTATCTGGAACCAAAATATCAGAAATATCCAGTGACTTAAGAGTTGGTGGGTATTTATATGTTTACAATACTCCGAATTTAGATAAGACTAAAATACCAGATACTGGAGCAAAAAAAATAATATATGAACTACCTATCAGCTAAAGACTGATGTGTTTGAGATTCACAGAGTATGCTTCTTTACAGAAGTCTGATTTGATCTCCATCTTTGTAGTGGCAAGTTCCTTACCATATATTGATTTTTTAAACTCTCTTTTTAAAAAATCAATATATGAAAACAAAAAAAATGAAAATTTTAGTGATCAAAAAAATAGTAGGTTTTTTTATCTTATTTACATCTTCCCTTTTGGCTAAATGTCAAACAACTTTCTTCACTGAAACTTTCGGGTTATATAAGAGTGCGAATCCAACAAATATAGAAAATTATACAAATTATGATAATCCCAAATATTTATTTAAGGGCATTGGTTTAATTTCTAGATTCGGGACATCGAATGGATGTGTCTATTTAAATAGTAATAATGTACCTCAAATTTATTCATCTGAAGGGGAGTATGAAGATGATAATTTAAACTACATAAAGATTGGTCCAATTTTTACTAGTATTTATGAAAATGTATCAATTAAAATATCTGTAAATTGGAAAAACATTAAAAGTAAAAGAATATCTGTTTCTTTTAGCACAGATGATAAAAAGTGGACCAATCTCAAATATGATCCCAAATGGGCATCTCCATTCGACACTCTTGTTTTTGAAAAAATACCATCAGTAAATAGATTATACATAAAAATACAATCTATTCCCGAAGATGATTGCAATCAAGGGAGTGTCTTAATTGACTATGTTTCTCTTAGTGGAGTATCCAATACCTTGGCTCTCAATTTAAAATATCCACCAGTAGCATCTACATATAATTCATCGATTGTCATAAAATGGGAAACTTTCTACATGAACACAATAGGATGGGAAGTCGAAAGAAAAAGTGATATATCTGATGATTTTAAAAAAATAGGAAATGGGACTTTATACAAAATTGAGGGAAATACTTTCTATTATAAATGTTATGACATAGATCCGATAAATGGAGTGAATATCTATCGAATAAAAGATTTAAATAATTCAGATTTTAGCAAAATTTTTTCTGCGGAAATAATTAAAGAAAATGGGGTTTTTGAAATTTACTACTTAGATATATACGGTAGAAAAATACCTAATATCGAAAATACTAGTAACTCCATATTTATTGAAGTTAAGAATTCGATACCAAAATTAAAATATATTTCAAAATGAAAATTATAAGAAAATACAGAGATTGGAAATCATCCAATATTCTGGAGAATGCGAAAGCCGCAAAAGCATTCATGATAAAAAGAGAAGCTGAAAGATTTCATAGAAAAGTTGATAAATTGACCGAAGATGAAGTAAAAATGGCTCTCGATAACAAGGAATATAAATCTGTATTGGATTTGATTAAAGATAAAAAAATTGGTGATGGATATATTTATCCATTTGTTAAATTTTTCTTCGATCACAAAGCTAGTCTTGAAGATCTGTCTCAATTTGCCGATATAATAAAAAATAATTCCTATTTAATTGGTCAATTGAGTAAGAATGTTGATTCTTTTGCCTCTATGCGACCAGGACAAGATATGAGGGACGGATTTGAGATAATGATGGATGAACTTCGTGTTCTAATAAGGGAAAAAGATGCTAAGTGGCTTTTTGATGAGATGCCAAAAAAACTAAAAGATGAATATAGAAATCTACCAATTGATAAAAAAAATAATTTCATCAACGCATCTATACAATTAAAAAAATTAGATAAACAGAATATCACTAGAATAATATCCCGTATTAAAACATTTGAAAATTCACCAATAGAAAAATTAATTGATTATGTTTCAAACTATGTATTGGAAATAAGCGATTCGCAAATATCGAAAACTATCAATAAAATTGAAAAACTTGATCCCGAAGCTTCAATTCTATATGAGGATGGTAAATATTTAGCTATAAGTATAAGAACTCATAGAAGTCAGGTAGAATTATGTTCGATCGCATCTTGGTGTTTGAATACAAGTTCTGAATTTTTTAGGAACTATGTTAAAGATGCTCTACAAATAAATATTTTTAATTTTGGATTGAAAACAACTGACTCTTTATATTTAACCGGAAATACGGTGGACTATAATAATTTAGTTACATCTTCTTATGATATAAATAACAGATCTATAAAAATGGATAGTGATCCATATGCGCATTTCATAAAATTGGGGTATCCTGAAAAAATGGCGAATGAAATTATGTCCAAGATTCCATCCGAGACTGCAATTAAAAGAATAATATATGAGATCAAATCTTATAAATCAACTGATGAGGCATTGAAGGGAATAATTAGAAAATCATTATCAGTAACACATGGAGTTGATATACCCTATGAAGGGTTTTTAGATATAATAAATATTTCCTTCAAGAAAAAGGATATCATGGAATATTATCTTAAATATGGAGTCATTAGTGTATTCTCAGCTAAGATATTCAAATCTATTCTAAATGATATAACAAAGGGGGAAATGGATAGGATCATAAAAGTTACAAAAGAAACCTTAGAAAAGCTCGATGATAATTCCGAAAATAAATTTCTTGCATCATATAAACAAATAAAAAATGTGGTTTCCCAAAAAGATGAAGTTTTTAAAGAACTTGGTATATTAAAAGAATCTATCTACATGGCACCATCACCAGTTAAAGAACCAGCAACGAAGCCAAAAATCGATCCGGGGAGACAAAAACCATTAAAGCCAAGCCCCATTCCAAGGAAAAAACCTTTCACAACTCCTGAGCCAGCAAAAGCTCAAGCTCAGGATGTGATAGAGAGGTTTGATACCATTATGAAAAAATACAAAAAAAAGTAAGGTATTACCAAGGTGGTAATGAACTAGACATTATCTAAAGAATGATGTGTAGTTCATTACCGATCGTCAAATTCATTGATTTAAGTATATATTTTCATATAATTTAATTAATTACCCGAATCCTCATTTTTTTGATATATAAAATCCGAGATGATATATCTCGGATTTTTTTAATTTATGTATTCACGAAACCCAGATACCGGAAAATGGATGAACCAAAATGATCTTCTCTTGAGAGATTCTTATGATTCACTAAAGATAGATTTAAATAAGACAAAACTTTACTCAAAATGTTTAAGTGGTTCTACATATTTGACTATAAAAGATTTCGATGATTTATACCCAACTCTGAATATAGATAAGGGTGGTTATTATGTGGGGGACAATGCCAATAGTTCTGTAAATTCAAGCATTAAGGTAGATTCATCGAACATGGTCGAGTTCTATGATAAATATCTAAAGGAAGATGCCTTTACAGTAAAAAACTCATTTACTTTTGATAGAACTATTATCGATCAGGGAATAAACACTAAATATGTAGACTTGGCCACTACTGAGTATTTAGCAATACAACCATCGAAAAATCTAATAATTGATGGTACGAGTGCCTTATCTGGGCATAGAATATTAGTAAAAGATAATACTGCTAGTATAACTTTAAAATCATCACAGAATCCAGATGATTATTTCACAAAAAATTTCCCAGTCTCTTATTATGAAATTTTACATAAGGATTCTGATTCGACCACATATCTTTACTATGACAAATCAAATGGTATTTATTTATATGATGGATATAATTTGAATAGGGAAGTTGATTTAGACTCCTACGAATCGAGCTTTAAATATATTTGTTTCTGTAAAATGGGGGAGATTAACTCAGATAAAGAGTTTCATTTACAGAGGCTAAAAAATGGATATTTTCCCATAGTCAATGATCCTATCTATTTTAAAGAGCAGAAAGGGTGGGTTATGAGAAATAGAGTTGATTACTCAAATTTATTTGATCTCAATTACTACGATGCCATCAATCAACAATCACAGGATGTATATGATCCAATAATTGGAAAAACATACTCAATCCCCCCCAGAGTATTATCAGTGGGTGGATTTGGTGTCATAATGATATCTCAAGATAAATTATCACCAAGTGCAACCCATTCGGTTTCATCAATAGTACCCAATAAATACAAAGAAACTTTAAGATCAGTCGATGGAGTAAAAAATTATTATTGGGTATGTGGAAATAAAGGAACTTTGTTGAGGATTTCTAAAATAGACTTATCCATATCTAAAATAGATTTGGGAGAAGAGTTGAATTTAACTTCCATTTCCTTCTATAATGACCTATACGGAGCTCTTGTTGGAGATTTTAATACTATATACTTCACCAGAGATGGGGGGATAAAATGGTCCAAAATAGAATATTCAGACCTAGATGGATTTTCTTATAATAAAGTTATCCACAGTGACGAAAATACCATCTATGTCGGTGGTCAGAGTGGTGTTTTTGTAGAATTCACCTTTGTTTCGCCAAATTTTGTCGCCTACTCAAGATCCATTGTTAAGCATTTATCAAAAATAGATGAATATGATATGGTTGAGGATATAAATTATATCTATAAGACAACGTGGAATAGGATAAATCCATTTACATTCTCGACTCCAGTCTCTCCTTTCGAAGATGGAAATCAAATTACATATAATTTCTATTTAAATGACAATTATAAATTTTTGAGTTACTCTATAATAAAACCATCAAATGGTGTGTATATAGATATCTCGGTGAGTGTATCTGTAACTGATCCAGATGGATTTTCATACCCCAATGCTTTTTCACCAGGGTCATTTTCTTTGCCATTAGATGATATGGGGAATCCAAAATCGGGAAATTATATATTAGACATAGAAGTCACTGCAACAAATACCAGTACTTATACTACAACAACGACAACTTTTTATGAAAGATTTTCAAGTGTATCTGGGGATATCTTATTGATTGGGGCCAACAATCAAACAGTCATAGCTTATGATCCAAATAGGATAATATCAAATATTGACAATGATTTTGTTTATATAACATTCCCATCAAATGTAAAAGACGTAAAAACGATTGTCCGTAAACCGAATTCTCAACAAATATACATAGGGGCAGATAAAATATATTCTTTTAATTTATCATCTTTTTATAATTTTGAAAATGTGGGAACGAACTTGTCTAGCGTAAAAGATGGGTTTGACCAAATACAAGATCTGTATGCAAATAAATTATTGTCATCGACAAGTTCTTTGTTCATAGTGGGTAATAATTCACTCCTTTCCTTGTATTCATACGATACATCTACTATATCAGAAATAGATCCCACTTTTTTATCTAAATTGAATTCTAGGTTTTTAATAATGGACTATGACATAGGATCCAAACTTAATTTTTTTGATTCTAATCTATCTTATAGACTACCCATATCTAAGACTTTTTCTAGTACATTATTTTCTCATACATTTTCTGTTTATTCCATAGATGGTCAAAAAAGTTGGATTGATTTCCAAAAAGATTCGCTTAAGACCTTCAAATATTATACATCTATGGAAGATTCAAATGTGGTTGAATTTTCAACAAATTTTTCCTACACAGATCAGAGTTATCTATCTTTTACTCTATCGGGTTCCCAGATTGGTAACAAAATAGATAATTTTTACCTACCAGATTATACATCGACGATAGCTCCTAGCCTCTCGTTGGGAGATACTCACTCGGAATTTATATCGAATTCGGCTTATGGTTTTAGTCCAAAATTTGGAACTACTTACAGTGCTCTTTTCCATAAAAATATATCTATATTCAAAAGATCTTATACATATCCCTATCATATTGATATTTTCAATATAGGGGATGTTCTTAGAATAAACTCCGATGTGGTCGATGATAATCTCACCATATGTAGATCCGAGATATATCTACAATATAATTCGGATGGGCCTGGAATTTACCCATCAAGAACTCAAAGTATACCTACCCATTTCGATGGGATAAAACAGGTTGATGTTTACTTGTATACATATAACAATTTTAATGAATCGATTTTAAATAGTTTAATTGATTCAAAATCCAATATTGACATAACTAACTTAAACAGATATTCATCGGTCGATTCATTGATATCGAATTTCAACAATCACCCCATTGGTCAAGGATATAGACTATCTAGTTCTAATGATGTAGTTTATCTCGATCCACTTTTCAACAATAAGACTGCTTATTATAATTTACAATTGAAATCAACAATTAATGGAAACGAAAATGATTTAGTTTATGAAAAAAGTTTCTTGGATTTTGGGTACTCACCGACCTATAATATAGAATCATATTTATCGAAAATAAATCCAATAACATTTACATCGAGTAAAGTTTTTTCAATACTTCCGATTCATATGAATATCACGGGGAATAATGGAAATAGTTTAACTCAAAGTGTTGTTTATATAGATTCCTCGAGCATAAATAAAAACACATTATTATTTGGCAAAAATTTGGAATTTATTTGGAGAAGTCTTTTAATAAATACTTTCATTGATATTGGAGCTCAAGGAACTAACACGTATTTCAACATAGATCAGATATTGGTGCAAAAGAAATACTATAATCCAGATCAAGATTATTATGTAATTGAGTTCAATAAAAATTTGCCCATAAATGAGAATATCATCTATTTTGATTTCAAATCTAGAAACACACTTTCCTTAATAAGTCAGGACTTGCAGACTTTGAATAATATTCAAAGATTGGCCGTGACCAAATCTGTACAAAACTCAAGAACTTTCACAAATTATGGGAATCTGACCTCAACTAAAATATCGACAGAATCTTATTTAAAAACCTTCGTGAGTGATTATGATATTCGAAAAAATGTAAGCTCTATAATTTATATAGACCACGACATGGAACTCTCAATGAATGTTTTGAATATTGATAAAAAATTGGTCTATAATTGTTCTTCAATTATAGACAATACAGTGAATGGGCAACACAAATTTGGATTCAATGTCGAAGGACCTCCAATCGATTTCAAAATAGGTGATGTTATCTATGTTGAATTAGTAGGTACCCAATCATCTACTATGAATGGTATTCAGACTATAATAGATGTAAATGGCAATTTAATCACCACTTCAAGAAACTATGATAATCCATTTTTAGTAAACAAAGCCTCCCTCACTGCCTTTAAAAAAGATGACTTTTTTAATTACATACCTATAGATATATTCAAACAAGTTGTTAGTTCACAGATAACAAATTCAATTGAGGTTCTTGCTCAAAATTACACATCAGTCGGATCCACATTCAGTTTAACGGGAGTAAATCTAAATAAACATAGATTGAAACTCGTTGATGGATTATTCCTAAGTGACCTAAATAGATATGCTCATTGGATTTTAGAGGCCGACATTTCAAATGCTTTATTGGGCAAAGATGAAAATGGAATAGTTTGGTACTCTGGAATTTGGAAATGTGGTAGATGGTTTGGTGGAACTTGGATAAGTGGTGATTGGTATGGTGGTGATTGGTATGGTGGGAAATGGAGCTCATTCTCTATACGGGAAAAAACATCCGATTCCATAAAAGTGGATTCTTCCATAATAGACCCATTGACATCGAGATGGTTCGATGGTAGATGGTTCGATGGTTATTGGATGGGGGGTTCATGGTACGGAGGGAGAAGATATGCCGGAGAATGGCAAAATGGTATATGGTATAACGGTATATGGAATGATGGGACATGGAATTCGGGAATATTTTCCGGCGGTATATGGGTCAATGGAACTTGGAAAACAGGAATATTCAATTGTGATTCCAAGCCTTCTTATTGGATGGATGGAACATTCCAATCTGGAGATTTTGAAAATGGAGTTTGGTATAATGGAAATTTCGGAAACACTCAAAAAATACCATCTAGATTTGGGACCAGATCCAGTAACAGTCGAACATCAAATTGGGAATCTGGAGTTTGGCTCGATGGTGAATTCCACTCAAAAATAAATTATGATTCACTCATATCAGACACTCCTATCGTATCAGATATCCATAAATATTCGATCTGGAAAACAGGGGTGTGGAATAGTGGCAATTGGTATGGTGGCATTTGCTACAACATAGATTTCAGATCAGGGACATGGCATGGGGGTATTTTAGATCAAATCCAAGTAATTGGAATTGATGCTCTTAGCTCCTTTACTAATAAAATTTATGTCAATGGATCCTTCTTATTTAACCCCGGTGATTATATATGGATCATTGATAATGATTCACAGAGCCCCTTCTCAGATATTGGTAGTAATTCGAATCCAAAAAAATATAGAATACTCTTTTCCTCTGTTGAATCTACAGAACCCTACGTAACAGGACTTCATTTGAATTATAATTTATCGACTCTTAATATAAAAGAACCATATTATTCAACAACATATTCAAATGTAGATATTGGATTGAGGGTCGTCAGTAACTTTGATCATTCAGACTGGAATAGCGGGGTTTGGAGAAATGGTATATTTAATAAAGGAAATTTTTATGGTGGAATATGGTATGATGGGATATTTAATGGAAATTGGGGAACTTAAAAAAAATATATATAGATCAATGACGATTAAAAATTACACACAATATCTAGTAGAATCATCCGAATATGAAGATTATCAGAATGCGCCCGAATATAAAGAGATTAGTAATGATTTACAAAAAATGATAAAAAAATCATTAAAGACTTCTGATTTCCAAACTAAAAAGGATTTCATAAAAGCTTATTTGATAGATCCCGAAAAAAATCAGATAGAGGGACTCATAAATGATTCTGATGTATATGAATTCTATTTGAGGCATAGAGGAGCAATAGATGAGATTCTATCCGATATTAAATTCTATGAAGAGGCCCCACTAGAAATTTCCGGCCTATATGACTATACTATTGTGGGCACAAAAAGAGCCATAAAATCGATTTTGTCAAATATTTAGATTTCGATTCAAAGATCAAAAAAATTAGCGTATTCTTTTTCACAGATCAATTTAGCTTCATCTAAAGATAGAATGTGTCCTTCTTTTTTTGATCTGAAAAGAAGTTTTACTCCATCTAAATCTTTGTAATTGATCTCACAAATGCCAACCCCTGCTTTTTCAACTATGTTGAAAAAAGAAAAATTAAATATGCGAGATCTATGTCTAGAAAAAGATATTTCTCCATTCGAACACATTTCGCTCATTTCCCAGTCCATTCCATTCTCCCTCCCCATAATTAATTGCCAAAAATCAATTCCCACAGATTTACATGATAGTGAAAGTAATTCATGGTCAAAATTAAAACACAAGAGAATATGAACAATGCCTTAACTAAATCTATCAAGAAACTAACCATGCTATTTTTTTTAAAGATGTAATAAAAAAAGTTTATCACCAAAATAGAAAATATAATCAACAAAAATATTTTCCAAGAATCTGATATAAGCCCAAATATAATCCAAATAAGATTTGCACTCATTATATATTGAAAACTAAAAAGATCAGTAAGATCCTTTTTTGATATTTTATCATTTGATGGAATCTTATTTAAAACTCTAATGTAGGATTCTACTTTACTTTTTGTTTTTTTTATTTTTTTAAATTTTAAAATTGCACCAAAATTTGATATACTGAGTAAGAATCCAATGAAATAATAGAAGGCACTAATCATTTTAATTGTTATTTTTTTCTTTCAGAATAATACTTGCCAAATATGGTAGAGCCCCACAGAAAATGACAGAAAGAAAAGAAACCAATCCATAAAAACTGCCTCTGGGTGAAAATCCATAAAATGCACATATTAAAGATATGGAAAGTACCATGTACAAAATGTAATTTGACAAAGATATGTTAGCTAACTTATTTAGAATTTTTTTCATGTTAATTAGGTAATGTTTTCAAAATTTATATTGATCGTCAAAGAAAACACAGAAGTCTTCAGTTTCTGTGATGAATTTGAACTTAAATAATTCTAACACAAGGTTATAATTATTGTTTAATGGTGTTTGGATTAGCTTCTCCAATAGAACATACAAAATAATTTACGATATTTTAAAAACAGTGGTTTAAAATATAATGTATATATTACATTTTAAAACCTTCTTAAAGAAAGTTTAAAATATATGGTAAGGAATTTGCCATTACAAAGATGGAGATCAAATCAGACTTCTGTGAAGAAGCATACTCTGTGAAACCTGAAACACATTAATCTTTAGATAATGTGTAGTTCATGATCATTTTACCAAAAATCTTAAAAAAGTTTAAAAATTAGTAAAAATGACTTTTAGGATTTAGTATATATAATTGCCTATAGTGATGTCTGGTTCAGGGATTGAGTCGGACATTAAACAAAAACAGGTGGGCGTTATCGTTAGATAAGTCTATGAAACCTGAAACACATCAGTCTTTAGCTCATGTGTAGTTCATCGGGACTCATATGAGATCATACAGGGTGGGTATCGCCTGACCATGACGTGGAGGTGCTTGGATTGACATGATCTGTGGAATGTCAAGATAATGTTATTAAAACTCACGCCACTTGCGTGAGTTTTAATAACATTATCTTAGAGTTGGATTGACAAGTTTCTTAAATTCGATGATTAATTTTTAATTTTTCTTCTCAATCTAATACCAAATGACGACAAAACATCCATTGATGTTATTTTACAAGTGGAATTTTTTTCTTCATTGGAAAAAATTAAAATATGTATGGGCATCCCTGTTGTCAAGCTATACACCACTTTCCAACATTTAGATGGAATTTTCATTCCATTTACTTGCATTTCACTATCCCATATGCCACCAGCCACCACATAAAGGGAATCTTGTTGGGATTCTTTTCTTATTGAAGTCTCCCATTTTTTCCACACTCCTCTATTTAGATTGGCGCTCTGTGGCAAACAATTGTAATATCTAAATGTATATTCATCTAATTTACAATCGTAAGCAAAATCTTCGGCATTTGCCAAATGACCTTTGTCATATCCCGAATTCATATATTCTTTTTCCTTTAGTGGAATTTTACTATCATTTTTGAATGAAAATCCAGATCTGTCGCAGTTTCCACCTCCTTTGTATAATTTGTAAGAAACTTGTGTGGGCAATAATAATTTTTTGGAAACTATAGATTCGTAAATTGGTGTTTTCACGGTATCATTTTGAGCCAAAACATTAAAATTTTGGAATAATACAATTAAAGATATCCAGATTGTTATTTTTTTTCGAGAGTTTAAGTTTTTTAACCATTTACATTTAGAATTATTCATGAATTATTCGTTCCGCTCCAGTATCTGGTATTTTAGTCTTATCTAAATTTGGAGTATTATTAACATATAAATCCCTACCGACTCTTAAGTCACTGGGTATTTCTGATATTTTGGTTCCAGATAAATAAAGATTTCCGTTAACTACAAGTCTTTTTGGTAAAGCTTTAATTGGAGTATTTCCTAAAGATAAACCACCATTAACCACCAATCCATCTGGGAGTTCTTCAATTTGGCTATCGTCGAGATATAAACTATTCCCAACTTTTAAATCTTTAGGTAAAGATTTGATTTTAGTCGATATGAGATATAATCCATCATCAACAATTAAATTATCTGGTAGGTATTCAATAGATGATCCATACAAAATCAAATTTCCATAAACTCTTAAATTATCTGGTAAAGCTTTAATTTCCGATCTATATAGACTCAAATAATCTCTAGATCCCCCAACCACATAATCATAAACTTTTTTGTAGTCTCTAAATTCATCATCCCCTATTATGTTTAAATCATAAAGAGTATTTACATCTTTCCAGTAATTTTCTATATTTAGCATTATTTATATATTATTTCTTT
>Ga0209085_1002034_pt1 | contig 11790 bp, 10 predicted proteins | sample C_131016_EF_Meta_FD_187310 | JGI IMG/M metagenome (GOLD analysis project Ga0209085, IMG submission 187310) | Freshwater microbial communities from Lake Croche, Canada to study carbon cycling - C_131016_EF_MetaG (SPAdes) (version 2) | ecosystem: Environmental > Aquatic > Freshwater > Lake...
AATCTTAGTGTTGGTGGTGAGGTTGAGTCAGAAATTACTTCAACCAGAGCAGCTTTAGTAGATTTTGTATACAGTAGACTCGGCAGAAAAAACACATAATTTTTCATTAAAGGGAGAAATAAAAATGGCTCTAAAACCTGATCGTATCGAACTCTTAACAGACGTATCATTTTTCATGAACACCACAGCAGAGCGCGGCGGCGTAGTTTCTGTTGTAACTGGTGGTTCTGGCGTATCAATGGATGATGCTGGTGCTGTTGTGGCTTATGCCGCAGCTGCTTCTGGCTCTAAGCCAGTTGGCATACTACTTAATGATGTTGTTAATATTGATCTAACTAGACAGCACATCAATTGGCATAAAGATGAAGTACAGCTTGGTGGCAAGGTCACCGTACTTCGTCAGGGTCAAGTAACAACAAATAAAGTTACTGGTAGTCCAGTAGCTGGCGCTGATGCCTATGTTGGAGCAAACGGAGCAGTTGGTACCAGTAGTACAAATGCTGTAAAAATTGGTCAGTTCTTGAGTGCGCCAGACGCAGACGGTTATGCTAAACTATCAGTCAACATCTAATTTTAAATTAAGGGAGAAAAATAATATGTCAGCTAAAACCGAAAGATTTCAGCCAACACCAGAACTCACAGAACTTTTAATGCGTTCTGGTTCGCCAAACAGAGAAGTTTCTTTAGCCGCAAATGCCGAATTTGCTAAGGCTCTAGAGCTTCCACTTCGTAAGGGTATCTTAAGTGGTGATATTCTAGATGGTATCTTCGAGCCAATTCAGCTTGCTCAAAGTGCCACTCCAGAATTTCCCCTCGACTTTCTAGCTCCTGGTACAGAGAAGGACTTTGTGGCTTACACAATTCCTAATCATGGATATATTCCAGAGCGTCACGTTGAGGCCGATTACGTCATGGTACCAACCTACGACGTAGGCGCTTCAATCGACTATCTCTTGAAGTATGCTCGCGATGCTCGCTGGGACGTTGTTGGTCGCGCTATGGAAGTGCTAGAAGGTTCATTCGTCAAGAAGATGAATGATGATGGATGGCACACTCTCCTAGCTGCTGGTGTTGATCGTAATATCGTTGTATACGATAGCGATTCAGCTTCTAGTCAGTTCACAAAGCGCCTTGTTAGTCTCATGAAGACCGTTATGCGTCGTAACGGCGGTGGTAACTCGGCTAGTAATAACCGTGGTCTACTAACTGATCTTTATGTTTCTCCTGAAGCTATGGAAGATATTCGTAACTGGGGTATTGATCAAGTTGACGAGACAACTCGTCGTGAGATCTATACAGCAGCTGATGGTAGTCTAAACCGTATCTTCGGTATTAATCTACATGACCTAGACGAACTAGGTGTTGGTCAAGAATATCAGCTATTCTACTCCAACACACTATCTGCTTCACTACCCGGTAGTAAGTCAGAAATCGTTGTTGGTCTTGATCAGCGCAAGAGCGACAGCTTCATTATGCCAGTTCGTCAAGAAGTTCAGATTTTTGAAGACGATACACTACATCGTCAAAAGAGAGCTGGCTTCTACGGATGGGCCGAAGTTGGCTTTGCCGTACTTGACAACCGCAGAGTGCTACTCGGTGCTCTCTAATCGTATCGTTATCATTATTTGATAAAAGAGAAGTAAGGGCTGGGCTTAAAACCCCGGCCCTTCTTTTTTATACTAATCGCATCTTATACTATAAGGTGTATATCTATCTAAGTATGGATAGATAAATATATTTACAATAACATTATAGGCTAATTACTATGCCAGCAAGTAAATATGACTTCTCTATAGAACAGGGAACCTCATTTAAACTTTCGTTGATATATAAAGATAGTAATAATACTCCTATAGACATAACCGATTGGTGTGCTAGGCTTGTTTGGACCACAGACGATGGAATTACACAAATTTTTTCCACCAATAATACTGATCATAGTATCTATAAGTTTCAAATTACTGGAGTTGATGGCAAAGTATTACTACAACTTCCGGCTAATACTACAAATAATTTTGTCTTTAATAAAGCTAAATATGATTTAGAATTAGAAAGTCCTTATGATATGTATACTGGAGGAGGAAAAGAAATTATTAGATTAATATTTGGTACAGTTAAAATTACTCATAGATTTAGTGAAGATAATTCTCTTTTGGATTGTCAAACATGAATGATTTTACAGTAGTTGTCGAAAATATTGAACCTAATATAATTTCTATAGAAACTAGTTTTTTAGATAATATTGGAGAAATTATAGAGATAGAAAGATTTGCTGCTCCTAGTGTAAATATAGTAAGTAGTAGTTCTATTATTGCTGTTAGCGATTTGCCAGATATTCCCTTTAGTAAAATTATTGGCAATCTTGATGTTAGCAGAATTAATAATTTGGATAACTATCTTGATGAATATGCTTTTGATTGTGGAACCCCTTAATTTATACTCTAGAACCTATGACTATTAAAAAAAATAATCGGAGAATACTATGCCAGTTCAAACAAAAATTCAGATTCGTCGCGGAACATCAGCAGAGTGGCTGGCATCAATAGATCCCCTTTCTCAAGGAGAGTTAGGCTACGATCTAAGTCTGAAAAAGTTTAAGGTTGGTGATGGGACTAGCTTATGGAGCAGTTTGCAATGGGCAACTATTATAGGAAGCGATTTAGTAGGTTCTAGTGGTATTAATATCTCTTATGCTGCAGGTAGCGGCATTGCTACAGTATCAGTTACGGGTTTAACCTCTAGTTATTTAAGTGATTTTTCTAGTGCTGTAAGCGGTTTAATTCCAGTTAAAAGTATTGTGGCTGGTACTAATATTGCAGTTAGCGGAAATAACGGAACATATACAATATCTACCAACGGATTAGATACAAATGCAGTTAAAGATGTTGTAGGATCCACAATAGTTGGTGTTAGTGGTATTAGAGCAAGCTATGACAATAGTAGTAGAATAGAAACTATCTCAGTTACTGGATTAACATCTTCTTACATTGGAGATTTTAATAGTTCTGTGAGCGGTCTATTAGGAGTTAAAAGTTTAATTGCAGGTACTGGTATAGGCATTTCAAATGCTGGAGGAAACCAGACAATTAGTATTACTGGTATTCCAACATCTTTAATTACTAACTTTGCTAGTGGAGTCAATGCTCTTATTGACAATGCTGTTAGTGCAAGTATTGTTGGTGGTAGTGGCGTAGATATTGTATATAATAGCGGAACTAATACTCTTACTGTTAGTAGCTCCTTAACGGCTGGTAGTGGTATATCTTTAACACATAATAGCGGTAATTATGTTGTTAGTTTAAGTGATCCTACTATTCAACTAGCAGAGATTACAGATCTTTCTGCTAATGCTAGAACCTTTTTACTAACACCAAGCAGTAACAATCTTTCAACTCTCGTTAGTGATGAAACTGGATCAGGCAACTTAGTATTTTCTAATAGTCCCACGCTTGTTTCTCCAAATATCGGAGTAGCAACAGGTACATCTTTTAATAGTATCACCGGTCTAAGTAGTTCAACTCCGTTAATGGACAGTACTGCAGCAGTAGGTACCTCAACAACAGCAGCTCGTGCTGACCACGTTCATCCAACAGATACTAGTCGCGCTGCTGTAGCAGGAACCTTAGCTCAGTTTGCTTCGACAACATCTTCACAACTAGCTGGAGTTATTAGTGATGAAACTGGTAGTGGACTACTTGTTTTTAATAATAGTCCCACATTAGTTAGTCCAACTTTAGGAGCAGCGACTGCTACTACTGTAAATAAAGTTACAATTACAGCACCAGCAAATGGATCCACATTAACTGTTGCTGATGGAAAAACTCTTACCTCTAATAATACTTTAACATTTACTGGCACAGATTCTAGCTCTGTCTCTTTCGGAGCAGGCGGAACGGTAGTTTATACTAGTAATAAATTAAACTCGCTATCATCTACAACTTCGTCTGAACTGGCCGGAGTTATTAGTGATGAGACAGGAACAGGATCACTAGTATTTGCAAATAACCCCACGCTTAGTGGAGTGACTGTTAATGGTAATCTTACTGTTGGTGGTAGTGGTTTGGTTGCTAGTAATATCAACAATTTTAATACTGCTGTAAGAACCAATCGTTTGGATCAAATGAGTGTTCCTACAAGTGACGTATCCTTCAATAGTGTTAAGATTACTAGCTTAGCAGATCCGGTTAGTGCTCAAGACGCTGCTACAAAGGCATATGTGGATGCTGCACGAATGGGCCTTGACGTTAAAGCAAGCGTTAAAGTTGCCACCACAGCTAGTATAACTCTATCTGGAACCCAAACTATTGACGGGGTTGCCGTTATAGCTGGCGATAGAGTATTGGTAAAGAATCAGAGTACAGCTAGTCAAAATGGCATCTATGTTGTAGCTGCTGGATCTTGGAGCAGAGCATCTGATGCTGATTCTGATTCCGAAGTTACTGCTGGACTATTTACTTTCGTATCCGAAGGTACAGTTAATTCTGATAGCGGTTGGGTACTAACAACAAACGATGTTATTACTCTTGGAACAACGAGCCTAGCTTTTGCTCAATTCTCTGGAGCTGGTCAGATTACTGCTGGTGCTGGTTTAACAAAGAATGGTAACACTATAGACGCTGTTGGTACAGCTGGTCGTATAGTTGTTAATGCTGATAATATTGATCTTGATACTGTAAGTCAATCCGATAGTAGTGGTTCTGCTGGCGTCACCTTTGTTCAATCCGTAACTAGAGACAGTTATGGTAGGGTTACAGGTGTAACCACAGCAGATGTAAAAGATGCAACAACTTCTGTTAAGGGTATAGCTAGTTTTGATAGTGGAGATTTTAGTGTTTCTTCTGGTGCTGTTAGCATCAAGAATAGTGGTGTTGATAATTCTCAACTAGCTAACAGCTCTGTCACCATTGGTTCAACATCGGTTAGTCTCGGTGAAACCATTACTTCTGTATCAGGACTAAGCAGTGTTAGTAGCACATCGTTTGTTGGTAGTCTTAGTGGCACAGCAACTAATGCTAATAATATTGAGGTTGATCTTAGTACAAGCAATGTAAATAATCTTGTTTTTGTTAACGGTACTGATGGTAATCTTAAACCTAGCGTTAATAATAACTTAAGATTTGATGCTGCTAATAATCAATTACTAGGCTCATCCAATACTACTCCAGCAACAACATTGAAATACTTTATTATAGATGGTGGGACACCATAATTAAAATTACCTTTAACTGTTTTTTATCATCATAATTCAATCTTTTATTTTTGAAATAGGTACATAGTATGAGCCGTGGTAAATTTTTTATAGTTAATGGACAAGCCAAAGTCTTTCCTCCAAAACCACCGTCTCCTCCATTGTCCTCTTTATCTGCTATGACAGTAGGAGGTTGGGGAGATCCTCATCTTTATATTACTACTAGCTCTACAGACTCTAAAAATAGAACAAGCACTAAAACAATAGCACAGTTGGGAGATAATAAACCTGGATCAGCTGGAAATAATGAAATTAAATTATTAGACCTACAAACGTCAACAGAGACCATAAAGATTTTTTATACCAATAAGCCGTACAATAATTCTACCGCCAAAATTATTGATAATATGAGAGTAGAATATAATGGAGCTTCTACAACATATAATGATACTATTAAATTAACAAGAAGTCCGGTTACTCTAAATATTTTGAAGGTCGGATCCGGAGCAAGTGCTTATCTAAATTTTGAAATAAGCTGGTCTAATATTAATAATATAGTTAAATTTGGTGGTGCTATAGTACCCATTCTTAAAAGAGTAGCCAGTAATAATGGAACTTTATGGAATGGTGGAGACGGAGCATCTTGGGACGGTATTGGCAAAGCAGTAGCTCCTTATGGTCTAACTAGAAGTAGTTTTGAGACTGGTTTTGGAACCCAAAGTGTATCAGAAGAGCTAACATTATCAGAAAAAGAATCAAACTTTATAGCCTCGGCTACAGAGAACTTTACTCAAAATGGTAGTATCTTTGATAATTTGCAAAATCTTGGAGCAAATGGTGAAGGAAACAATGCCGCTATTGGAGATTGGGATACTACGCATGCTGAAATCTTACCAGTACTTTCCGATCCTGGAGGATTAGATGATGCTGTTACTTATTTTACTCCTTCTAGTGTAAATTATATCCCATAATATCTTTCAAAGTTATAAATATGAAAAACAGTAAAGTATTTATTAAAAATGGTCAACCTTATGTTCTACCAGTTCGTTTGATAGACGGTGTTTTGTCTGGTTATGTCGAAGGAAACATAGCGATAACACCGAGCCCCTCTGCTACTGCTACACCAACAGTAACACCAACACAAACGATTACTCCCACTTCTACAACTGCTTCTAGTGTTGTATTCACCGTAACTACCACGGATGGTTTGGGGTCTACCCGTCCGACAGTGTCAGGAAATAGTACTTCAACACTTCAAATTACATCTGTTGTTAATGCCGGAGTCTATTTCACTGTTAATGCAAATTGCACATTGACCATAAATAGTGGAACTATAGGAGACCTAACAGCATTGTGTTGCCCTTATGGTTCTTCTGCTTATTCTACATTCCCATACGATGCCACTGGCGACGACAGCGAAAAAATCAGTTATTGGACGGCTGTTCCACAATCAAAAACCTTGACCGCAAACGCGCAGTACTTTTTATTCCTTCGTGGTTACCCAACATCTAGCAACTATAATTTCAGTTTGACGTCGATAACCTCAACAACAGCCACCCCTACACCAACAATTACCGCCACACCAACAGTCACACCAACACAAACGGTTACGCCAACAGCCACCATAACACCAACACTTACGAATACCACCACACCTACCCCAACAATAACAATTACCCCTACTTCTAGCTCCATACCAGCTACTCCTACTCCAACAGTAACACAAACCCCATCATCTAGTCCAGCAGCAGCTAACAATGGTATTATTATACAATCTAGCGTATCTAGCACTCCAAGAGCACTAATCGGCGGAGGAACAGCATACAATCCAACATTCATTAATTCTGATTATAGAGCATACTTTAGCAATATAGTAAACCAGACTAATGAAACACTTGTAAACGGATCATTGCCTTATGACAATATTCATGGAAAATACATAAACAATACAAATAGTTATGGATATCCTTGGTACTATAACTTTATAGTTCCCACAATAATAACGAAATACAGACTGTGGAATGCCTTTAAGAGTGGCGTTGCATTTCTTGATCCGAGCAATAACTCCACAAGATACTCCGATTACGGAAATCAAACTCCTCAAGGATGGAAACTGCAAGGATCGTTAGATGGAGCTTCTTGGACCGATGTGGATACCAAGACTAGTCAAGCCAGACTTCCATATGCCACAAGTGATAATCCAAGCACTAGTGCATATAATGAATACACAATAAGTAGCCCAGCAGCGTATAAGATTTATCGTTTCTTAGTGACTGCTGGAGGCAGAAACGGATATAATTGCAATAAGTATGGAGACTGTTATTATGACTGGCAGCTTGGACAACTCCAGTTGTGGGGTTATGAAAGTCCTTCTACCTCATGTGGTCTTCATGGATACTATGGAAGCCTGCCAACAGCAAAATACATAACCAGTTCTGGAAGCTTGAGCAGCATATCCACAACTAGCGGTAATTACTACTCATTCAGTTATGTTTTTTACAACTCTGGTTTCCTTGGTCATGACAGTAGAACAGGAGCGGTATACTCTTATTACACAAGAACCTGGGACCATTACTACAGAATAACTTCAACCCCAGTCGGACAATACAAAACAGAATACATTGGATTTGATTTTCCAATAGTATTAAATGGATACAATATTCGTTGTGTTGAAGATATGGTAACAAGTTGGGATATTTATGGAAGCAATGATTTGAGTTCTTATACATTGCTGGACAGAAGAACTGGGCAAAGTACTAGTTCAATATCAACGACATTCAGTTTTAGCAATTCTACTGGGTACAAATACTTTAAATTTGTGTTCAAAGATGGAACTCAAAATTGTGGAAAGGGCGGCTGCTCTTGGACCGCAAATATAGCAGATATTATCTTACGGGGAACATTAATATAAAGGTGAATTATGCCAAGTGAAAGAGTATTAGTAGGAGGAGGAACAATATATGATCCTACAGCAGGATCTCAATCAAGCAACTACTACAAATTTAGTTGCTATGATTTCTATAAATATGCCTCAACCGGCACAAGACTCCAGAATGGATATTTGCTTTCTCCTTATGCTAACGATATTCGCGACGGCATCTACGCTGGTTATAGCTACAACATAACCACAAATAACCTTTTCACAGGAATTTTGCCATACCAAAATGCATATGAAAACAACTACTATTGCAATAGTGTATATTATTGGAGTGGAGGTCCACTCACATACATTTATTTTGACTTTAATTTACCCGTCGTTTTAACCAAATATAGGATGTGGAACGGATTTGTTAATGGCATAGGAAATATACATCCTGGTGTGAGTATTAATTATGGTCAGAAAATACAGTCTCCCCTAAGTAGCAATATAGGATCTGATTATCCTAGGGATTGGATTCTTTATGGAAGTAATGATTTTATAAATTGGACAACGGTAGACAGTAGAAGTTCTCAAACTTTTAGTTACGCAACCAGCCGATTATGTTCATCAAGCCCCTACAATCAATACTCAATAGGTTCGCCTGCTGCCTACAAAGTTTATAGGCTCGCAGTAACAAAGGGAAGTACAAATTTTCCCATCGGAGTAAATTGTAGTAAGGGCGGATGTCAGTACTATGATTATCCATTCTTTCAATTGGGAGAAATGCAACTATGGGGATATGAAAATCCTTCAACAAGTTGTTCAATACATGGATTTGATAAATTGTTGGGTGGAGTGTCTTATTCTGGGGATACTAACATAAAAAATGTTTTTGGCTTAGGATCTCCGTACAGCGGCCATGATTTTAGGAAAAGTGATGTTTTTGTAAATGGCACTACAAAACCAACTAGAATATCTTGGGCAACTGACATGGGGTTTAGACCCAGCGCATCCGCTAGTCTCACGGGAACAATTGATCTTGGGCAAAGTATCAAAGTAACATCTTACAATATAAAAGGCGGTACTTTTTATGGGGGTGTTAATGGTTCTCCAACATACTGGAAAGTTTATGGGTCAACAGATAACACAAATTGGACATTACTTCAAACAGTGTCAAATAGCACATCAACAAATGTATCATCTTATACAAAATTTGATTTAACTACCACAGGATACTATAGGTACTATAAGTTTTCTTTTACACAAGGAAGAATATACAGTGGGGGTTGTGACAAAAGCGGTTGTCCTTATCCAATAAACGTTAGCGATATTCAATTAATAGGAGCTTTTAATATATGAGAGGAGTTTGTGCATTATTTAATAACAAAGCTTTGGTTCTTGTTACAAGAAGTGGAAGTCATGCTTTGATGAACTTGATGCTTCCTAAAGATCATATTAGAACTCAACCAGAACATCTAAAAGAAGAAAAATGGCATCCTATAATGAATCTTAGGGGTCATGATTTAATAATGGGTTTACCAGAGTGTGAAGTTTGTTGTATGGTGAGAGATCCAGTTGAAAGATTTAAAAGCTCTTGCGCAAGAAGGAATAAGACCGTTGAAGAAGGAATATTAGAGGATGAAGTTCACTTTTGGACTATGGAAAGCATGGGGCTTTTAAATGATAATATTAAATACTTCTTATTTCCAGAACAAATAGACGAATGTGCTGCTTGGTTAGGACTAGCAATACCTGTACCAAGGTTAAACGAAGAAAAAGACGAAAAAAAACCAGTTTTAACTGAAGAACAACTTGAATTAGTAACCAAACAGTATTATAATGATAATGAACTATACCAAAAATTAAAGGAGAATTACTATGGCAAATAATTTTAATAGTCAGGTGTTATTAGTTCCTAATTTTATAACAGCAGAAGAAATTCAAGCTCTTAAGGATTGGGCTAATCAAGCTGTAATTGACGGTCAGTTTGTTGATGGAATTACAGGAGATTGGGATAAGAAAGAATTTAGCACAACAAAGAAAAGACTCACCAATCGTATGAGTCAAAATATTAATTATCCAGAATTAGTAAAGACTTTACAGGACAGAATTCGTCAAACTGTTCCGCTAACAGCTGAAGCTCCAGTTATTGAGGGACACGGTAAAGATGGAGTTGTTGTTAGTGTAACCTATAATGACGGAGATGTTTACAAGCATAAAGATCCTAGTGTGGGCGAAGGGGTTGTTGGATTAAGATGCAATATTCTTGCTAGCAAAGCAGAGAATGGTGGTACGGTTCATGTTGAGGATAAGACTTATGATTTAAATGAAGGAGATATGATGTGTTATTTAGTAACAGAACTTTATCATAGTGTTGATGTTTGTCACGGAGATAATCCACGAACACTATTTATGTTTGGATTTGTTGTTGATAAGGATAGTTGGAATAATCAAACAACTTAATATTGACAACTTTCTTTAAATAGGTAATGGGTGTATTATAATTAATATGCCTTTCCTATAGGACTTTATTAAATGGCCGTAAATGATCTTATACAAATACGAAAAGGAACAGCTTCAGCATGGACTTCGGCCAATCCAGTATTAGCTAGTGGTGAGCCAGGATATGATCTGACTAATAAAATTTTTAAAATTGGGGACGGAGTATCCAACTGGGCTAGTTTAGGTAGTATAAACCTAAGCTCATCTAATATCACAGATCTTAACTCTTCAGTTAGTGGACTTCTTCCTGTTAAGAATATTGTGGCCGGATCTAATATTACTATTAGCTCATCTAGTGGAACTTATACTATTAATAGTACCGCAAGTGGGGTAGGTGGATCATCTTCGACTACCGTAAGAGGAAATGTTATTGCTAGTGGAACATTGTCTTCTTTTAATGTTAGTGGAGGTTACTCCCCTGGTTATTTAGACTTATTTCAGAACGGTGTGAAATTATTAAGTGGTAGTGATTTTACTGCAACTGATGGAACTTCGGTAACATTAAGTAATAGTGTTCCATCTGGAACAGTCTTAGAATACATTAGCTTGGGAACTTCGGTTTCTTCTTCTAATTATACTAAATTAGATAGTATTAGTTCATCTTTTAATGGATCATCTACATCATTTGGATTAGCAGTTAGCGGAACAGCGTATTATCCTGTTAGCGCCAATACTTTGGGAATTTATGTGGGTGGAGTTGCTCAAGAACCAATCTCTTCATATAGTGTTAGCGGATCTAATATAGTGTTTACTGAAGCTCCAGCTAGCGGTTTAACTTTCTGGGGAGTTGGTTATGGAACAACAGCAGTGGCAACATTAAATGGAATAGTTCCCGGCTCATCAGGTTCACCAGCTATTAGTTCGTCAAATGATTTAACTAGTGGATTTTATTTTCCAAGTTCTGGCAATATTTCAGTAGCTGGCAATTTAGGAATAGGAACATCCTCGCCCTCAAGCAAGCTTCATGTAGCTGGTACTATTACTGCTAATAGTGGTAGTTTTACTTCGTTATCGGTTAGTGGAATTCCATTAATTAATGGTGGTTATGACTATGAAATCCACGTTAGTCAAATAGATGGAAATGATACTACTGGTAATGGTAACTTATTAAATCCAGTTGCTAGTATTACCAAGGCTTTAACTTTAGTAGGATCTCAACGCAAAACAATTATTGTTCATCCCGGTACTTATACTGAAAATCCATCAATAACAGTTCAATATACAACTATAACTGGTCCGG
>Ga0209085_1002037_pt1 | contig 11778 bp, 30 predicted proteins | sample C_131016_EF_Meta_FD_187310 | JGI IMG/M metagenome (GOLD analysis project Ga0209085, IMG submission 187310) | Freshwater microbial communities from Lake Croche, Canada to study carbon cycling - C_131016_EF_MetaG (SPAdes) (version 2) | ecosystem: Environmental > Aquatic > Freshwater > Lake...
AAATCATTTGACATCGTTAAGTTTCTCGCTCAGCTTCAAAACGAAATCTGAGTGAGGATCCTTCCAAAAGAAGATCTTCTGAACGATCTGATACGGACCAATCCAGTCTCTATACGGTCCGATGTTAATTTTCATTTGAATCTCCGGTCACATGAACGCGAGCCAGTTTCTGCTCGCGAGTCCAGTCAACAAGATAATCGTTCAGTTCGTCATGAACGCGGATAGCTTCGTCGTCATCGATTTCGCGAGAAGAAACAACCATTTCACCTAGATGCATCTGACCAAACTCATCAGCCTCTTGCATATGGACACTGTCTTCCGCCCATTCTTTTTTTTCAGTATCAACCACATACACCACGCGATACTGAGACAAAGCTTCAACTAGAAACTTAGCCATTACGATCTGTCTCCTTTTTCAATCATTGGCGTCGTGTGACGCAGCTCATATCTAAATCTGTACCATTCAAAACTGATACAATAACTTCGACGGTTCGCATATCTTCAAGACATGCCTCGACAGAATTCGATGTCAAGCTGATGTTCATGGGGCTGCCTCCCAGCATGAATGTTATAAGAAGCACTGTAAAAAATTCCATCATTTTCTCCTTTCATGATAAGAATGGTAGTCCCACCCGGAATCGAACCGAGACCGCGCTCCAATCCAGAGCATACCCAGTGTATAAGGCTGGCGTTCTACCGTTAAACTATGGGACCAAACTAAAAATCAATTGTGGCAGGTGAGGTATCTCCATGCGATCCACAGAACCGATGGTTCCCATTCTCCTTTTACGGATGATCAGTCCGCTCTACTGTTCTCGAGACTTGCGTAGCCATACAGTAGACTTTACTTACCACAAACTTTTGGACCTGGTAGGACTTGAACCCACAACCAAACCGTTATGAGCGGTCCGCTCTAACCATTGAGCTACAGGTCCTCAATCAAAAGTGCCTTCCGCAGTTCTTCGTAATAGCTTTTCGTATCTTCTAAATTCAACGAACCGAAAAAGAACAAAACTGAACCGAGGAAAAAAAGACCGAATGACGCAGCTAAGCCAAACACAAAATAACTCGCAGCTGCTACGATCAATATCGCGTAAACGTGATGTTTCAAACCTTCGATGAAGTTTTCGTAGTCTTCATTTTGCTTAATCGTTACAGCTATAACAGCTGCAGCAAAAGACTTAGCGAAGAAATACAAAAAAACGATAGCAAAAACAATCAGCAAAATCAAAAACATTGTCATCTCCGAAAAGTTGGTATAAATCGTTTTATATCCTCAATATTACTAAGGATTACAAGATTAGTCAAGACTTTTTTCAGATGTTCAATCTTTTTTTCTTGAACTTTGTAGGCGTAATCGTTTTTAGGATCCAGGAACAAATCGTAATCCGGCAGATAAAAATCAGGAAAATAGTGGTGTTGTTTTCCTTCTTCATCAAACCATTCGATTGGTTCAGGTCTTATCCATCTTATATTTTGCTCGTCTAATCTTTTTGCTAGGGATAATTCCCAACTCGAGTCAAGCATGATTCCTTTATACTCTATCATTTTTCTACGAAGTCTTCTATGTTTAGAAGCTCGAGCTTTTTCGCTAATCAGTTTTTTCGTTTCTTCGGTGTGCATTTTACCACCAAAAAATGTTGACCTATTAACGTGATCATATTTGCCTTCGGCATGCGCTTTTGAAATGCCCAAAGCTTGTTTCTTTTTTGATTCCTCGTTTATACCTGCTCTCATAAGAGCAGTATTTTTTCTGTATTGTTCTCGTTTCGGATTTTTATCACACCATCTAGAGTGATTTGCCCGCTCGCTTCTATTTAACTCTTCAAACAACAATCCGCAATGTTTACAATAGAGACTTTTCATTCTTATTTCCTAGATAATGGCGCGACTGGAGGGACTCGAACCCCCGACCCCCGATTTAGAAAAACGACGCTCTTTCCAGCTGAGCTACAGTCGCTTATATCTATTTATAAAATGAAGGCTGATGCCTTATCCATTAGACCACAGATCCATAAGTAATTATACCCTACTTCTGGGTAAAGTCAATCGTTAATTTGAAATACCGAGAACCGAACACCTGGGTTTGATTCTGGCTTATACACACTGGCGTAAGACTCTTTACCACCACCGAGGCTGGGTAGAGTTACAACATAGCACTTTTCGATAGCTCCCCAGGGTGTCATTACGTTCTTGTAATAACCGTAGCAAGGTTCTAGTCCATCTCGGTCACCGTTCTTGTTCTTACGGTAGTCAGGGACTCGGACTCGATGTCCATCGATAATCGTGAAATCGTAGCTTGTCATTTATTTATACCTTCAACAGAATGGTGTTTTCGTTAACTCGATGCTGTAGCACGCAGGTCTTGAGCGAGGCTATCATCTTACCGAAAGCTCTTTTACCACCACGCAGAGCGATTTCAATATGCTCCTCAGTCTTGCGACCGATGCGATAAGTTTTGCTCTTTTCCTCATCGTAATTCAGGATCGTAGCACCCTTGACGTCTAGACCCGACTTCCCTACGGCTACGAAGTGCGTAAGCGTCTTGTATCGGGTATTGAACGTAACGAGCTCCTCAGCGCCCAAAACCTTTTCCGGGTTGATAGAAACCACCTTGAAATCCTTGCTCTCTTGCTGAAACTTAAAACTCTGCAGCTTCTTATCCGGAGTGATAACCTTCTTCTTACGGATCGCAGGCTTTTTGTTGGAAGAATGCCGATCGCAATCAGCCAGGATACTGGCATAGAACGCTGCGCGCTGCTTCAGCTGCGCTGAGGTGAAGCTCGAGTATCCTTCCTTCAGTCCAGAGTCAGCGTTACGGCTGATCAGCAAGGCAGCTTCCTCAGCGATCGGACGAAAGAATTCCGCAACGATCTTAGCCTGGTTGGCAGGAATCTGTTTCTGCTGTAACCAATCGTACATAGACAGAGTCCAGCCATTCTTGTCAATGGCTTCGTCGAACTCGCCGATAAACTCCGAAACCTTATCCTTGATACGGTCCTGGATGTTTACCTTCGGTAGCTCGGGCTTCTTGTCTTCATCAGTCGTCTCAGTCTTAGCACCTGCCTTAGTGAACATCTCCTTGATACGCAACTCGAGCTTCGCCATGTAGATATCGTTGAGGATACCACCACGCGTCAGAATACGCGCGAGCCAACCAGCCTGTAGGTTTACCCAGGTCTCGGGAACACGCTTCAGGGTCTTGATATCGTCATTGCGCTTATTAGCCTTGAGATACGCCTCGACGTATTCACGCGCATCCACGCGCGAGCACATGTAGTTATACCAGTTGAACACTCGAGTCAGATTGATATCGTTGACAATCTTACCCTTGACATCTGGCTCATCGCCCATATATTTTAGATCGGCGATGCGCTGCACCGTCTTACCGGCACGAACCTTTTTAGGTTTTGACGATTTGAGTTTAGCAACAGCCATACGATTCAATCCTTCTCGAGCGTTGATGGGAACTTATAACGTATTATAACCCTATTTTGAAAAAAAGTCAAGAGTTATTTTTCAACGGCGATTCAAAACCCTATGCTCTTCTCGCTTCTGCGCGTTTTGTTTAACTGTCACCCATTCTAGATTCGAAGGATGATAGTTCTCAACAACGTGATCAATATGATTGACTTGGTATCCTCCTCGAAGCAAAGCTTTGACTGAATCAGGCGTCTGTTTCCATTCTGACTTGGTCACTCCAATTGGAACTGGAAACTTATGCCATGTTTCACAAACAACCCTATGAGCCATTTTTGTGTGACTCTTACCATTTATGTTAAGAGCAACTTTTGGGTATGGACAGTTACCAGAGGCTTTAACTACGAGTTTACGTAAATAATCACCTCGCTTAGTGCTCCAAATATCTCCGTTCCGACAAACGAAATAATCCGGAATAACTTGTCCATCAACAATCACAGGCTTCATTGTATTGGTTGTCATTTTCGTTTCTTTCATTTCAAAGGTGTTGGCATCGGACCGATGGGTGGGAAATTTCGTTCCCCACCCAAGGTAATCACTGGCTCAAGTGGCTTCCGCCATCTCGAGCGCAGTCTCAAGAGCCTTGGTCTTCAGGTTCTTGTTATAACCATACCAAGCCGAAGCCAGGCGAGTGTCAGCAGTACGACCTGCCAGGTGGTCCGTAAGGTAAGTCACGGTGTTGAATGCCTGCCACCAGGATCCACGAGCGAACTCGGCACCAGGCTGCGTATCAAGCACGCCGAGAGCAACGTTGGCGTTCTTGCTGATCTCCTTCTTGGCGTTATCGCCACCAGCAACCGGGAAGATGCGCTTGAAGTAGTCAACTACGTTCTCGTTGGTATAACGCTTCGAACCCAGGAACTGAGCCATTTCCTTGTACTTCGCCAGCTTCTCAGCCGCGATACCGAGCATCAGCTTGACGTTGTCACCATCAAACTCGCGACGGTGGGAGATCTTCACCATACGCTCCACCTTGGTATTCAGCGACAGCGTAAGAGTGTTATTGCAGACGACACGGATCGGAGTGAACCGAACGTCAGTGCTGTAACCATACTGGTGGAAGTTCGTGAAGTGCAGGTAGGACTCAACGCTATCGCCACCGAACAGCGAGAAGCCATCCTTCAGCTTTGCCAGAGCCCAGACGATCTGACCACCGCGCAGGCTGCCAGCAGTATGCATCTCCATATCGCCCTCGGCGATGAAGTCGTTGAAGAACTCGAAAGCCTCGGAGTTCTGCACCGGATTCCAGTCGTTGGAGACCACACCAAGGATCTTGTTATCGGTCTTGCGAACAAGAGCCGAGCGATCCACGGAGACGTTCTTGCCACCAACCTTGGCGAAAGCTTCAATCTTTTCCACTTCCCAATTCAGACCAGCAGCCTCGAGCATCTGCTCGGGAGTCAGGTCGTCAGGGACGCGAGTGCCCAGACCGTGCCAGGGAAGATCCCCAGCGTAAGCCATTTGAGCCTTACCGTTAACGAATTCAATTTCATGAGCCACTGTTCAGGTTTCCTTTCTGTTTCAACCTTATAAAAGCATCTTAGCCTAGTTTCTGAAATAAGTCAAGCACTTTTTTAGAAAAATTACGTGGCAGCCGCAGCTTTCTCGCGAGCAGCCTGATCCAGCTGCTTCCAGTATTTTGCGATGCGCATCGTACCACGAGAATCAACCTTGAGCCAACGCTCCACCTGCCAGGGCTGCAGCGTCTTATGCTTCAAGAACGTCTTAGCGGTAAGAGAACCGCACTTCGCGTCCGAGCCAGTGAACCCGATAGAATTCTCGGTGTTCGTCGAGTTCGTCTGGCGCTCGGACTCCGTCTGGCGCTTGAACAGGACCAGGCAGGCTCGCCCAACGATCTGGGCTTGCTTCTCGGGGTTGGCTGCCTGGATCATCTTAGTGAGGCTATCTTTGGTGACCATCTCTCTATCTCCTTTGTTTCAACCTTATAAACTCATATTAGCCCATTTTTGAAAAAAAGTCAAGGAGTTTTTTTGTTAAAAAAGATTAATCTTACCGACCGATGTCGAAATAGGACTCGGACTTGCTGCCGGCATACATCTCTAGGATGGCACGAGCCACGAGGATAGCCTGCTCCTTACTCATAAGAATACTCTGCTCAACCTCGCCTTTTGACGAGACATCGCGAATCTCAACGCAGCACAAACCATCGCGGTCCGGACCAACGTGAAAATGATTTCCTGTGTCTGAGTCATGAATCTGAGTGACTCGCTGGATATAATACTGCGTCATCTTATCTTCCTTTTTCAAATTGAACCGCCATCGAACCGAGCAAGAATCAAATCCAGCTTGGCATCTAACTTACGAAGAAGCTCAAGAGTTTCGCTATCTTCTTCCTTCTGGTCTTCTGCAGCCAATTCCGGGAAAGGCTCGTTGAAGAGATTTTCTTTCTCTTCCCGAGTCATAAGCTCCCAGCAATAAACGAACAGATCGCCATCTTGATAAAGCTGCCAGCGAAAACCCTTTGAGTCAACGTAACATGCGTTGTCTAGGATGTTCTGCCAGGTTTCCCAGTATCCGCAGCTTCCAGGACCTCGTAAAAGAATCTTTACATCTTCTGGATCATAACCTTCCCAAGAATTACTGCCTTCCAAGCTTGTTTGCGCAAACATCTGAGGAATATAGACGCCGTGCCTATCGCTCAGAATAATATCAACACCTGACATATTTCGTTTCCTTTCAATCGTTTTCGCGTTCAATACCGAAGAAATTACAATATTCTTCGTCGGTCATAAGTTCGAGGCAGTAAGAGAACAAGTCACCTTCCTGCCACAAACGCCAGACATTACCGTTCTTATCGATGTAACAAGCGTTAGATACGACATTCTCCCAGGCTTCCCAGTAGAACTCGTTTTCAGTATAATCAGGACCAGAAAGAAGGCAGTCACGATCGTGATCGGACACACCCCATTGATCCATATGATAGCTCTCAGCGAAGTTTTGAGGAATATATACTCCTCGCGAGTCGCTCATCAGGATTTCAAATCCACTCATTTTCATACCCTTTCAATCATCATCACATTACTGATTATACCGGGATTGGTAAAAAAGTCAAGGACTATTTCAGCCCTCGACAGAAAGATCGAGTTCCTCGTCGGCGACGTAGCCTTCAGAGAGAGCACCGAGCACATGCCGCTGAACGGCAAAGTACTGGAATTCCTGCACGACTCCTCCCCAACACACCGACACCACGTAAGCGCGAGCCATGGACCGAGCCTCAGCTAGATCGCGAGCCACGCCCACCACGGAGCGCTCGTAGGAATCACCGAAATCCACAACCAAAAGTTCCATGTTCAGGTTTCCTTTTCTGTTTCAACCTTATAAAAGCATCTTAGCCTATTTTTTAAAAAATAGCAAGCACTTTTTTCAAAAAAAATCAAAAAACTTCCGGATCAGCAGCTTCAGCCTTGGGCTCAGGGTAGAGGCGATCCATAAGACCGCTATTCACCATATCGCGCAGACGTTCAGCCACCAGACTGACGATACCACCCTCGCGTGCAGGGGAATGGGCTAGGACCCGGAGCAGGAGTGCCCGTTCCTTGGGGGTCATCATAGCCAGGGTGTCGCGTTCGTATTGGGTCATCGGATTTCCTTCATTCATCATATACGTAGTATACGTTATTTTTATAAAAAAGGCAAGGATTTTCTTATTGAAAGAAATCAATGGCTTACGAAATCATCTTAGCTAAGTGGTTGATTTCATTGAAAATAAAAAAAATATCAAAAAACACGAAAAAGTGCTTGACTTATTTTCAAAAATAGGGTAAGATGCAATTATGATGATGAAGGAAAAGCCGATGAACGTGAAAATCTATGAGATCGTTACCCGTCTTGAAGCTGCCGCTCTGGCAGAGAAAAATGACGCGAAGTCCAACGCTCTGTCGCGGATCGCCGAGCGCGTCGCCGAGGTTGGCACTCCGTACGCTGGTCACTGGGACGGTCCCATCACTGCGGATGAGATGAAGATCATCCGTCAGTTTATTCGCTAAGAGGAGAGAGAAGATGGAATATACCATTCGCGATATCCTGGTTGGTCTGGCTGTGGGTGTTACCCTCGGCTATCTGATCTTCTTCTGATAGGAGAAATTGAAATGGCTGAACCCACTGGACGCGAAATCACCTACGCGTACTATATGGAACTGGTGAAAGCATATCAAAATCGTACTATCACCGACGACGAACGGTACGATCTAGAGTTGGCGATGGCGAAGTATATGTCCAACGCGTATTTCCGCTGATAGGAGAAATTACAATGCGATACATTCTTTTCACTGGCGACAGTTATTATCCTCGCGGCGGCGCAGCAGACTTTGCTGGTCGCGCTGACACTCTAGTTGATACGATGGAATTGTTGCATCGAACCCGTCATTGGGATTGGTTCAACATCTATGACATAGTAGCCGATATTACGTACGATGGCGACGTATTTTATGGATTGACATCAAACGAACAACGTCACAATTGGGCGGTGGATAGAGACGAAGAGCTCATTCGTGAGGATATGATTCGTATTATGAATGCCAGCGTGTGAGGAGATGTTAACATGACTGCGAATGACTATTACAATCGCATGCGTCGAACATACAAGGATCGTTATGATTTGGAATGGCAACATCAGTATCTTTGGGGTGCTGAGCAAGACTGGTATCTATGTGAAACAGCCATGAGATCTGGCATTGAGTGCAGGGCACTGTGTGCTTACTCACCATCCGAGATCGAGATGGTGGCCAATGCCATTGTTATCAAGGAAATGTTACAAAAAACAAATGGGAGTCAGTAGGAACATGAACATCATTGAACGACTTGAAGAACTATATGATCGCGCCGGTACTATTGATAGTGTGACAATCCAGGATGCTATTCGGCTGATTGAACTGTACGATGATGCACTACATACTATTGCTAGTATTGATCCAAATTCCGACTTTGCACAGTCAGAATCTGGTATGATCAATTTGATTCATATGGTCAAAAACACGATTGCACTAGGTCAACCACAATATAATGGATCCGATGAGGAGAAATCGCAATGAACATGGATAGTTTGCAAGATCGTGAAGCACTTCGCGACACATGCGCAGAAAAGATCCGTCGTATGGATTACGAGTTGGATGAGGTGTATCATGTAATGAGTAATCTTGGAGCTTCAAATGGTGTTCTAAACTACATCGTGCATGTGCAAGAAAAGCTCGATAAACTGTGCATTAACGTAGAAGGAGCCGACGTTTCGCTCGGATTGGAGGAATAAATGCTCAGTTACATTCTTTGGGGTGTGGTGGTGTTTTTGCTCGCCGCTATTATCTATATGGCTGTATATCTTTGGAATGCCGATCCCGGCGATGAACGAGAAGGAAGATAAGAAATGGATGTTCTTTCAGCTTACATAACTCGCATGCGCGAGAAAGCAGTAGAAGGCAGCCTGAGCCACGAACAGGTTCCGCCTCTCGTCTGTCACGATGGGCTCAAGTTGTCTGTGCAGGCGAGCGCTCGCCACTATTGCGCTCCGAAGAACCACGTCGGTCCCTGGACTTCTATGGAGATAGGATTTCCAAGCAAGCCTGTTCCTGAGCTGCGAGATTGGCGGGAAGATCTGGGCGACGATCAGCCGGACGAAGAATGCGTCTTCGGTTGGGTTCCCGTTGAGAAGATACTGGAAACCATAGAGAAGCATGGCGGCTGCGTGCAGCTTGAAAGTGTTGCAGGATAATGTCTATCACAGACACCGAAACATTCCGTGCTCTCGTCTCGCAGGGTCCAACTGTCATTATGGTCGAGAAAACCCATATGTTGGCTCTTTTAGATGAACGCGACGAACTGCGCGATGCTCTGGTTAATATGTTGATGGTTCTTGATTGCGCCCATCAAGCAAATGGGTTCATTTCGACCGGACATAATAAAGACACCGAGCATGCTCTGACTCGCGCTAAGAAGATTTTGTTTGAAAAGACCCAGGGATAAAATGAAGATGAATGGACAAGAGGATAAAATGAGTTTATTTATTAACGTTGGCGATACGGTTATTGCTTCTTTCAATCATGGCCATCATGGTATTGATGACGTGCGACGCGAGGTCGTACAAGTCAAGTTTATTGACGGAGAGCAAGTTTGCGTCAAGACGCTCGAGGGTGATCTGAAGATTTATAATCGGAAGTACCTGAAAGCCATTCCTAAGAGCTTCTAGAGGTGTGAGATGAAGAAGCTTTTGGCTATCGTTGCTCTGGTTAGTTTATCAGGGTGCGCTGTTTATCCCCATGGACCGACATATGTGCGTTCGCCGTATGTGTATTCGGCTCCTCGCCCGTATTATCCGCCTGTTTACCGACCCTACTACAGTCATCATTACAACGGCTATCATCATTACAGATGAACAAGGAGATTTGTTATGAATGAAAATGAAGAAGCCGCAAGAAAGGCTATTGAAAGTTCCGATCTTGCTCTCTGGCAGGCATACTGCGAGAAGAAAGAGGAATTGGAAGAAGCTCTATATCTTATTGAACGATTGGAGAATGAGATAGTGACTCTCAAGCTCGAGCTGGACCTAGGTGCTGCTCGGGCTCGAGCTGGACCTGGCTACAGGTTAACCCAGCGACGATAGTTTGTTAGAGCAATATCAACGCGGTTTGAATCGGGGTTAAGAAAAAAGGAGCCGAAAGGCTCCTTTTTTTATGAGAAAATTCTAAGAACTTTTTGAACGTAATCTTCTCGTTCTTTAACGAACACCTGCGTTTCCTCATGATCGACTGCTATGATGATAACGATCTGAGGAATCTTCATACCAGTTCTTTCCTCCGCCATCATGCTGTAGCAGGTAGCCTGTAGGAAATAACTTTCAATATGATCTTCCGTCTTGATCCTTCTAGAAGTCTTGAAGTCAATGATGGAATTGATCCCGCGCCAGCCCGCGAGTAGGTCCGTTCTCCCAGCAGTTTTTAGTTTCTCTGACCAAAGAGGAACCTCCACGCCGTATATAGTTCCGACGTGTTGATCTAAATGTGGTCTGATACGAGAGAACGTATCAATGTTGGTTGGCATGGCGCCTCGCTTCCAATTCTTATCATTCATAAGATAAGCTTCAGCGAGAGCATGAATAGCAGTTCCACGAACTGCAGCCTGGTTTGAAATCTTATTGGCTTCTTCTTCGCCAACTCGATTCCGCCAAGCTTGCAATCCATCCTTGGAAAGTTTCTCCCCGAGAACAGTTGTTACTGAAGGAAACGTTCCTCCTGGAGTGATGTAATGTCTCTTTCCATCTACGCTGACCGTTTCTAGGTCAGGTAGGTTTATTGGATTGTGGAAGAATTCTTTCATTACAAAGAAACTTCGCCTACGATCTTTTCATCGAGGTCGGCTTCATCAAGATCGAGTTGGCGAACTCGATTCTTCCAAGCTTGTAATGCATTCTTTTCACTATTATCATCTTCCCACAACATATCGATCTCAATTCCTGCCTCCGTCAACATCTTCTTGGATGTCTCGTAGTTGTGAATCGGTATTTTGGTCGATTGGCTGATTGGTCTTGTTACAACCCTAACGATACCCGATTGAATCAACGCTCTGGCGCAATCGGAGCAGGGGAACATAGTTGTATACGCAATACAGTTATCCGTCCGCGCTCCGTTCCTAGCAGCGTTGTAGATAGCATTACGCTCGGCGTGTTCGGTCCAGAGGTACTTCTCTGGTCGTTCATGCCGCTCTTCAACGTCATCGTCAACATATCTACAAAAACCATTGTAACCAGTTGATCTAACATCTTGATTAACCGAGCCAACAATCACACAGCCAACCTTGGTCGATCGGTCTTTCGACTTAGATGCAACCAACTCAGCCATTTTCATAAAGTAGTAGTCCCAATGCATTGTCATTATCATACCTTAATAGGATAAAAGTGTTGATGAATCGCCAAGGAATTATCAATTCCGCAGCAAAGGTAACCATACTCGTACGAATTGGGAGTGCATATCTTTGGATTGATCTCTATATTTTCCATTAGATCTTTGATTTGTTCATCAACAACCTTCATGCACTCCGCGATGATCAATTCAGCAAACTTTCTTTCCCACATAGTTCCAGCTATCTCTCTGGGTTGTGTTTTACAATATTCTGCAGCTTGAGCAGCAAGTTCTTCAATTCGATCTTTGTTCATCAACCATGGATCCTATTCATATGACCTGCTTTCTGTATTGCTTGCTCTTTTGTGTAACCGTCCACAAGATAAGATTTGTATAACCAATCGAACCGCATGGTGGCTAATTCATAAATCGAAAGACTTGGTTCTACTAC
>Ga0209085_1002038_pt1 | contig 11775 bp, 5 predicted proteins | sample C_131016_EF_Meta_FD_187310 | JGI IMG/M metagenome (GOLD analysis project Ga0209085, IMG submission 187310) | Freshwater microbial communities from Lake Croche, Canada to study carbon cycling - C_131016_EF_MetaG (SPAdes) (version 2) | ecosystem: Environmental > Aquatic > Freshwater > Lake | place...
CGAGTCGGTGTACCTGTGCTTGTCCCCGTTTGACTGGGAGTCTTCGTCGGTGTGACTGTAGCCGTACCAGTTTGACTTGGAGTCCTCGTGGGTGTACCCGTCTTTGTAGGTGTTCCTGTTCTTGTTCCTGTTTGACTTGGGGTCTTTGTCGGTGTTCCTGTAGCCGTACCAGTTTGACTTGGAGTCCTCGTGGGTGTACCAGTCTTTGTAGGTGTTCCTGTTCCTGTTCCAGTTTGACTGGGAGTCTTCGTCGGTGTTCCTGTTCGAGTGGGTGTCCCAGTTTTACTTGGTGTTCCAGTTCCCGTTTGACTAGGAGTCCTCGTGGGTGTACCAGTCTTTGTAGGTGTTCCTGTTCCTGTTCCAGTTTGAGTAGGAGTTTTCGTCGGTGTTCCTGTTCGACTTGGTGTTCCTGTTGGTGTACCGGTAGGAGTCCTAGTTTTCGTCGGCGTCCCAGTCAGTGTCGGTGTTCTCGTCGGAGTTACTTGTAATAATCTTCTTCCTGATACATATCGGACCGGGGTCTCGAAAATAATGGCGTTTCCAGTTTCATTATGTACAGAAACACCCATAGAATTATCGCCCCATTCTTGTATAATCGGTGGATTCGCAAAAATATGTAAGGCTAAAAATAAATACCCAAGCACTCTCATTCCATGTAAGTTTCTATAAAGGCCTTAGGGTTTAGGCATAGTTATGCTGTCTTTGCCGTATAGACGTCGCTGACGCAAAGAGAATCGCTGTGACTCCATGGGAGGTATGCATCATTACCTGTAAGATGGACGCACACACAGGACTTCCTGTGGATATAAGAGACATGACATAGCCATAAAGCGTAGGATTGACACAGACATAGGCGTAAATATTCGCACTGACGAAATGAGCGGCATGAAAGCCCAAGTACGGGAGAAAGAAGGATACCAGCAGTCCATACATCAGGTTGTATGAGGTTGACAGCATATGTTGGTCCGTGACGGGCTCTGGTTGTATAGGTTGTTCTGTCTCCATAATTGAGGATGGAACAAGTGAAAAAATTCGATTTCATTTTTTCCAAATTGTTCGCAAAAAAACTGTAAAATATCCCTTCTCTTTATTAGAATGAGTGGGACCTTACTTAATATTCCACTCGTAAAAGTGGCTACTTGTAACCTAGCACAACAAGCTCTGAATTTTAGAGAAAATACTCGTCGCATTAAGGAGTCCATCGCCATAGCAGCAGCAAATGGGTGTAAATATCGCTTAGGTCCCGAACTAGAAATCCCCGGCTACAGTTGCGAAGATCACTTTTATGAAATGGATACAACAACCTTTTCATGGATGTGTTTGAAAGATATTATGACCACAACAATACCTGGAATTCTATGCGACATAGGAATGCCTATAATGCATAATGGTGTTCTTTATAACTGTCGTCTCTTCTATACAACGATTGCTGATACAGCAAGTTCGACAAGTCCAGTAATCGCCGAAACATTAGCAACTCCCCCAAGTACTCCAAAATACATCCCGAAAATCATTCTGATTCGTCCCAAACTATATTTGGCAGATGACGGAAATTATCGAGAAGGTCGATGGTTTACAGGTTGGTCCCGTGACAAAATTCCTGTCATGGAACGATATACCTTGCCCGAAGATATTCAGGCGATAACACAACAAACAGATGTGGCCTTCGGTATTGGTATTGTGGAAGCACAAGGAGTGACCATTGCGAGCGAGGTCTGCGAAGAGTTGTTTACGCCTGAAAGTCCCAACATCCTCTTTGGACTTGAGGGTGTAGACATTCTAAGTAACGGATCTGGATCCCATTTTCAGTTAGGAAAACGTAACCATCGTCATGAGCTGATCAAAGGGGCTACGGATCGTAATGGAGGTGTGTATATGTACTCAAATCAACTTGGAAATGACGGTGGTCGACTGGTATTTGACGGTAACGGAATGATTTACCAAAACGGTAAGCTTCTCGCCGTTGGAGATCACTTGTCCTTTCATGAAGTAGAAGTTGTGGAAGCCGTCGTGAATCTCAATGCGGTCCGAACCTTTCGAGCTACCACCGTCAGCCGAAATATACAGTCCGCCCATCACGAGGTGAAAGTACCCCGTGTCTTCATAAAGGATATCCCAGGTCTAGAAGGATTTCAATTCTTTGATAAAGAGGTATCCCTTTCCGAAAGCGTTCCGAAAGAAAGCGCCGAGGTGATGTCGCACTATATTCCTGGCGCTATGATGTCAGATCATGAAGAGATAAGTTTAGCCATATCACGATATCTGTGGGATTATATCATACGTTCAGGACACGGTGGATTTTTCCTTCCTCTGAGTGGTGGAGTTGACAGTTCATCTACGGCATTATACATATATATGATGTGCGTGAAACTTGTACAGATTTTAAATGATAGTGAAGACCGAGTGCTCAAAAAACTTATTAGTGAGGCCATGTTTAGGATTGCTGAGGAGGCGAATGGATCTAAAATGCCCAAAGGGCCCTTGGGTGGATTCCAGTACAAGAAGTATCAAGAATATTATAAAGCACTGTCCTCGGCATCTTCGCCATCTGAACCTAATGCGCTTACACCTCGTGCGCTCATGAATGCGCTCTTACATACTGCGAATATGCCTACAAAGAATAACACCGCTGAAATTCGCAATTTTGCCGAACGATTAGCAAATGCGCTTGGAAGCTTTCATATCACATCCCACATCGATGGTGTCTTTATTGAAATGAAAAATATAGTCAACAAGACAGAAAAGAAAACACCTGATATAGCTACTCTCCTAGACTGTACAAAAAGCGCAAATGACAATTATCCAAATACACCTGCTGATACATTCATGAACATTCCTCGGTTTAAAAAGCGGGATGGCGACTGGCAATCAAATCTAGCCATTCAAAACATACAAGCACGATTACGAATGGTGACTGCTTATTACGGATCACAAATTCTGCCATCCAATCGGTTTAATAGTGAAGTGCTTGGGCCGCTCTGGACACACTATAAAACTGTAAGAGATACAATAACATCATCAAAAGGTACACAAGAACCTGAAAATGAACAATTTCTTGCCGAGTTGATAAAGAATGTTAAAACGAATACAATTCCTCTAGATCTAATCCCCAAATACACAGAGGTACTTGAATTTTTTGGGAAGACAGCTGGATCGAATACTTTTTCTGATCTCCATAACACACTCTTGCTTGGAGTAAGACCCAGCTTGCCTGCGTTTTTAGTTCTAGCCTCCTCCAATTCCGATGAAGCTCTTCGTGGTTTCTATACAAAATACGACGCATCAAGTGCTGACGTAAATCCAATTGGAAGTTTAAATAAGGGATTTCTCAAAGAGTTCCTACAATGGTGTGCGGACACTGTACAAATCCACGATAAATCCTTTAAACAGATTGGGTACCAATTCAATATGTTGGAGGACATCATTAATGTGACAGCAAGTCCAGAACTGACACCTGCGGACGAAGACGGAAATATTCAAGATGATGAAGTCGCCATCGGTATGACATACGATGATTTGCGCCTCTTGGGCGAATTGCGCAAAATACACAAACTGGGCCCGCTCGGCATGTTCCATAAATTATTGGAACTGAAGGTGAAGGAATTTCCTACAAACTCAAGTTGGATTTCTGTACAACTAGATGTTCGTAAATATAGAGAATTCATAAGTCCTTTGAGTGTGTATAACAAAGTCTTTATATTTTTCAAACAATATGCTATGAACAGGCATAAAATGAATATTCTTACCAACGCAATTCATCTTACATCTTATTCACCAGACGATAATCGCTTTGATCATAGACCATTCTTATTAAATCCTTTTTGGACAGAACAGATGAAGGCTATCGAATCCTTAGCAAAATCAATGGAAAAAGGTTGGACAACAAAATATAAGGACGCATATGATACCTTTGTATCACTTTATCCGGCTGCGAATATAGTAAATCTTAGAAATGCTGAGATAGAAGAGGCAAAAAACCAGAAAATGACCCCACTACCAACTCTTGATAAAGAAATATTGTTGAAGGCAAATGCTGAACTCAAAAACAAAGAAACGATGGAATCCAATGAGACTTGGTCGTCTATTTGGCAGAAACGAATAGATCGTCTGAAGGGAGACAAGGTAGGAATTATACGTGTATCACATGTGCTGGCGGACTTGGATATAGAAATGAATAAGAACAAGATACTGAAGGCAAAGCAAACAAAAGAAGACGTTACAACACAGTTACAAGAAAACAGCCAAAAAATAGTAGACTTGAAGGAAATACTAAAAGGTGAGAAAGAAAAACAAATCATTGAGGGTAATCTTCGTTACAAAATTCCCTTCTTAGAGGTAGCTGTGCCTGTAGTAAATCACGAAGAAACTAAATTGCGTTCAAATCGTCATACCTATCGCCGCAAACGAATGAATTCTCGCTCCTACACACGCTCTAATTAGTTTTTATACCTTTATCATAAAGATATAGTCATTATGACTATACCTTTAAAATCCATGAACTACGAGACGTTCATCCGCTTCCTCCTTTGTCAGAATTTCCTGCGCTATCAACCACTCCTTTACCAGGGCTCGCTGATCTCCCTGTAACTGTATGATAGTCCCATAGTCCTTGTCTTCGTCAACCGATCCGTTACAGTTAAACTCCTTACGCATGGCCTTACAAATGCGTTTCTCGTCGAGATCTGCGTCCAGGCCTTGAATCGTGGTGATGGATTTCTTGCCATTGCGCTGTTGAATACGAATATTGATCTTGGCTTGAGTTTTCTGATTTGAGAACGGGTCTAATACATTCGATGCGAGGCTGTCGGGATTGAGTTCCATTTGTTGTTTGTGATAATATTAAGACTCACTATCAATTTTTACCTTTGTCGAGATTTCCTTACATTTGTCGATGAATTCTTGGTAGGATACAGTGGCTTTCATAATGTTACAGGAATGACAACAAGGTCGGCAATTTTCATAGGTATATTCACGGATCGAGTTGTCCATACGGTCGATTCCAATCCCTTCTGTGTTTGAATAACCACAGAGATAGCAGGGTTTATGTGTGATTTCATTGTATTGGGTTTCGATAAGGTTGAGAGGAACCTTGCGTTTAGCTGACATTGATATATACTGTTTGAACGATGTTGCCTTGCGGGGATAATGCCGTTGCCATGTTGTTACAAAGTCTGCAGATGGTGGGGTGTTGGTTGCAATTTGCATAACCTTCTGAAGAAAGAAGTCTAAGTGATATGCGTGTTTCATACGATTGCATATTCCGCAACAAGCGACACAATTGTCAAGATGATATCCTTTATCATTATCCACACGATCTATCCCATTCGCTTCACCTTCCTTGATGTAATTGCAATAGTGACAAGGTTTCTTTACCATATCACCAAACTGCTCTAACGTCAGCTCAAAGGAAATGTCACGACGTTTTGCAACATTTGTATATTGTTGATAATAGGTTTCCAAATATTGGAACATTTCTTTTTTGTAAATTCTACCTCTATCCGGTCGTTTATCGTCTTGTTTCTGCATCGTCTCTTGACAATGTCTACACTTCACACTTTCTTTATGATATTTCGTCATGAAACATTCAAAGTCCTTCCCACACATCACGCAACATCTTGCGGATATACTAAGGGTGTTACGTAAGACTTCCGACGCTAGAACTCGTTCATCAAATCGCACCTTTTCATTTCTGCGAGCTACTTCTAAACACGCCTCGCATTTGACGGCGTCTTTATCCAAGATTTTCATGCAGCCTCTTGCAATATCACAATACCTAATGCCTTTCGTTTTTGCTTCCTCTCGGATTTTATCCCGTTGATGCTTTCCACAATACGCATCATCTGCTTTCGCCTGAAAGTTACATCCTTCATGCGCACAGGCTGTTTTTCCTTCCTTGTTCTTTGCTAAACATCCAGCGCACGTTTTGACTCCTTCTGCTACTTCACTGTCGCACCCCCGAAAGAAGTTGCGACAGAAGGATTTGCCGAGCGCTAGCCCTTCACCGTGTAGACGACACCGCTGATGTTTTTGGCAATATCCGCCTATCATCTCCTTGGGGCTGTTTCTACAAGTCTCATGCTTACATTTAACGGACTCCATTTTGAGAGTTGTTCATCAAGGGACCTAGATTCAATTTTCGTAATGTCCACATCTACGTTTACAAAAAGTAGATATGGGTAAACACTGTGACTAACACCACACAATGTGAAATAACACACAAGGAAGTGTGTTTAGTTGGAGTATGCGAGCGCGCATTCTGATACACTGATCGGGGTGTATCCCTCAAAGCTCTCCTCGTAATGTGTAAGGCACACATTACAATTCCTCTTTGAAGCCTCATCTCTGAGGAGCCGGACTTTATCTTAGGCGATTTTCACCGCCCACTACCATTAAGTCTCTGAACTGCATTCATAGTTGTTTACACAACCTTAGAACTTGGCTGCGGATGATCCCTACCCATTTGATTCTTACCATACCCACAAGTTTCCCTGTGGTGTCACTAGACAGGCCTTTCGGCTCTAGGACGGTACAAATGGTTTCTCAGGACTTTCCCGCAATTTGATAGTGTCGCTACAAACTCTCTTTTAAAAGAGTTTGACCTTATAACTAGCACAAACTTTTCTTTGCACTATTGGCAGCCTCGCAACTCGCTTCTTGAGTTCCGAAAATTTACCGCCCATCCCACTCATAATTCTTAGGACGTTGTAGTTAACCGCATAGATGCGAACCTGCGCAGAGAGAGTAGAGCCGACAGTGTTGTTGGAGAGGGTGAGGTTGAGGGTGGCATTGTCGATACGGGAGAAGTTGCAGGTGCCGCTGGGCTGGTGCTCCTCAGGCTTGAGCGCAAAGGAGTACACGTTGATACCAACAGCGGGGATGTTGGTGTGGTGCTGGTAAGGCTGGACCAAGTTGAAGTACTTGCCCTCACGCTCATCAAATCGGTCATGGCCGTTGAGCTGGATCTTGGCCGTCACGACAGGGTTGTAGCCCGCCAGGCCCTCCACACGGGTCACGGAGTAGCCAGACTCCAGCACAGAGCGATCCCACCAATCGGAGTAGTTGTTGCGCTGCTGGCCCTTGAAGGGGTTGATGGTGGCATCGGCGCAGTCCACGAAAGAATCACGCTGAACAACCCACACGAGCTCCTTGCAAGGGTGGTTGAAGTTCATCTTGATCTTGTTGGCAGAGGAGGTCACAGACTCACCGCCGGTGAACTGGAGCTGCTCAATCAGGTACTCGTGGGAGACCTGGGCGAAGCGTCGGCGCTCATCCGTGTCGAGGTAGATGTAATCAACATACAGGGACGCAGAGACCAGGCCAGAGGTGGCGACACGGTCACGGATGGTGTGCTGGTAAGACGCAGAGGCAGAGGAGTAGTCAAAGCACAGGTTGGCGAGCTGCTCAAACTCCAGCCAGATCTTGACCTCGTGGTACTGGAGGGCGATCAGGGGAAGCGCAAGACCAGGGTTGCGGCAGAACCAGAACTGAAGAGGAATGTACAGAGTGTACTCAGGGGCGCAAGAGGCGACCTCGTTGAGGGCGTTGGGCTCCGTGTTGTACGTGCAAGCGGCATCGCAGCCCTCGCCACCCTGGACGAGCAGGTTCACCAGCTCAGGAACGTTGCCCACCATCTCGGCATAACCGGCCTGCTTGCCCGCCTCCTGGGTAAGCTCGTTCCAGATGTGGAGCCAATCACCGTAGTGCTTGTCGATCTGCTGACCACCAATCTCAACATACACGTTGTTGATCAAGTTGTGGCCAACCCAGTTGAGCCAACGGAACTGCGCACCAGAGCCGTCAGAAGACTGGAGAGCCACCTGGGGGAGGGTGGCCTGAAGGTAGACACGGTGGATCAGATCGCCGTTGCGGCTGATCGTGCACTGGACCTTCTTGCCAAAGTTGGCCGTACCAGAGAACGTCTGTTCAATGGCCTCCATGGCAAAGTTAGTGTGGCGACGGTAGACGACCTTGAAGACAAGGTGTACCCTCCCTTTCGGGAAATTTATTGGAGCCCATACATTGCTTTGCGTCAATGTATAGAACACAGGTTGGCTGTGTCGTCGCACTCCGAGGGGTTGGACTATAACTTAAGCAGGAGAACCTACGGTTCCCCTTTAACCCCTCCCTTTTGCTTTTAGCAAAAAAGAAGGAAAAAGAGGAAATCGCCGAATTCTCCTACCCACTACCATTTAGTCTCTGAACTGCATTCATAGAAACACACGGCCCTTTGATTTTTCCCAAAAAGGGAGGGGTCAAAGGGGAACCGTAGGTTCCCTTAGAACTTGGCTGCGGATTGCCCATTTTCGAAGTGCTCATCAACTTCTCAATTTTCTATATTTTTACTGTCTCTGAGTTCAGTTCTCAGCCCCCACCTTCCTTTCGGAGGTGGGTTAGTAATAGAAACTTTAGGGTGTTCCCGCAATTTGATAATGTTGCCGTTGTAAAACGACTAGCAACTGTGGCTGTCTCTCATCAGACAAAGTGGAACCACTAACGGACTTGCCGGGGTGCTTATTCCCTTTGCACCCCCCGATTGCTTTTCCACCCCCTTCAATATGTCGAGGTGATCTGTGGGTTACCCGTAAGGTAAATATCTTGTGCGCCATAAGCGACGAGTTGCATAAGGCCTCCTGATCCCATGGTTTATATCCTGCCAAAAGAAAAAAATTTTGGCTAACTCCGGGAGTTTTCCAAAAAATGACGGAAACACTCCGGGAACCTCTTGTTATGAAATAGACCGCACGACGCACGTAACTGCGTATAGGACTTCCCTACTATCTAAACATGCTTTCCCTACAACAAGTAGACAATGTCACAGGTGTCCCTCGATCAGTTATTGTGTAAGGAAGATCTCCCTCCGACAGCAAAGGTAGCAAAAGTGACGGAAAGTGCGAAAACACTTGAATCTTTACACTCCCAGCAACTTACCACCTTTGCCGATGAAAAAAACAATCTTCCAGAATTGCGCACAAAATTAAAGGCTATGAAACAAGAACTTGCGATTGCGGAACGGGATTACACTAGTCCCCACATCCTTGCTCAAGTCCAAGACATTCAGACCTTGATGAAACATAGTCGCCTTGAAACACAAATTCAAGAATTAGAAACAAAAATTGCTGGTTTAGAAAGTGGAAGCACGGTCGCTGATTATTTTTTACGAGTCGGCAATATTCTCTTTTCCTATACCGACGCACAAGAACGTATAGCATCCGGTGAGGCACCCTATGATCCAACACCTGGCAAGAAGAGTCGCATCCCAAACAACAGCGTCTGTGCGTATTTCACACAAAAACCTGAGACGGAACAACACAATACATTGAGTGTACAGGAACCTAAGAAGACCAAAACTGCCTCCAGCATCGATAATACCATGGGATTCAAGCGAGATAAGGCCCTCGAAACCTACATGCAGGCACTAGACCCTGATGGAACTGTGACAGATGTCGCCATTGCCAACAGTATGTCAGAAGACTTTGGTAACTGTCCCATCTGCGATACAGAGATGTACTTTAATGACACCTTCTTGGACTGCCCTCAATGCGGGCACCGTGATATGATTCTCGTTGATTCTGAAAAACCCTCTTATAAGGATCCTCCCCGTGAAATGTCCTATTACGCCTACAAGAAAATTAATCACTTAAACGAGTGGCTGGCTCAGTTCCAAGCCAAGGAAACCACAGAAATTTCGGCGGCAGTTCTCGATCAGATCAAGACCGAACTTCGTAAGGAACGCATCACGGATATGAGCAAGGTCAAACCGTCCAAACTCAAGGAAGTCATTAAGAAGTTGAAACTTCATCGGTGTTATGACCATGTGGCACATATCTTGAATCGTTTGAACGGTGTATCGGCTCCTGTACTTTCAAGAGAGGTTGAAGAGAAACTACGATTCATGTTTAAGGAAATACAGTTCTCCTTTGTCAAACACTGTCCTAAGAAACGCAGTAATTTCCTGTCATATTCCTTTGTTCTGTACAAGTTCTGCGAACTACTCGAATTGGATGAGTACCTACCCTGCTTCCCCCTGCTGAAAAGCCGAGAGAAACTGTACATGCAGGATAAGATCTGGCAAAAGATCTGTGAAGACATGTCGTGGGAGTTTATACGCACCGTCTAGGAAGATTCACAGGTCTAATTTCCATAGGATGAATAGAACCCATGGCGGACCCTCCAGTGCCTCCTTTATTAATAAGGCCAAAGGCGACCGATCGTACACTTCAATTCTATTGGTATCCACCTCCCTCCTTTGGATCAGGTGCTTCCTATATTTCCACCTATACAATATCATTAGTTGACGCAAGTGGTGGCTTTCCACCTGTCAGTACAGTTACAGTCAACACTCCTTTCACAACTTACGGTGAATATACAACCACCATCATGTCCTCCATGACAAACGGCATCAAATATACCTATGGGATCACAGCACAAAACGATCTCGGATTTTCAAGCGCCGTGACACTGTTTCGCCGTGTCGCTCCGGGCTTCAAACCACAACAAGTAGCGTCCGTGGCTGTCTATCCGCAATCCGACACATCCGCCCTTGTCACCTGGGTGTCTTCAGGAGTCGTTGCTGTACCTCCCATCGAATGGTTTGTTGCGAAAGCCTTCAGTTGTAACGCAGCAGACACCATCCTTGCACGATCTCAATATCCGTATTTAAGCAATGTTCTAATTTCGTCCTTGAATGCCGCCTCTCAATACAGATTTGCCGCCTATGCCGTGAATGATCCTGGATACAGCATTCCTGTATTTACACCCTATCTAATAATTCCCAGTGTAAATGCCACGGATCTGATTGTCTACTTGTCTGTAGAATCCTACCCTGGCTATGGCGCATGGCCGGATCGCAGTGGCAACAATTACAATGCTGTGATTGAAAATGGCACAGCGACCTTGAATGCGGCTGGTAACGGCCTTGTCTTGAACGGCTCTACCAATTGGCGTTTTCCTCCCACAGGTCCTACCGGAATTGGATCGCATTCCACCTTTACCTTACAAACCTGGTACAAGCAAACAGGAAATCCGGCGCAAAATGCAGCCATTGTGACAGAAACACTGTCAGGATCTACCATAAATATGGCCCTATATTCTCCTAACGGGGATGGTATTTATGCTGGTGGATTTTACAGCAGTTTGTCGTATATTGGCAAACCCTATACATACGCAAATAACGAATGGCACAACATGGCGATCACATGGAATGGCTTGGCTCTTACAACCTATATTGATGGATATTCCATTGGGTCTTCCAATTACTCCGCTAAAGCATCTTCTGCGTTAAACAAATACTATCGCATTGGTCGTGGATGGAATAGTTCCAGCTATATTACAGGTGAAATAGGCCAAGTGCTCATTTACGGACGCGCATTGTCTGGTACAGAAGTCTTACAAAATGTGTCGTCTTACGCCGACAAATATCCCGTGGCTGTACAAAATGTTCAATTATCAACATTAACCCCCGCAGCAACCTCCTTGACCGTCACGTGGGACGAAGTACCAGACACATTTGATGTACAAGTAACCTTTTACCAAACATCTGCAAATGGTGTCTTTTTAAATGCAAGTACGATTGCGGTCTCAACCATTGTGTCACCCCCCGCAAAATCAAACACCCAAACAGTACCATTGCACCAAGGATATTATTATTTTGGAACGGTTGGATTAATCGGTGGAACGCAGTATTCTACTGCGACCTCTTATTACGATTATCCCACAATTCAATCAGCAAGTATGACGGATCTGACCTTATATTCTGGAGACATGCGTGTAAATTTT
>Ga0209085_1002044_pt1 | contig 11754 bp, 9 predicted proteins | sample C_131016_EF_Meta_FD_187310 | JGI IMG/M metagenome (GOLD analysis project Ga0209085, IMG submission 187310) | Freshwater microbial communities from Lake Croche, Canada to study carbon cycling - C_131016_EF_MetaG (SPAdes) (version 2) | ecosystem: Environmental > Aquatic > Freshwater > Lake | place...
ACTCAATGCGGCAAGGCGCTGACTTTCATCGAAAAAGGAAACTTGGTATGATTTCATCAAAAAGAGACACAGCAATAAGCGTGCCATTTACATGAGGGAAAACATGTTGCTATTTTTCAAACCGCCCTATAATGATAATTGGAGAATTTTGTTTATACAAATTTTGATCCCTTAGTCGAAATTACAACTCTTCGGACCAAAAGCCTCGAATGATTTTTCATCTTACAACTTTTAAAATAAGCAACAATTGATCGAGTCGAGTCTTATTTAATGAAATGTAGGTTAAAAACCAAAAAAAATTAACCTACACTTTTTTGCTCCATCTAATTTTACTTCCCGAAGACAATATACTACCTAATTTTACTTCCCAAAGACCACTTGGTTTAAACATATTTTCGCCAAATCGTTTAAAGTTAGCTTATTACAATTTCCCATCAAACATGTCCCTAATCCAATTCAATTCTAATCTGGAAACTCGCCTGCGGCAGATTGTTGAGATTCTATCGCGCGAAGAACGAAATTTAGTCAATAACCCCGGCGGTCTGACACGGGCGGCCGATTTTTTGCAGTCACTCCCCTATCAGGCCTGGCGCAAACTCGTTAACAATTATCCTCAAACCGACTATTCCTCCCTTGAGCTTAAGTTCCAGATAAAAAAAATTTAAAGAGTTTATAATTGTCTCGAAGCCTCAAAGATAACACACCCCCACCCGCTGGACCAAATCCCTTGCCGGCGACTTTTGATGCCCCTCACTACAAACACACAAATATGCTGAACCATTTGAATGCTTGAAATTATTTTCAGTTTTTAACAGAATGATAATTGCAGAATTTTGTTTATACAAATTTTGATCCCTTAGTCGAAATTACAAGTCTTCGGACGAAAAACCTCGAATAATTTTGCAGCTTACAACTTTTTTAAAAAATAAAATAATCAACAATTCTTTTTTTTAAAATAAAATAATTTTTGTAGGTGTCAAAAGTATAAAAAATCGATACCTACAAAAATTTGCTCTATCTAATTTTACTTCCCGAAGACCACATACTATCTAGTTTTACTTCCCAAAGACCACTTGGTTTAAACATATTTTCGACAGATCGTTTAAAGTTAGCCTATTACAATTTCCCATCAAACATGTCCTTGATCCCATTCGATTCTAATATGGAAATCCGCTTGCGGCAGATTGTTGAGATCCTGTCGCGCGAGGAGCGAAATTTGGCCAATAACCCCGCCGGTCTCACACGGGCGGCCAATTTTTTGGAAAGTTGCTTTGAGAGACTCGGGATGAATGTCTCGCTGCAAACTTATCAAGTGGGCGGCTTTGATTGCCAAAACATCGAAGCGGTGGCGCAGGATTTTGTGGGATGCCACGCACCACATATCATTTTGGGAGCGCACTATGATTCCTCTCCTGGCACGACGGGGGCTGATGACAATTGCTCGGCGGTAGCCATTCTGCTCGAGACGGCGAGTTTTTTAATCAAAAACCCAGCCACGCGGCGCTCAATCCGCTTTCTGGCCTAAACAAACGAGGAACCACCGAATTTTACAAACGAAACCATGGGCAGTTATGTCCATGCCAAGTCTTGCCGTGATGCGAACCACGACATTAAGGCCATGATTTGTCTGGAGAGCCTCGGGTATTTTACCAGTGAGCCGGATTCGCAGGAAATGCCATTTCACTTCGGGATTCCGCAAGGCGCCGAGGCCATGATGCAAGCAAGAGGCATCGAACCGACAATTGGCAATTTTCTGGCCATTGTGGGCGACGAAGCTTCGGCAGCCCAGTTGCACCTGTTTGATTCCTGTTTGCAAAGCGATTCCCTGATGCCCACCCTGCCCCTGATCATGCCAGACATGAGAATGTCGGATCACCTCTGCTACTGGGATCAAGGTTACCCAGCGCTCATGCTCTCGGACACCGCCCTATTTCGTAATCCGAACTACCACAGAGCCTCCGATCTGGCCGATACCTTGAACTACCCCGCCATGGTCAGCATTGTGGAACGACTCGGACCGGCTTTGGAAAAATTCGTATCCCGGCCGTCTTGATTTTTGTCGCCTGCAAGATCAAGAAAGCTGAAGGAGAATTCGCTGCAGGAAAGAAAGAGTCACGCCAAGGGCAGCCTGATGCTGATCCTGCGACTGTGACTTTGTTGAAGTTCGAGGCTCTATGAATCAACCCAACCCCGACCCGAGTGATCCAGCGCTGGATTCTGCACTTTTATCGCAATTGGCAAAGTCCAGTTGCCAAGACACGAAGCGGGCTGTAGCGAGGAATCCGAACACGCCGATGGATGTGCTGCGGGGGCTTTGGCTGAAATACCCGGCGTGTTTGCTGGAGAATCCGGTTTTGACTTTGTGGGAAGTTACCTCGCCGGGTGAAATTCCCGATTTGATCGGGTCACCGGTGCTACTGGAGCTTTTTAATTGTCTGAGGGGCAGGAATGAAGCACTTCCCGAAATGCTTTTCAATCCGCGTCGACTCGGTTTGCTGGCGAGTGAGTCGCTGGATCAGTGGAACGAGTCGGTTTTCCAGATGTTCCCGATCGATTCCGATTCAGACATCCGGAAGACATTCATCCAAGCTGTGCAACCGTATCCAAGGTGCGAGTGCTTCTTCGACAAGGCTCCGGATGAAATCTGGCGGGCGCTCGCAAACGACCCCTGCCAGGAGGTGGTTCTGAAGTTTGCGGAGTTGCTTGCGAAATACGAATTGAGAGATGAGCCGATGCGCCCTATTTTTATCGAGTCCACACTGGCACTCGCGGGCCGAAAAAACCCGAAGATTCAACAAACGCTGGCCCGAGGCGCCTATTTGCCGCCCGAGACTGTCGATCTCCTCATCGAAATAGGTGATGCACGCACGAGAGGCCTCTTGACTGGCGCGCGGTTGGCATCCCTCGGGGCGCAGTTGAAACTCGCAGGGGATCCCGCGAAGGCCGTTCGTTTGGCCATGGCCAAGGTGGCGACTCAAGCCGGAGTGCTGCGCGCCTTTCGGATGGATGACGACTCGGCCGTGCTGAAAGCTGTGTTAGCCAACAAGAAGACGCCGAACGATGTGCGGTGCAGCATCGTCCGGGAAGCGGTTCCCGAGGTGCAAGAGGTGCTGTGCGACGCGGTGAACTATCTGGCGATTCCGTTTTATTTCGAATGCAAGCCGCACCTGACGGCGAAAACACGGGCGGGCCTTTGCCAAAGGGAGGGCCTGCACCGCGAAATCTTGCTGGATTTGGCGCATGATGCCGAGGAGTCCGTGCGGTTGGCTGTGGCTCTGGAGCTTGAAGCAAAAGCCCGCACTCATTTCCCGGTATTGATCCAGAGGATTTTGAACGACTTTCTTCGGGATCCCTCGGAAAAAGTTCGCCTCGCGATTATCCCACTCACGGTCCTCACACAGGAACATGCCCACAAGTTACTGTGCGACGCCTCGGAAAATGTCCGTGCCGGCATGGCTGCCCACTTGCTGAAAAAGCTCGGTGATTTCAGGCGCGAAAAAATCTTGGCCAGCTATGAAGAGCTTTATTTGGAGTTCGCCTCCCAATTGACCGCGATGGCCGAAGACCCGTCACACAAAGTCCGCCTGACATTGGCTGCCGCCACCGAAACGCCACCGAATGCATTCTGGTCGCTCTATGAGGATCGGGAACATGTCGGCGTGGTCAACGCAGTCCACGCCTCGTTGCTACCTCTGGGATATTACATCGACGAAGGCGTTAAAATCACGCATCGAAAAAGACCCTCTCGAGACTTGGTGAAAAGCTTGGCTCAATCCGAAAATCCGTTTCTGCGCCATATCGCCGCGAAGTCTCCACATACAACACTCCGCGATCTGCGGCGCTTGTCATCGGATTCGAATCCTTATGTGGCCGAAGCGGCCGCGCACCGACTCGAAGTCCGCGAATACTACCACGCGGCGCCTACTCCCGCACAACTTGACCCCGGCCCAGAATTAGCGGTGGCATAGCGGCACATTTTTGGCATTTTTGAAGTCCGAACCAGCAGCCTTTTTTTCCTATGAGCAAAATCCGAAAACTGAAAGAAAAGAAACCTACACGCGGCGTGAGCACTCGCGCCGGAATAGAGCGCATCTTCCGCATGGTGAGCTTGCTGCAGAATGCGAGCGAGTCTGGAAAAAAGATCACCTGCACCTCGCTGCAGGAGGAATTTGAGGTGGATCGGGCCACGGTGCTCCGAGACATTAGATTCATCTGCGACCGGCTGGAGATGGATCTCGAATGGGATCCGCGCGAGGGGACATATGTGATCGAGGAGAACTCGAGGTTTCTGCCCCCGATGGAACTCAAGGACAAGGACTACCTCCTGCTTTCGTTCTTTCAGCAATGCCTGCTGCCCTACGAGGCCACCGAACTGGGACAGGAATTTTTGACTTCGTTCGAGCGGATGTTCGGGATTTTTACAGGGTCGAAAAATTGGGACGCCTGGTCGGAGACGGTGCATTTCCGTTTCGCCGACAACCCGCCATCGAGCACGAAAGAGCTCAAGATTTTCAACATCCTGCACCGCGCGATCAAGGAACGCAAAGTCGTCGAGTTCGATTACAAGAGCCCCAAGAATGCCGCTGCGAAGCACAAGTCGATCGAGCCGCATCTCATGGTCATGCACCACGGGCGCTTTTACTTTTACGGCACGGACACCAACACACGCCACCTCACGCCCTTTGCTTTCCCGCGCGTGAGCAACATCAAAGCGACCGCGCAAAAATTCACAGCGAAGCCGGAGAAACATCCGCGCGACCTGCTGAAATTCAGCTTCGGCAGTGTGATCAGCACAGATGCTCCCGAGGATGTGGTGCTGGAATTTGAGGCTGAAGTCGTGGAGCGCCTGAAGGAATCGACATGGCATCCGCATCAAAAGCTGGAGGATCTCGCGGGCGGTCGCGCCCGCCTGACTCTGCGGCTGAATTCCACCCTCGAAATCCAGCCATGGATTCTCGGCTGGGGCCCGAAGGTGAAGGTGCTTGCACCGGCGGCGCTCGCAGAATCGATTGCGTCGAGCGCCCGCAAGATGGCGGCCCAGTATGCCTGAGCGTAGAGTGGCGAGGATATTTCTGAAAGGTCTCGGTGCGCTGATTCTGTTGTCTTTCGTTTTAGCGGAAGCCGCTGCGCAGTCGCCCGCTCAGGTTCCTGCGGTCGGCATCCACGAAGTGGAGGTCACAGGAAGCGGTGTGGATGAGGACTCCGCACTGAAGGCGGCCTTTGTCAAAGCGCTCGAGCGCACAGTCGGGACGCTAGTTTATTCGTCCACTACAACGAGAAACTTCCAGCTCGAGAGCGATGTGCAAAAGCTGCTCACCAATGGCTGCATCGAGTCCTACGACGAAATCTCATCGCGAAATGAAAACGGCGCTGTCATCAAAACCATACGCGCCCGCGTGCGCCGCGGCGCGGTGGCTGATTTTATGCGGCGCTCCGGCTACTCGGGGGCAGCCGACCTCAGCGACACTTGGGCGCGCCTCGCCACGAGCATTCGAGGGAAAAAGCAGGCTCTCGATATGCTTCACGAGAAAATGCCGCAGATCCGCGATGCCCTCTACAAGGTCAGCCTCGTTGATCTGGCAAGCGGTCGCGAGGTCGATGGAAAGACCTTCACAGAGCCATTCACACAGGAGAATCTCGATGGCGATGTCGTTTGTGTGTGGGCCGCCATCGTGGAGCCCGACTGTCATTTCTGGGATACGCAGGCCGCGCCGTTGCTCGCCGCCTGTTTTGATGTTCTCTGCGAAAAAAAGGGTCGGCTCTTTGTAAACATGAACACCGGTGTGCCATCGGTGCATGCGTATGGAGATCGCAACCCCGTGATGTTTGGATCCTTTACCCGCGCGCCGATGCACCGCTGGCAACGCCTGACCAGAGGAGTCCCACCCCCGTGGCAAAATACCCGCCCCATACCGCGGACAGAATCCGCTCCGCACTGCATCGCACTCGAGACGCGCAGCATGAATCCTGATTGTCTCGACTTGTCCCTGTATTTTTTCTCCGACGAAGTTTACCGACGCATCATGAATCCACCCGAGGTGCGGAATGCGCAGGGCGAACTAACCGCCCAACCGGAGCCCTTGGATTCTCTTCGCACCGGCTTAAGAGCGAATCTGACTTTCAAGGGTGGCGGGGAAAAAACATTCACCGTCCGGCAAACCTCGCCGCTTTTTCGACATTTCAGCCTTCCTTGGACAGGGAACATCCAAGCCAAGTATTGTGGCCCCTTTTTTCCAGCGGGTTCCCTCGCGAATGGCTGGAGGGAAAAGTCCCGGTGGCCCGAATGGACGGGCCCCGTCGAGCCTGACAGAAACACACCCGGATTCGCACCGTTCTTGATTCACCAAGGCCGCATTCACCTCGCGACCGGCGCCTACCAGGAGGCGCTCCGGAGAGGGATTGAAAACGAGCGGGGCGAATTTGTCTCCGACGCACCCGACTGCGAATTCGACTTGGAGGTTATTGTCCCCTTGGTCTTCGATCTCCAACTCGATGAACTCCGGCGCGTTCAACACCTGAGCGTCTCCCCGCTCACAGGACCGCCTCCGATCGAGCCCGGCCTTGGAGATACGCTGCTCAAGGCATTCAAGAAGTGGCTTTCCAAGTGATGGATTTCAGCCAGCCAGCTTGTGAGCCGTGGTGAAGCCCTCGAGGGAAAAAACTTCGATCGGCATGCGTTCGGGTGTAGTGGTTTTCCCATGCACCTGACTGAAGCTGTTCGATACCTTGATGACCTCCTGCGCACACGAGAGGTCGGGGACTTTCCACAGGCCATGAATGGCCTCCAAGTCGAGAGCTCGGGCGGTCTGACGCGAATCGGCGCTGCGGTGGATGCCACCGAGGCGGTGATCCGCGAGGCGGCGCAGGCGGGGGTGGATTTTTTGATCGTGCACCATGGCCTTTTCTGGAGCGGTGCCCAGAGGGTCACGGGCGCGACCTACCGGAAGATGCGCTTACTGATGGAGGCTGACATGGCGGTTTACAGCGCCCATCTGCCATTGGATATCCATCCTGAAATCGGAAACAACGCACTTCTTGCGGCAGCCCTTGGTCTCGAAAATGGAGTGCCGTTTTTTCCAACAGCAGGCCAGAATGTGGGGTTGAAATTTGAAGCCGAGGTGAGCCGCGAGGTCTTAAGGGATCACTTGGCGCGCGCTGTAGGTGGACCTGTGCATCTGGCTCCGGGCGGCCCCGTGCTTGCCAGGCGGATCGGAATCGTAACGGGAGGTGCAGGCGGGGACATCGCGAAAGCAGCCGAAGCAGGGTTGGATACCTTTATCACCGGCGAGGGACCTCATTGGTCCTACACGGCAGCGGAGGAACTGGGCGTGAATCTTTTCTATGCGGGCCATTACGCCACAGAGACCTTCGGCGTGAAAGCGGTTGCCGAACTGGTGTCCGGAAAGTTCGCCTTACCTTGGCAATTTATCGACCACCCGACTGGTCTATAATCAATCCTCCGAGTCAGCAGTAGAAAGAAGTTTGAAAGCCTTCTTCACGTCGCTGACGCGCAGGATGAGCAGGCCCTTCTTGGCGCTGGGCATGGATGCGAGGTAGGCGTATTCGATATTGACCTTGGATTTTGAAAGAAGACGCGCCACACGCGACAAGCTGCCCGGGCGGTTGTCATTTTCAATCATGAGCACTTCGCTATCCAGAACCAAGGTGCCATGGGATTCAAGCAACGCGATCGCCTTCTGCGTATCGCTCACCACCATACGAACAGAGGCGTGGTCCACCGTGTCGATAACGGTCAAACCATAGATATTGATATTCGCTTCTCCGAGGGCATCGCACAGCTCCGCGAGAGTTCCCGGGCGATTGGCGATGAAGATGACGAGTTGTTCGACGATGCGCACATTTTTCATATAGTGCCACTTTCGACATGCAAGCCGCCCGAGTCGATTGGAAAAAGGCGGGGCTTGCCAGCAACAACCGGCGGGGCGATGGATGGGTCATGCCGAATCCCAAAAAAAGCGGACGGAACAAGCCTTTGCAAAGTCGTTCCCAGAGTAAGACAGCCGATTCCCGCAAATCGCCGCGCCACGGAGCAGCAAAGCCGCTCGCCGCGAAGCCATCAAAACGCAGCGGCACATTTCAAAAATCCACCGGCGAGCCCTCGCAGAAACTTCGCGCTTCGATTCTCCGTCAAATCTCGCAACGCCCGCTGGACGCCGCTGGCATCGCTTCCGCTCTGGACCTCCCGCCGGCTTGGAAAGGCAAACTCCTCCACCTTTTGAAAGAAATGGAAACCGCTGGCGACATCGCCCGCATCCGGAGAGACCGCTACATCATCCCGAAAGAAGCCGATCTTTTTACCGGAGTCCTTCAAATGCATACCAATGGTGGAGCGCATGTGCTCAATGAAAAACAAGGTGAGCCAGACCTCTACATCCGAGCCGAGAATTGCTTCACCGCCATGCACGGCGACCGCGTCGTGGCGCGCATCTCAAGTCAACCCGAGGAGCCAGGCTTTTTCTCCCGGCCCGAACGACGCCGCGAAGGCAAGGTCATTCGCGTCCTCACTCGCGCCAACGAAACCATCGTCGGCACGCTCCAGCGCTCGAAAAACTTTTTCTATGTCGTGGCGGACGATCCGCGCTTTGTCCAAAACCTCTATGTCACAGCTCCCACACAACCTCTCCTTGCAAAGGTCGGCGACAAAGTCGTGGCGAAACTTGACTCGTGGCCATCGCGCCATGTGAACCCCGAGGGCCATCTCATCGAGATCCTCGGGCCGACAGGAGCGCCAGGCGTCGACATGCTCTCGATCATTCGCAAACACAGGCTGCCACTGGAATTTCCCCATGATGTCCTGCGCGAGGCAGATCGGGTCTCGCCAGAGGTCGATCCTCACGATGCCGCCAAGCGCGAGGATTTGCGCGACCGCTTTATTTTTACCATCGACCCGGATGACGCAAAGGACTTCGACGACGCCATCAATGTGGAGCGCATCCCCGGCGGCTGGCGTGTCGGTATCCATATCGCCGATGTGTCACATTACGTGAAACCCAAATCCGCCCTCGACCGCGAGGCGCATAGCCGTGGAAACAGCGTTTACCTCGCCGACAGGGTCATTCCCATGCTGCCCGAAGCGCTGAGCAACGGCATCTGCAGCCTCAAGCCGCAGGTGGACCGCATGGCGTTCTCCGTTTTTGCAGAGATCCTCCAGAGCGGAAAAATCCAATCCGTCCGCTTCGCGAAAACAGTGATCCGCAGCGCGGCGCGCCTCACCTATAAACAAGCGTTCGCCATTCTCGAGAAGCCGCCTAAAAAAGGCGACCTCCTCTCCGAGCGCGTCCACACCGCATGGGAACTCTCCTCCCTGCTGCGCAAAAAACGCTTTGCAGCAGGATCCCTCGATCTGGAGTTTCCTGAAATCAAGGTCTGGCTCGACGAAACCGGACGACCCGTGCGGCTCGAGCGCGTGGAGAACGACATTTCCCACCAACTCATCGAGGAACTCATGCTCCTTGCGAACGAACTCGTCGCCCGCGAACTCAAGCACCGCAAGCAACCCGCCGTTTACCGCATTCACGAGAAGCCTGACCCCGACAAACTCGCCGAGTTCCGGGAATTCGCCGCCTCGCAAGGCATCCGCGCCGGCGACCTCACACACCGCCCCGAGCTTCAAAAACTCCTCGCCTCCCTGCATGGCAAACCCTTTGCCTCAGCCGTGAAGATCGCCCTCCTCAAAAGCCTCAAGCGCGCCCGCTATTTTCCCGAACCACTCGGCCACTACGGACTCTCGAAGCCAGACTACACGCACTTCACCAGTCCGATCCGGCGCTACAGCGATCTCATCGTGCACCGCGCCCTCGAGCGCCAACTTGGCCTCACCAAGAGCGGTCCGGATTCTTCCGCGCTAGGTGCCATGGCCGAACATATCTCCACCACCGAACGCTCTGCCGCCGATGCCGAGAAAGAATCCGTCCGCCTCAAAAAGCTCGAGTTCTTCCAACTCCAGACGACCGAAGGCAAACGCCAAAAATTCCGCGCCATGATTATGGATGTCCGCAATTTTGGATTCTTCGTGGAACTCCCCGAGTTTTTGCTAAGCGGTCTCGTTCATGTATCGGCACTCGAAGGCGACTTCTATATCCACGAACCCTCGCGAGGACGCCTGTGCGGGCGAAAATCCAAAAAAGTCTACCAAGTTGGTGATTTCCTTGAGGTCGCCGTCGAGCGCGTGGACATGTTCAAGCAGCAGGTCGATTTCAAACCCGCCTAATCACCCCGATTCATCTCGAAAAAGGTCTGACGAGATTTTTAAATTCCCTCTTGCCCCTGCCCTACACGACGACTAAAATCTCTGCCTTCACGATTTCTCCAATCCCATGGGAAAAATTCTCATCATAGTCTCAATTGTTCTCGCTGCGGCATCCGCTGGCTTAGGCTTTGTTAACCGCACTCAACTCCTGAAAACAAAAGAGGACTTAGCTGCATCTCAGCAAGAAACTGCAACGGTCAAAAACGGCCTCGACGCCGAGTCAAAAAAACTTGCCGAAGCTCAAAAATCTCTCTCCGACCTCAGCGCACAGAAGGTCGCCCTTGATACCGACCTCTCAAAACAAAAAACTGATCTCGCCGACAAATCCAAACAACTCACGGAGACTCAATCGGAATTAGCCTCGGCCAAAGGAAGGCTGGAAACTGCAAACACCGACATCCTCACCAAAGCCGAAAAAATCACCCAACTTGAAGCACAAGTCGCCGCAACCGCTACCGCCGTGCAAACGCCAGTCTCTACGGAGGAAGACAAGGCTCGCATCACAGAGCTCGAAACTCTCAATGCTAAGCTCGACGAGGATAACAAGAACTTGGAAAGCAAACTCGTTGCTGTCCAAAAAGCAACTCGTGAAAAAGAAACCAAACAAGGCCTCACACGCGTCACTGGCCGCGTGCTCGCCGTCAACCAAGCTTGGAACTTCGTTGTTCTCAGCCTTGGCAACAAGAGCGGCATCGAGAGCAATATGGAATTTCTCGTCAAGCGCGGCAGCACACTCATCGGTAAAATCCGCACAACCACGGTCGAGCCTTCCACCTCCATCGCAGACATCATCCCAGCGAGCCTCACTCGTGGACTCAGCATCCAACCCGGCGATGACATCATTTATCAAACTGTTCAAAATTAGCTTCCTCATCCTGTTGGCGGCCATACTGACAGGCTGTGCAACGGATGATTCCCAATCAGCCGCTCACGCTGAAGGGGCTCTTCCATGGAATCGCCCAGCTTCTTGGGAAGGTGCCGGAGCCCTAGGCTCCGCCATGCAAGGCACACGCTAAGTCGACAGCCTACCCCTCGATTTGCCAATACGGGATGCCTCGTCGTCTTGTGGCGCCCAAGCCTCAGCCGCAAAGTAACGTGTGATACCGGGAGCTGAACGCTTTGGGAGTCCTACTGTGCGCAGCGGTCTGCGAGCGCCGATGGGTAACGCGTCTCGCTCGCCTTTGAAAGACTTGCAATTTCGGGGGGACACCCTCGCCACTTTTCATAGATTCGAAAAGCAACCCGATTTGGGTATCATGCTCCACGGGAAAATTGCTGCAAATAGAACTTGCAGCGGTTATTCAGCAAGGCACTGAGCGAATTTGACATAAAAAAGCTTTTACAACGGCCTGAAATTATACAAAAGTCTAATAGCTTTTTGACTTTACAGCTTAGCGATTTGAGGAGAATCTCGGTTTCGGCATGAGAACACTTCCGAAACTTGGACAAGAAATAGTAGAACAAATCGAAGAGGCCTGGGCTAA
>Ga0209085_1002045_pt1 | contig 11754 bp, 14 predicted proteins | sample C_131016_EF_Meta_FD_187310 | JGI IMG/M metagenome (GOLD analysis project Ga0209085, IMG submission 187310) | Freshwater microbial communities from Lake Croche, Canada to study carbon cycling - C_131016_EF_MetaG (SPAdes) (version 2) | ecosystem: Environmental > Aquatic > Freshwater > Lake...
TTCAAGAATGGTCTAATCGCGGACTTCATTATTGGGAAGTAAAACAAAATAGTATATCAATGGTTCCAAACCAAAGTGTATATACCATTTATCGTTCAGCTTCAGATGGAACTTCAGATGGAGTTTTAAGTTATTTAGATGGTGCAATTACAGCATCACAAACAACAATTACATTAGATTCAGTTTGGCAATTTCCAACTACTGGAACTTTATTAATAGGATCAGAGCAAATTACTTACACAGGAACAGATACAGCTAATAGTCAAATCACAGGTTGCACAAGAGGTGCAAATAGTACAACAGCTGCAACTCATGCAGATAATACTGCTGTATATGATTATAATTCAATTACTTATGGACCAGATGATATTTTAGAAGCAACTTATAGAAATACATTACAAACTCCTGTTGCAGATTTTCCACTTACTAAGATTAGTCGTTCAATTTACAATTCTTTATCAAGTAAATATTCAACAGGACAACCAACACAGTATTGGGTTCAAAGATTTATAGATAAAGTTACAATCACTCTTTATTTACAACCAGGTCAATACCAATTAAATAATGTTGTTCATTATTACTATGCAAGTAGAATTCAAGATGTTGGAGCATATCAAAATATAACAGATGTTCCTTATAGATTTGTTCCATGTATGGTTGCTGGACTTTCTTATTATATGTCTGTTAAAAAGAATCCACAAAAGTCAGAACAAATGAGATTATTATACGAAGATGAATTGAAGAGAGCCTTAGAAAATGATGGATCTGCTTCTAGTTCATTTATAACTCCAAGAAATTATTATCCAAATGTCTAATCTATCAAAAGGTAAATATGCATATAGAATTTCTGACCGATCTGGTCAAAGATTTCCATATGTTGAAATGGTTCAAGAATGGAATGGATCATGGGTACATATTTCTGAATTTGAACCTAAACATCCTCAATTAGAACCAAAACCACATGCTGCTGATCCACAAGGATTACAATGGGCGAAACCAGATAGAAAAGAACCACCTGTTTTAAATTTATTAACACCAAATCCATTTACAACTGTTAAATATGCAGGCAACACTTATATAAATGTTTATCAAGAAGATCATGGGTACGACACTGGTAACATTGTAGCATTTAGAGGAGAACCTATAGTATTAACTGCTGGAAATTCTACAGAAGAGACTTCATTTCAAAATGTACAATCATTTGATGGAGTAACAGATATATCTAATTCAAATGGATTTACTATTACAGTTGGAAAAATAAATTCATTAGGTATTGTTAGTAATACATTAAACTATTATTATTTTAAAAGTTCTGATACAGCTACTAAAGGAGATGTTTCTGGTGGTGGTGAACAATGTTCTTCAGGACCAGTAACTTTACAAGCTTAATATGACATACGCAGAATTAACAGCTAAAATTAGAAACTATACTGAGGTAGATTCAAATGTATTTACACAAAGTATTGTTGATGGATTTATTGGTGATGCTGAATGGAGAATTCAAAGAGATGTAGATTCTGATAATAATAGAAAATATGCAACAGCTTCAATAATTGCAGGGCAAGCTTATGTAAGTACACCATTATTAACTAATCAAACTTTAATTATTAGAGAAGCTCAAATCATAGATTCTAGTGGTAACGCAAGCGTTGTAGAATATAGAGAAACAAGCTTTATTAATGAGTATAATCCTGATCAAGAGCAAGGATTACCTAAATATTTCAGTTATTGGGATGAACAAAACATAGTTTTAGCCCCTATCCCTGATAAAAATTATACCATGCAGTTAAATTATATCTTGAAACCTGCTGGATTATCGGCTATTACTACGACTACATATTTAAGTCAGGAATTCCCAACTGGTTTATTATATGCATGCCTAGTTGAGGCTTATGGTTTTTTAAAGGGTCCTGCTGATTTAATTCAGTTGTATGAACAGAAATATACTTCTGCATTACAAGGATTCTCTATTGAACAAATGGGAAGAAGAAGACGAGATGAATACTTAGAAGGTTCACCTCGAATTCAAAAACAAGGATAACAGGAGTAAACTATGGCTATAACACAAGCAGTTGCAAACTCGTTTAAACAACAAATCCTTTTTGGGTCACATAATTTTACATTGACTACAGGAAGTGTTTTTAAACTTGCATTGTATACATCATCGGCAACTTTAGATTCTTCAACAACTGTTTATACTTCAACTAATGAAGTAGCAAATACTGGTCAGTATACAACAGGTGGTGGAACTTTAGTTAACGTAACACCGTTGGTATCTTCTGGTGTTGCTTTTACAAACTTTAATGACATATCTTTTACAGGGGTTACTTTAACTGCAAGAGGTGCTTTGATTTATAATACATCAAACACAAATGCAGCAGTATGTGTATTAGATTTCACAAGTGATAAAACAGCAACAGCAGGAACATTTACAATTCAGTTTCCAGCTAACACAACATCAGCGGCTCTTTTAAGAATATCAGGCTAAATAGGAGTTACCTATTATGGCCAATACTTGGGGTGAGCTTACTTGGGGAGCAGGTTCGTTTGGTTTGCAAAACGATGCAAGCGTTCCTATTACAGGTAATTTATTAACTGTAACTCAAGGAACAGCTACAGCTGGTATAAGTCAACAAATTTCTTTAACAGGTCAATCTTTAACTACTTCTAGAACCGTAACAAATTATAATACCTATTCTACTGATTTATCTACTGGTTATAGTGCTAATGTTTGTACAAAAACATTAAACGCAACAACTGCGCCTGACGGAACAAATACAGCAACTTTAATAACAACTTCAGGTGCTACAACTCCTCAAGATTCTTATTTAAGATACAATGTTACTTTAACTCCTGGTACTCAATTTACAACTTCTGTTTATGCAAAAGCTGGAAATTCTAATTTTTTAGCTATTAGAGCAATACAAGTTGGTTCTCCATATCCTTACGCTTGGTTTAATTTATCAACTGGAACAGTTGGGACAGTACAAACAGGATTAACCGCATCAATTTCAAATGAAGGAAATGGTTGGTATAGATGTTCTATAACTTATACTTCTGAATCTCCTACAGTACAATATAATATTAATGATATAGGTATTGCACAATCTACTAGTAGTAATGCTTCTGTAAATGGTAATAGTATTTATCTTTGGGGAATTCAAACAAATACAGGCTCAGTTGCTCAAATGTTTGTTGCAACTTTAGGAACAGTTCCTCTTAGTCAAACATTTCCATTAGGAATTGTAACTGTAATAGGAACAGCAATTGTATCTGTAACAGGTAATCAATTAACAGTTACAGAAGGATATGCAGATCCAAATCCTGATGTTATTCTTACAGGAAATCAATTAACCACTACATTAGGTAGTGTAAGTATAAACGCAGAAATAAACGTTGGTTGGGGAAGACTTACATGGGGAAGTTTACCTTGGGGAGCAGATGTTACAAACGTAACAGTTTCTTTAACTGGGCAACAATTAACTGCAACTTTAGCAAGTGTAACTCCTTCCATTAGTATTAATGCTTCTGTAACAGGGCAAAATTTATTAACAGTAACTGAAGGAAACGTAACTACTTTAGCCAAACAAGATGTTTTTGTTACAGGTCAACAATTAACGGCTACTTTAAATAGTGTAACTGCATTAGGAACAGCTACTGTAGCAATAACAGGTCAACAATTAACTGCTACTTTAAATAATGTAACGCCATTAGCAAATGCAAATGTAACTGTAACAGGTCAGTTATTAACAGCTTCTTTAAATAGTGTAACACCATTAGCAAATGCAAATGTAACTGTAACAGGTCAGTTATTAACAATAGCTAAAGGAACTCCAACAGTTGCTATAGGTCAACAGGTTTCTGTAACAGGTAAATTATTAACAGTTATAGAAGGAGTTGTAGATCCAAGTCCTGATGCATCTGTTAGTGGAACACAATTAAATGCTCTTTTAAATAGTGTAACTCCTACAGGAAATGCAAATGTAACTGTAACAGGTCAGTTATTAACAATAGCTAAAGGAACTCCAACAGTTGCAATAGGTCAACAAATACCTATTACAGGCATAGGATTAACAGCTTCTTTATCTAATGTAGTTGCAGGACTTAGCATAAGTGTTCCTATTACGGGTCTGGCATTGACTACACAATTAAATAGTATTAATATACAAAACTGGAAATTTATTAATACTGGAACACCAGTAGATTGGATAAATGTTGACACAGCAGCTTAAATTTAATAAAATTAATTAAATAAGGAAATAACTATGGCATCTTCATATTCTACAGACCTCAAACTAGAATTGATGGTAACAGGGGAAAACTCTGGAACTTGGGGCGATAAAACAAATACAAACTGGAATTTAATTCAACAAGCTGTTACTGGTTTTGAATCTATATCTATCGCAGGTGGTGCACAAACTACTGCATTGGTTATGTCTAATGCTACTATTTCTAATGCAAGAAATATGACACTTGTTTTTACAGGAACAATTACTGGAAACCAAATAGTTACTATTCCAGATGGAATTGAAAAATATTATTTATTATATAACAACACAACAGGTTCATTTACTGTCACATTTAAAACAGTTTCAGGAACAGGAATTACTTTAACTCAAGGATACTATTGTATTGCATATTCAGATGGTACAAACGTTTATCAAACGGATCTTTCAAATTTATCTGGGACAGTTGGAACTGCACAAATTGCATCAGGTGCAGTAACTACAGCAAAAATTTCAACTAATGCAATTACAACTTCTTTATTAAATACAGCTGCGGTCACAACTGCAAAAATTGCATCAAATGCAATTACAACTGCTTTATTAGATACAGCAGCAGTTCAATCTTACAATATATCAGCAGGTGCAGTTGGTTCAACTCAATTAGCAAATACATCAGTTACTGCAGGATCTTATACAACAGCATCAATTACAGTTGATGCTCAAGGTAGAATTACAGCAGCATCATCTGGAACAGGGGGTGGAGCTGGAATGGGAATACCTACTCTTTATGCTTTAGGACCTTCTTCTGGAGTTTATACTGCAGCTCCAACCGCAAATAGAATAGGTGTTTATATATATGGAGGTGGTGGAGGTGGAGGAGGTAATCCGTGTAATGGTTGTTCAGGAGGATCGGGTGGCGGAGGATTTTTTAATAAACCAATAACACAACCTTTTTCTCAACCTTATTCTGTAGGTGCTGGAGGAAATACTGCTTATAGTGCAGGACAAGGAGGAGGCGGAGGTGGAAATACTAATTTAACAAATGTTGGTAGTGCAAACGGTGGAGCTGGAGGTACTGGAAATAATAACAATGCACGACCTGATGGAACTGCACCAGGAGCATCTCTAGCAGTCCCTACTTCTTTTAGAAGTGGTAATTTTGGTATTGGGGCACCTAGCCAACGTTCAGGTGGTCAAGCTGGTGCAATAATAGTATACGAAAATACAGGTACTTAAAAATGTCTTTTTTTATTTTTTTAAATAATTTAAATAATATAGAGAGTTCTTTATATAAAATAGCAGAAAATCAATCTGATTTAGATAATTTAAATATTAATAAATCTGATTATAAAATAATTGAAGATTCTTTATTTAATTTTAATCAAATTAAATATGGCACAAAACAAGTTAGTAAATATAACGATAACACTATTATTTATTTAGACAGCGTATCATTATTTACAAAAGAAAGTTTATCTAAATATATAACAAATTTTAAAAATTTAATATTTTTATTTTTAAAAAATAACCCAAATCATCCTTTATATAATAAATGGAATGATTATTTTAATCAATTATCTAATTTAAATTTAGATAGCATAGCTTATCCATTAAATATGTCTTTAGAACAATATTTTAATGAACAAAATCAACCATCTTTAAACCCTTTACAAATACCATAAAACTTGTTAATTAATTAACATGTTTGATAAAGAAATACAGTTTAGTGCACATGAAGATTATTTTGCATTAAAAGAAGATTATCCAACTCCTATAAAATTAAATATACCTGAATGGTATAAAAAATTAGAACATACTATTTTAACTAGAACAGTTAAAGGATGTATGCCTTTTTTAGATACATTAACTTGTGGTTATTTATTAAAAGTACCACAAGATTTTTATATAAGGCACAATGTAGATAGTAAAGATGAACAGGGAAACTCAATTAAAGATTCTTTTCAAACTTTTGCATTACATGATCATTCACAATTTTTATATGCAAAACGTATTAATTTAAATTCTGCAATAGACGTTCATCCAACAAGACAAGTAGAAGGGGCTCCTTTTATTGAAAAAAATAAAAATTTGCCTTTTTATAAAATAGTTAATCCTTGGAAAATAAAAACACCAAAAGGATATTCTTGTTTATTTGTTCCCCCTCTTAATAATTCAGACGATAGATTTAGCATTATTCCTGGAATAGTTGACACAGATACTTATATTAATGAAATAAATTTTCCAATTATAATAAATGGGGATAAATATCCCGTATTAGAAACCACAATTAAAAAAGGAACACCTTATGTTCAAATAATACCTTTTAAAAGAGATGATTGGAAAATGTCTTTAAAGCCACAAAAACAAAAAGAAATACAAAATTCTAAGGTGTTCTATGCTTTAAAATTATTAAATGTATATAAAGATAAATATTGGCATAAAAAATTATGGAAATAAAAAATTATATAAAAATATACGATGAAGTATTACCTTGGAATATTTTAAGTAATTTAATTCGTTTTATAAATTTTTCTGAATTCTATGAAACAAAAATTGGTGGATTAGAAAAAAGTAAAATAGATTTTAATATAAGAAGAACTTATACATTACCTTTATCAAATCTTAATAACTCATTTTCCAATATACATTGGTTTAATTTATTACATAATTTTTTTAATGAAAAGTTAAAACAATATCCAAATGATGCTAAAATTATAGATTATGGTTATGTAGAAATTAATAATATTGAAATTTTAAAATATGAAAATACTGGTTTTTATACTTGGCATGTAGATCATTTTAAAAATATTCCAAGAACTATGAGTTGTATTTTATTATTAAATAACGATTACGAAGGTGGAAATCTTTGTTTTAGAAATCCAGATGGATCCGAAGAACGTGAAATTGAGGTTAAACCAAATAGAATGATTATTTGGCCAAGCAATTTTTTATACCCACATACAGTTAAACCAGTGACAAAAGGAACAAGGTATTCAGTAGTAGCATGGGCACTATAAAAGATTTTAAATATAAATTAATTAAAAATTTCTTAACTCAAGAAGAAATTAAATTATTAACAGATTATTGTAGAATAAAACATAGATTGAATTTTGATTCGTTTGATTATGTTCAGAATAGTAATGGAGATACTTATTTTTATGGAGATCCTTTAATGGAATCTTTAATGATAAACAAATTAAATTTAATGCAAAAAGAAACAGGATTAGAGTTATTATGTACTTATGCTTTTTGGAGAATGTATACAATAAATGCAGATTTAAAAAAACATAAAGATAGACCTTCTTGTGAAATAAGTGTTACTGTTATGATAGGATCTGATGGAACTAAATGGCCAATATATATGGATGGAACTGAAATTAATATGAATGCAGGAGATGCTGCCATATATTTAGGATGTGAAATAGAACATTGGAGAGAAGAATTTAAAGGAGATTGGCATGCACAAACATTTTTACATTATGTAGATAAAAATGGTCCTAATACAGAATGGTTTAGAGATAAAAGAGTTCTTTATGGATCTAGTAAATAATTTTTTATATGAAAAAAATATTAGGAATTAATATTTCACATCATTTTTCAACATGTATTTATGAAAATAATAATATAAATAATTTATGGTATGAAAGTAGATATGTCCTTAAAAAGGAAAACACTATAATAAAAGATCCAAATACATTTTATTTATCTATATTTAAAAATATAAATTTTAAACCAGATCTTGTTGTTTATAGTTCATATATGAGACATGCTTTTAATAAATATTTTTTAAAAAATGCGACTACTGATGAAGAACATATAGAAATAATCCAAAAACAATTAGATAATCCTCCTTATTATTTTAATAAATATAACCATCATATTTATCATGCTCTTTCTGGATTTTATTTTTCAAATATGGAAGAAGCAATGTCTATTGTAATAGACGGAGGAGGAGCAATGCCGTTTAATGATAATTACCAAGAAATGGAATCTATTTTTTATATTAATAAAAAAAATATAATTAAATTATTTCAACATTTATCTAATGCGGAAGTGCTAAAAGAACATGAAAAACAAATAGCAAATAAAGCAAAAACTGTTTTATACGAAAAAGGTACAGAATACGAATTTAGTTCTTTAACTGTTGGAGGTAAAGCATTTTCTAAAGCTTGTTTGTTAATAAATTTTAAAGGACATCAAGCAGGAAAACTTATGGGATTATCCTCTTATGGTTATTCTAAAAATAAATATAATTTAAATTACGAACATGTTGAAATAGCTAAAAAAATACAAGAAGAAACTTTTGATAGAACTTGTAATTTAATTGAAAAAGCATATAATTATAGAAAAATAAAAAATTTTATTTTATCAGGCGGATATTTTTTAAATTGTACAAATAATTTTAAATACGTAAAAAAATATCCTCAATTTAATTTTTTTGTAGATCCAGTTGCTTCTGACGCAGGAACAGCAATTGGAGCATGTATATACCATGAAAATTATAAATAATTTAGAAGAAGCTGTAAATATTTTATTAGACCAAAAACCTTTGGTTATATTTCAAGAAAATAGTGAATGGGGAGCAAGAGCATTAGGAAATCGTTCAATATTATTTGATCCAAGAAATAAAGATGCAAAAAATATTATAAATAAACTAAAAGGTAGGGAGTGGTGGAGACCTTTAGCAGGTACAATTTTATTGGAATATGCTCAAGATTGGTTTAATATGGGTTCATTAAAAGAAAGCCCTTATATGAATTTTGCAATAGAAGCAAAAGAATTAGCTGTTAAAAATATTCCTGAAATTGTTCATGTAGATAATACATGTAGAATACAAACTGTGACTAAACAACAAAACGAAAATTTTTATAATTTAATAAAATATTTTTATGAAAAAACCAATGTTCCTATTCTTTTAAATACGTCTTTTAATTTAAATGAATTTCCAATAGTAGAAACTTTAGAACAAGCTTTGATGTTTTGTGAATGTTCAGAATTTAAATATTTATACACTCCTGAATATAAACCTGTAAATATTTTTAAAAAAAATGATATTTAAACAATACGAAAACGGATCTTGTGATATAGAGTTTTCAAAAGAAGAAATAAAAATTTTATCTGAAAAAGGAAAATTACATTTGTCAGATGAAGCTTTGAGACATTTTGGAAATCATCTGGTAGGCATAGTTTCTAATTGGAATTTTAAATTTAAAGAAGAACTACAAAATAAATTTACTTATAATAATTCTAAAATAGAAGGAAAATGAAAATTTCTTTTTTTACAAATAATGTTTATATAAAAGAAAATAATTTGTGGTTAGAAAATTTAAATAATTTTTCTGATCTTTATATAAAGCAATCAATTGAAAATAAAAATATTATAGATAATAAAGATTTTGGATTAGTTCATCATTCTTCGTTATTAATGAATGATGATAATTTTTTTGAATTTAATCAATTTATATGTGATGAAGCTAGTTTAATTTTAGATGAACAAGGGTATGATTTAAAAGATTATTTTATATCAATTACAGAACTATGGGTACAAGAATTTGCAAAACAAGGAGGAGGTCATCACAGTATACATACTCATTGGAATGGGCACATATCTGGTTTTTATTTTTTAAAATGTAGTGATAAAACATCTTACCCTATTTTTCATGACCCAAGACCTGGAAAAATAATGATTCAATTACCAGAAAAAGATATTAATCAAGTAACAGATGCTTCTGAAAAAATACATTTTAAACCTAAACCAGGTACTTTTATATTTTTTAATTCATATTTAGGACATGAATTTACTGTAGATCCTGGAATAGAGCCTTTTAGATTTATACATTTTAATATACAAGCTTTCCCTAAACAATTAATAAACAATAATATTAAAAGGATATAATTATGTTTTACATCTGGCACACGCTACTCGTTTTATTATTTATAGCTTTTGCATTTTTTATGGGATATAAACTAGGGAAAAGTAAACAAGAGAATAAACAAGAAAAAGGCTCTTGTCCCTTCTTTAATAATGATAACTTTTCATAGTAATTAACAAAAAGATGGGTATAATGCCACTTTATGCCTTTACAAAAGATACAATTAAAACCAGGTATTAATAAACAAACAACACCTACCGGAGCCGAAGGGCAATGGATAGATTGTAATAATGTTCGTTTTCGTTATGGACAGCCTGAAAAAATAGGTGGATGGCAAGAATTAACTCCTTATTATTTAGCAGGCCCAGTTAGAGCACAACTTACTTGGAATGCATTAGATGGTAAAAAATATGCAGCTTTAGGAACTTCTAAAGTTTTAGTTATTTATTTTGATGGAAAATTTTACGATATAACTCCTTTAGATACTTCAAGACAACAAACAAGTTGTACTTTTACAACTATAAATACTTCTACAACAGTGACTGTAACAAAAGCAGGGCATGGATTATCACTTGGTGAATATATTGTATTTACTTCTGTAACTCCTCCAGTTGGATCAGGGTATTCAGCTTCAGATTTTACAACAAATCCATTTGAAGTCATTACCGCAACAACTACTACTTTTACTATTAAAATGGCAACCGCAGCAACTGGAAACAGCACAACATCTGGTTCTGCAACAATGACACCTTATTATATTGTTGGTCCTGCTAATCAAACAGGTGCTTATGGTTGGGGTGCTGGAACATGGAGTTATTCAACTTGGGGAACTGAAAGAGATGTAACAACCGTTGTTCTTTCTGCTGGAAGTTGGTCGTTAGATAATTTTGGACAAATTTTGATTGCAACTATTAAAAATGGAAAAACATTTACATGGAATCCAGGAGCTTCAACTCCTCTTGAAACAAGAGCAACAGTTATGGCAGGTTGTCCTACATCTTCTATTTTAACATTAGTATCAGATAGAGATAGACACGTATTTTCATTTGGAACAGAAACAACAATTGGAAATACTTCAACATTTGATCCAATGTATATTAGATGGTCAAACACTGAAGATTATAATGATTGGAATCCAACTGTTACAAATAGTGCAGGTACTTTTAGATTAGATACCGGAAATACTATTATTGGAGCTATACAAGGTAAAGATTATATCTTAGTTTTAACAGATGCTGCAGCTTATACTATTCAATTTGTAGGACCTCCGTTTGTATTTTCTGTTAGACAGGTTGGTACAAATTGTGGATGTATTGGTCAACATGCTATGGCTTATGTTCAAGGCGCTGTGTGGTGGATGGGATATGGCGGAGGATTCTTTGCATTTGATGGAACAGTTAAACAAGTTCCTAGTTTAGTACAAGACTATGTTTTTACAACAGATGGAGAAGGTAGTGAAAACCCTGGAATTAATTATGGTGCAAGTGATTTAGTTTATGCATATCATAATTCTTTATATAATGAAGTAGGTTGGTTTTATCCAACAGCTACTTCAAATCAAGTAGATGCAAGAGTTGTTTATAACTTTCTTGAAGATACATGGGCAATAGGATCACTTGCTAGAACAACTTATGAAGATGCATTAACTTTTGATA
>Ga0209085_1002046_pt1 | contig 11747 bp, 14 predicted proteins | sample C_131016_EF_Meta_FD_187310 | JGI IMG/M metagenome (GOLD analysis project Ga0209085, IMG submission 187310) | Freshwater microbial communities from Lake Croche, Canada to study carbon cycling - C_131016_EF_MetaG (SPAdes) (version 2) | ecosystem: Environmental > Aquatic > Freshwater > Lake...
CGCCAACGAGGCCGACTTCACACGCAATGTGTTGGCCGACATCATTGGCGCTGACAATGTGCTGGCGCAAGAACCGACCATGGGCGCAGAAGATTTCTCTTATATGTTGTTGGCCAAGCCAGGTACCTATTTCTTTTTAGCCAATGGCGAAGGTCAGCACCGAGAGATGGGTCATGGCGGCGGCCCATGCACCTTGCACAACCCAAGCTATGACTTCAATGATGATCTCATTCCGCTGGGCGGCACTATTTGGGTCCATATGGTAGAGAAATTTCTCGCCAAGACTTGACGTCCAGCAGGTTTTCACGCCCCCACAAACTGCATAACCCAGCCGTCTCTCGCTGGGTCAGGGCGAATGCTCACTCTGGTTGATAGACCGCTATCAGTGCTTGCAACTGCCCCTTTGGCCGTTCTTTCAAATAAGGCAACAGCAAGCCCAGCACTTGTTGCGCACCACTCAACGCGCTGTGGTTTGCGTTGCCATCTTCCATGGCGTGACGCGGATTTTGCACATACGCATAACTCAACCACCAAGTCAATACAACCACCATATGGGTCGAGCAGTAGGCGCGTTCGGTGCTGGTTTGCACCAGCAGACCATGTGCGTGCAAGCCTGAAAGCATATCGTCAAACGCTTTTTGCTTGAGTTGCAAAATACCTTTTACCGCGCCCTCCAGGTGCCGGTTCTTGCTGAGCAAATCGTTCAAATCGCGGTATAAAAAACGGTGACGCCAAATCAATTCAAACAAGCTGTGCATCAAAAACCAAGCATGTTCTATGTCCTGCACTTCAGTGGCGGCGGGCAGTAATTGGTGTATTTCTTGTTGGTAGTCGTCAAACAAAGCGTTGACGAGCAATTCTTTGGCCGGGAAGTGGTAGAACAAATTACCTGGGCTGATGCCCATGTCTGAAGCGATCAAGGTAGTGGCCACGTTAGGTTCGCCGTAGCGGTTGAACAAATCCAGTGCGGTGGCGAGGATGCGCTCAGCGGTACGGCGTGGCGGTTTTTTCACCGACTCATCCCTTGCCGCCGGATTTCAGTGCTTTCAATTCCGCTTCCAGCGCCTCCACCCTGGCCTGTAAATCTGCCATGTCTTGCCCAGTGGGCAGCCCCATGTGTTTCAATGCTGTGGCTACCCGTTCTTCAAAAATACCTTCCAGCCTATCGAACTGCCCGCTGGCACGTTGACCCATGTCGCTGGCCATGGCGCTGGCCTTTGCCGCGGCCTCGGCCATTTTGGCCTGGGCTTGCAAAGTGGTTTCTTGAAATTGACTGCCGTCTTTGACCAGGGCTTCAAAGACTTTGCTGCCTTCTTCTTGGGCTTTGGCAAAAGCGCCCAGCCCAGCTTGCCAAATTTGCTGGGCAGAGTTTTTCATGTGTTCGCTCATTTGTTGCGGATCAAATTCCGGGGGCTTGCTCGCCATGTCTGTGCTCCTGTGAAAGAATATCATTGCAATTTAACCGCATTACAATCATTTGTCATTTTTGAATATATTTTTTTAGCCACCGGTTATGCATTGGTACGCCATCCACTCTAAACCCAGACAGGAAGAACGCGCTCTGGAAAATTTACAAAGACAGGGTTTTGAAGCCTGGTTACCGCTGATGGAAGTGGAAAAAGTGCTGCGCTCTAAATTGATGCGTGTGATCGAACCCATGTTCAGTCGCTATTTGTTTATTCGCTTGGATACCGAGCAAACCAATTGGTCACCCATACGCTCGACCTTGGGTGTGAGCAAGTTGGTCAGCTTTGGCAACCGGCCAGCGGTTGTCTCCGATGATTTGATTGTGGCATTGAAAAATCTGCCTAAGCAAGAAACGCAACGATTGATTCAGCCTGGCCAACAAGTGAAAATTGTCTCCGGACCTTTGCGTGGCTTGGAAGGTATCTACCAGCAAAGCGATGGAGAAATGCGCGCCATGGTTTTGATTGAATTACTGAATAAACAACACCGTATCGTGACTGACATGCAAGACTTAAGACCCGCCACCATTTGACCATGGCCAATACTCTCCAACATATCGCCATCATCATGGACGGCAATGGGCGATGGGCCAAAAAAAGGTTGCTACCCCGCACTGTCGGCCATGTCAGGGGAGCGGCCAATGTCCGCCAGATGGTGAAAACTTTTGCTGACTTGAACCTCAAGTACCTCACTTTGTTTGCGTTCAGTTCAGAAAACTGGCGCCGCCCAGCGGAAGAGGTCAGTGCATTGATGGGTTTGTTCTTGCAATACTTGGAGACCGAAGTCGCTGAAATGAAAGCTGCCGGTATCCGTTTGAGGGTCATTGGCGACCGCAGTGCTTTTGCCCCGCTGTTGCAATCACGCATCGATCAAGCCGAGCGGGAAACCGCGCACAACACACGCTTACACCTGACGATTGCTGCAAATTACGGCGGGCAGTGGGATGTGTTGAATGCCATGCGCGCATGGCAAAACGCACATCCGACTCAAAATTTACAAGACATGGATGCCTCTGCTCTGTCCTCTTTCCTGAGCACAGCCGATTTACCTGATCCTGAATTGATGATCAGAACCGGCGGCGAGTCACGCATCAGCAATTTTTTGTTGTGGCAAACCGCTTACACCGAGTTGTTTTTCACTGAAACCCATTGGCCTGATTTCGATGCTGCGGCGTTGAAAAAGGCGATTTCTTGGTACGAACACAGGGTCAGGCGCTTTGGCCGCACGGATGATCAAGTGTCAGCGGGTCAAACTGGCGACAACCACGACACTCTGAATCCCGCCCTGCCGTTGGAGTCCCGCTTCAATATCAGCTAATATTCGCCCTGCAGGCTTAGTCATTAGTTTCGGGTGTCTGCAGCGCTCAACCGACGGTTCACCCGCTGTCAATTTCACAATTAGCTTTCAAAGCAACAGGTAACTTTAAATGAAGAACGAGACACGTCCCACACACAACCGCAAAGATTCCACACCCATGCGAACCGGTCGATGCATTGCATTGATTGACAGCAACTACATGTCTTGGCTGCTGCGTCAATCGACTGATGCAGCCGCAGAACCGGAAACCTATAACCGGCTCGCACTGATACCTTCACTGGGTCACGCGCTCAAAGGCGCAGGGCTCAGCGTGGACATTCAACGCGTGTATTGGTACACAGACAATCCCGACACCCAGTTTCCCCAAGATCAGATCGTGCGCCAATTGGATGCAGCAGGCGGCGAACCTGGCGACGTGGTTTTCCAGTCCATGTCGGCAGACATTGGCCGTTTGGCTCAGCACCATGCGTGTGACCATTTATTGATTGCCAGCGATGATGACCGTTTGACTGCGGTGATCGATGACGCGCAGTTGCATGGCCTGAATGTGTACTTGCTGGCCGATGAGTCTGCCCGTCACATGGACCAACTGGTCACGGAAGACCCCGCTTGGTGTGGGCTGCTGGCGCAGGCGGACCGTCGTGTGCTCCTTTTGCCGCAAGCCGCGCGTGAACTTACCGCCACCCCGCGCGTGCCGTCAGCGCCTGCCGCACCCCAAGACCCCGAAGTGGTTCGTACCAAATTGTTGGAAGTAGTCACCCAGTGGTGGGACGATGAGCCCGAAGATTTGCGTGAGGATTTGCGCGATGAGTTGCGCGGCAGCCATGGCATACCGCAGGAAGTCGATCGCCATATGTTGCTTCGTGTCAGGCGTGCACTGGATCGACCCTTAAGTTTTCCGGAGAAAAAAATACTCCGCGAAATGGTGCGCTCCACCGTCTTGGGCATCACCGAAGAGAGCTTGCCCGTATGACCCTATTGGTGACCGGCGGCGCCGGTTTCATCGGTAGCAATTTTGTTCATACCTGGTTGTCAGGTGGCGACGAGCCCATTGTTAACCTTGACAAACTCACTTACGCAGGTAATTTGGGAAATTTACAGACGCTGGCAAACGACCAGCGCCATGTGTTTGTGCAAGGTGACATAGCCGATAAGGTGTTGGTTGGCGAATTGTTGAGGCAGCATCAACCCCGTGCTGTGTTGCATTTCGCTGCGGAATCGCATGTCGATCGCTCCATCCATGGGCCGCTTGATTTCATTCACACCAATGTGGTGGGAACTTGTCAGTTGCTTGAAGCGGTTCGCGAATACTGGAAGGGTTTAAGCCCAGAGTTACAGCAAAGTTTCCGTTTTTTGCATGTCAGTACCGATGAGGTATTTGGCAGCCTAGAAGCCGGCGCTCCCGCCTTCAAAGAAACCCATGTTTACCAGCCCAACAGTCCTTACGCCGCCAGTAAAGCTGCGTCTGACCACTTGGTGCGAGCTTGGCACCACACCTATGGCATACCGGTGTTGACCACCCATTGCAGCAATAACTACGGACCCTACCATTTCCCCGAAAAACTCATTCCCTTGGTATTGCACCATGCGTTAGCTGGTAAACCGCTGCCTATTTACGGGGACGGCATGCAAATCCGTGACTGGCTCTTCGTGCAAGACCATTGCCGTGCCATTGCCCGCGTGTTGCAGGCTGGCAAACCCGGTGAAACCTACAACATTGGCGGCTGGAATGAAAAACCGAATATCGAGGTGGTGCGCACCTTGTGCCAGTTGCTTGATGAATTGCAACCACGTGCGGACGGTCACAGTTATGCCGAGCAGATCACCTTTGTCAAAGACCGCGCCGGGCACGACAGGCGGTACGCTATCGACGCGAGCAAAATTCACCTCGAGCTTGGCTGGCGGCCGCAGGAAACCTTTGAAACAGGTTTGCGCCAAACTGTGCAGTGGTATTTGGACCATCCGGATTGGGTAGCGAATGTGACCAGCGGCCAATACCGCCAATGGGTAGACCTTCACTATGGCGGGTGAACGCGTCTTATTGCTGGGTGCAGCAGGGCAATTAGGCCATGAATTGGGGTTGTGCCTTCAACGCACAGATTACGCTGTGACGGCTTTGACCCGTCACGAACTGGATCTCAGCGATTTACTCGCCGTAAGGCAACACCTCAGACAAGTTCAACCGCGCTGGATCATCAATGCGGCTGCTTACACCGCGGTGGATAAAGCCGAGCAAGAACCGCAACTCGCCCACACTTTGAACGCTGAGTTGCCCGGTTTGCTGGCCACATTGGCCAAGCTCACTGGGGCTGCACTGGTGCACTACTCCAGCGATTATGTTTTCAATGGTTTGGCCACGCGTCCCTATCTGGAAACCGATGCCACCGACCCACAGTCGGTGTATGGCCGCAGCAAACGCGACGGCGATCTGGCTGTTCATGCGTCAGGTGCACGCCATTTGATTTTTCGCAGCTCTTGGGTGGTCGGTGCGCACGGACACAACTTTTTAAAGACCATGCTGCGCTTGGCGATGGAGCGGGATAGCTTGCGGGTGGTGGCTGATCAAACGGGGGTTCCCACCGCAGCGGCTTGGTTGGCAGACATCACGCTGGCAGCCATGCGCTTGTCTGACGAACAAGGCTTGATGGGATTGTTTCATGCCACTCCAACCGGACAAACCCACTGGCAAGCTTATGCGCAATATGTGCTTGAGCAAGCGTTGCAGCTAGGCTGGAGGTTGAAAGCTACCCCGCAGAAGGTGGAGCCCATCACGACCGCCCAATACCCGTTACCGGCTGTCCGCCCTGCTTATGGCTTGCTTGACAGCAGTTTGCTGGCTCAAATATTAAAACTGCCGTGGCCCAATTGGCAAACCGGGGTGGATAAAGTGATGCGGCAATTAGCCGAAATCCGAGAAGATGGAATACCCAGTGAGTGACGCATGATCCAAACTTGTGACCAACGGAATCCGATATGACAACAATGCAAAGAAAAGGTATCTTGCTGGCGGGTGGCTCTGGCACCCGTTTATATCCCTTGACGCTGGCCGTCAGCAAACAATTGATGCCGGTGTATGACAAACCCTTGGTGTATTACCCACTCAGTACATTGATGCTGGCTGGTATCCGAGATGTGCTGATTATTTCAACCCCGCACGACACCCCGCGTTACGCTGATTTGCTCGGTGACGGCGCACAATGGGGCTTGAATATTCAGTATGCGGTGCAGCCAAAACCCGAAGGCTTGGCGCAGGCTTTTTTAATTGGACGGGCATTTGTCAACAACCAGCCCAGCGCTTTGGTACTGGGGGACAATATTTTTTACGGCCATGATCTGGTCAAGCAGTTGATTCACGCCAATGAACGCGAGGAAGGCGCCACGGTATTTGCTTACCATGTGGCCGATCCCGAACGCTATGGCGTGGTCAGTTTTGACGATCAACACCGCGCAATTCATATTGAAGAAAAACCCAAGCAACCAAAATCTAATTACGCCGTGACCGGTTTGTATTTTTATGACCGCCAAGTTGGTGATATTGCTGCGGATATCAAACCCTCGGCCCGTGGAGAATTAGAAATCACGGACGTCAATCGCCGTTATTTAGAACAAAAACAATTGAATGTAGAAACCATGGGGCGTGGCTATGCTTGGTTGGATGCTGGAACGCATGATGGTTTGATGGAAGCTGCCACATTCATCGCTACGATACAAAAGCGTCAAGGCTTGATGGTGGCTTGCCCCGAGGAAATTGCTTTTTCACAGGGTTGGATCAGTGCCGACCAGTTGGAAAAACTGGCGCAACCTTATAAATCAACTTTTTATGGTCAATATTTATTAAATTTATTGGTTTATTAATATGCCCTATACCGTTAAATCCACTGATTTAGAAGAAGTATTGCTTTTACAACCTCGTGTTTTTGCGGATCCGCGCGGTTTTTTCTTTGAAAGTTTTAATCAGCGTGAATTTAATTCAGTAACCGGATTAAATGTTTTATTTGTTCAAGATAACCACAGTAAATCGCGACACGGTGTTTTGCGCGGCCTGCATTTTCAAAAACAACACCCGCAAGGTAAATTAATCAGGGTACCGCAAGGGCGTATTTTTGATGTGGCGGTGGATATCCGGCCAGCTTCAAAACAATACGGAAAATGGACCGGCCATATGCTGGACAGTGAAAACCACCAGCAATTATGGATTCCCCCAGGCTTTGCCCATGGTTTTGTGGTGATCAGTGAAACTGCTGAAGTGATTTATAAAACCACAGATTATTGGGTCGCCAGCGATGAAGACGCGATTATTTGGAACGATCCTGATATTGCGATTGACTGGCCGTTGTCTGATATTCAAGGCGAACCGCTGCTGTCCGTCAAGGACGCAGCGGCCAGGTTATTTATTCAGCCTTGATTTCTGCGCTGGCCAATTGACCAGCGTTTTGTAAAGCCTGAACCCAGGCAGGTGTACGACCGCGTCCGGTCCAAGTCAAAGCGGGATTGGCAGGGTCACGGTACTTGGGTGCAACCTTGCGGCCAGCCGTGGCACGTTTGGCTTTGGGCGTCTTAGTGGCGGTGGATTTGGCCGATTTGGCTTTACTTTTGCCGCCCAAGGCTGCAGAAATTTGTTCAGCAGTTAATCCGGCTGAATGCGCAAGTTGTACGATTTGTGCCAGCACTTTATCGTGCGTGCGTGACATCAGACGCTGTTCTTCTTTTTCAAGTTTAATTCTGGCGGCACGGATTTTTTCTAATTGGCTCGATGGACTAAGTCTTGACATAATAATTTCCTTATAAACAATATTCAATCAGATATTATCTCGCATATTGAATTATTTGAATAAATTATTTTAAGTTTTATTAAAGTTTATATTGTCAAAAAAATAAATCAGCAAATATTATTTGCTTTTTTCAATCAGCAGATAAAGACGCCAACACCCTGTAAGGCTTGGTGCACAATGGCAACATTTGTCGAATTCAACGCATGAACCACTCTGACTCTGATCAACAGGCCTTTGGTGAACAGGCACAAATTCTGGCCAAGGCACTGCCTTACATACGCCAGTTTCATGGCAAAACCATAGTCATTAAATACGGCGGTAACGCCATGACGGATCCTGCATTGCAAGCGGATTTCGCCGCCGATGTGGTGCTGCTCAAACTCGTGGGCATGAATCCGGTGGTGGTGCACGGCGGCGGACCGCAAATTGAAAATGCATTGCACCGTTTAGGCAAAAAAGGTGAATTCATTCAAGGCATGCGCGTGACTGATGCCGAAACCATGGAGGTGGTCGAATGGGTGTTGGCCGGGGAAGTTCAGCAAGACATTGTGGGCTTGATCAACCAAGCGGGCGGTAAGGCTGTTGGACTCACTGGCCGCGACGGCGGCATGATACGGGCGCAAAAATTAAAAATGGTGGATAACCAAGATCCTCATATTGAGCATGATGTCGGACAGGTGGGCGACATCACCTCTATAGACCCATCTGTTGTCAAGGCATTGCAGGAAGACGCCTTTATTCCCGTCATCAGTCCGATTGGTTTTGGCGCACACAATGAAAGTTACAACATCAATGCCGATGTGGTGGCCTCTAAATTGGCCACCGTGCTCAAGGCGGAAAAACTGGTGTTGTTGACCAACACGGCCGGGGTGCTGGACAAAGCGGGTCAGCTGTTGACCAACCTGAGTGCGCGACAGATCGATGGCTTATTTGCAGATGGCACTATCAGTGGCGGTATGCTGCCTAAGATCAGTGGCGCACTCGACGCGGCCAAAAGCGGCGTCAACGCCGTGCACATCATTGACGGGCGTATATCGCACGTACTGTTGTTGGAAATTTTGACTGACCAGGCTTTTGGCACCATGATTCGTTCGCACTGATTTCCAGAGGAGACTGTCCTATGGCTGATGAGCAAAACCCAGCTAGCACTGCCGATCAAGAGGTACGCAAGCGACCCAAGCCGGGAGAGCGACGCATTCAAATTTTGCAAGCGCTGGCGGCCATGCTGGAAAAACCCGGCGCCGAGCGCGTCACCACGGCAGCGTTGGCGGCCACGCTTGGGGTGAGTGAAGCCGCGCTTTACCGCCATTTCGCCAGCAAAGCGCAAATGTTTGAAGGCTTGATTGAATTCATAGAAACCAGCGTGTTCAGCTTGCTTAATCAAATTGCCGATGGCCCGCATGAAGCGCGTGACAAGGTGCGTCGTATGTTGACGGTGTTATTGCAATTTGCCGATCGCAATCCCGGTATGGCGCGCGTCATGGTCGGAGATGCGTTGGTATTTGAAAACGACAGATTGCATCAGCGCATGAATTTGTTTTTTGACAAGATCGAAGCCAGCTTGCGACAGGTGTTGCGAGAAAGCGCAGCCACTTCTGCGACACCGACGGTTGATGCCCAAGTACAAGCATCTGTGGCGGTGTCTTTTGTGATCGGACGATTACACCGGTTTGCACGCTCAGGCTATAAACGCTCCCCCACAGAGCATTTGGATGCCAGCTTGAATGCGATGCTGTGACTACAAAATCTTGCTCATCTATGGTGAATGGTGTTCAAGCAAGTTGATAATCACCTGTTTTCAGCGTTGAATTTCAAGGACACGATTTCATGAACCAATTAGACATGCAAGGCCGCCACGCGGTGGTTACCGGCGGGGCCAGTGGACTGGGCTTGGCCATCGTGCAACGCTTGTTGCACTCTGGCGCGCGCGTGACTGTTTGGGACTATGACCAAAAAGGCATGGACAAAGCCGTGGCCGATTTGCGTCAACAGTGGCCGTCTTCGTCGATTGAATCGGTGCAAGTCAATCTGACCCAACATGCACAAGTGGTGGACGCAGTCAAAAAAACACTGGCGCTGGCCGATGTGGATGCACTGGTCAACAGCGCAGGTATCAGCGGCCCTAACTTAAAGAGTTGGGACTACCCGCTGGACGATTGGCACAAGGTGTTTGACATCAACGTCAACGGCTTGTACTACTGCTGTCGCGAACTGGTGCCACACATGAAAGCGCGTAACAAAGGCCGTATCGTCAATATCGCATCGGTGGCGGGCAAGGACGGCAACCCTAACGCCAGCGCCTACAGCGCCAGCAAAGCCGCTGTGATTGCATTGACGAAATCCATAGGCAAAGAATTGGCTGACACAGCGATTTGCGTCAACTGTGTCACACCGGCGGCAGTCAAAACACCAATCTTTGATCAACTCACGCCCGAGCATATACAGTTCATGCTGAGCAAAATCCCCATGGGACGTTTTGGTACACCCGATGAAATCGCCGCCATGGTGGCTTGGTTGTGCACCGATGATTGTTCTTTTTCCACTGGCGCGACTTTCGATTTGTCCGGCGGCCGATCCACTTATTGATTTTTTTCAGGAGCACACATGAAACTTGTACGTTACGGCGCAGTTGGCCGCGAGAAACCCGGTTTGATCGACGCCGACGGTAAATTGCGCGATTTGTCTGGTGTCATCAAAGACATCACCCCAGAGCATTTGAGCGACAAAGAGTTGTCCAAAATCGCTCGACTCAAAACGGCCAATTTGCCATTGGTGCGCGGCAAGCCACGCATGGGTTGTCCCATCAGTCACGTTGGTAAATTCATTGCCATCGGTCTGAATTACGCTGACCATGCCGCTGAATCTAATTTGCCTGTGCCCAAGGAACCCGTGGTGTTCATGAAGGCCACCAGCTGTATCCAAGGACCCAACGATGACGTCATGTTGCCCAAGGGTTCTGTCAAATCAGACTGGGAAGTTGAACTCGGCGTGGTCATTGGCACACGTGCCAGTTATGTGTCGCAAGCGCGTGCATTGGACTATGTGGCTGGCTATTGCACCATCAACGATGTGTCCGAACGCGAATACCAACTCGAGCGCGGCATGACCTGGGACAAGGGCAAGGGCTGCGACACCTTCGGCCCTATCGGTCCATGGCTGGTCACTCGTGACGAAGTGCCGAAACCACAGCGTTTGAGTATGTGGTTGGACGTCAACGGCGTGCGCATGCAAACGGGCAACACCAAGACCATGGTGTTCAATGTCGCCAAGTTGGTCAGCTATGTCAGCGAATTCATGACACTGATGCCTGGTGACGTGATCACCACTGGCACACCTCCCGGTGTCGGCATGGGCATGAAGAAAAACGGCAAGCCAGCACCCGTGTTTTTGAAAGCCGGTGACACCATGTCACTGGGCATCGAAGGTTTGGGCGAACAGCACCAGCACGTGGTGGCATACAAAAAGCATTGACATCACTGCACGAAAAAAAAGCGGCCTGCGGGCCGCTTTTTTTCAGCCTGTGTTTTTCAAACTGTGATGGTCTGAATACCGGGCAGTGTGGACATGCTGAATGTTTCTGGATCGAACGCCATGTCGCCATCCTCTTGTGGCAAGCCAGTGGCTTTCATGCCTTTGAAGTCAAACAATTGGGCGTCGAGCAAATGCGATGGCACAGTGTGTTGCAAGGCATTGAACATATTGTCTAAACGCCCCGGGTACTTCTTTTCCCATTCACGCAGCATGTCGCCGACCTGCTGGCGCTGCAAGCCGTCTTGGCTGCCGCACAGCGTGCACGGAATGATGGGGAATTCGCGGTGCGCTGCCCAGCGCACCAAATCGCGCTCGGCGACAAATGCCAACGGGCGGATGACGATGTGACGGCCTGTGTCGCTCATCAATTTGGGCGGCATGCTTTTGAGTCGTCCACCGAAAAACATGTTCAAAAACAGCGTTTGTAAAATATCGTCGCGGTGATGACCTAAAGCAATTTTGGTCGCGCCAATTTCATCGGCTACACGGTACAAAATGCCTCTGCGCAAACGGCTGCACAGGCTGCACATGGTTTTGCCCGGCGCGATTTTGTCCTTGACGATAGAGTAGGTGTCTTGGTTTTCAATGCGAAACGGCACGCCAATTTTCGTCAGGTACTCGGGCAGCACATGCGCTGGAAAACCGGGTTGCTTTTGGTCA
>Ga0209085_1002052_pt1 | contig 11715 bp, 10 predicted proteins | sample C_131016_EF_Meta_FD_187310 | JGI IMG/M metagenome (GOLD analysis project Ga0209085, IMG submission 187310) | Freshwater microbial communities from Lake Croche, Canada to study carbon cycling - C_131016_EF_MetaG (SPAdes) (version 2) | ecosystem: Environmental > Aquatic > Freshwater > Lake...
GGCACCGCGAAATGGACATCAATGTCACCGGCATGTTCTATGCGTGTAAATGTGTCATCCCGATCATGCTGGAGCAAGGCAAAGGCGTGATCACCAATATTTCATCTGTGGCGGGGATCCGTTATACCGGCTATCCTTATTCCGTTTATTACGCGGCCAAAGGCGCGGTCAACCAGTTTACCGTGGGGCTGGCCCTGCAATATGCGAAGCAGGGAATTCGTGCCAATGCCATCATGCCCGGCTTGATGGACACGCCCCTGATCTATCAGCAAATCTCCTCAAATTATGCCTCCATGGAAGACATGGTCAAAGCACGCCATGAGGCCGCCCCCATGGGACGCATGGGAACAGGGTGGGATATCGCCAATGCCGCTGTTTTTCTTGCCAGCGATGACGCCTCCTATATCACCGGCGTCTGCCTTCCCGTGGATGGCGGCCTGACCATGCGCGCAGGCTAATTATGTCTTAGGCTGACTATAAAATGAATTTTATGGAAGTCCTCATAACAGTGCTTTTTAAAGCCCGCCCATTTGACATAACAAATCCCATTCAGCATCGGTGACAGGCTGCACAGACAAACGCATGGATGTTACCAAAGACATGGTGGCTAAAGTCGGCGTTGCTTTAATCTCAGCCAAAGAAATGGCGCGCTTGAAAGACTTTACGGCCTTCAAATCAACCACAACCCAAGGCTCCCCTGCCTCTGCTGTCGGGTCCGGATAGGCCTCGCGAATAACCTCAACGATGCCAACAATTTCTTTTCCCTCGTTCGAATGATAGAAAAATCCCTGCTCGCCTTTTTTCATCGCCATCAGATGTTTTTTGGCCAGATGATTGCGCACACCATCCCAGAATGTGCCTTTTTCACCCGCTTTGACTTGTTGTTCCCAAGACCATTTGAACGGCTCGGATTTATATAACCAATATGCCATTACAGTGTTCTCCTTACTTGGTCATTCGATCAGTTTTTTATGCCTTAGCCTGCCCACATTTATCATTCCGCCCTAATAGGCCTTGTCATCAAAAGCTCAATCATGGCATCGATTGTTTCCTGCCCTGACAACACAGCTTCCACCGCCTCGGCAATCGGCATTTCAATTTGTTTCTCACGGGCCATGGCAACCAGCACAGGCGCCGTAAAAGCCCCTTCGGCGAGCTTGCCATCCATTGCCTCGTCAAGCGGAACGCCGCGCCCCAAAGCTTCCCCGAAAGCAAAATTTCTTGATTTGGCTGATCCGCTTGTCAAAACCAAATCACCCAGACCCGATAAGCCCATCAATGTTTCCGCAGCGCCGCCCCATGCTTCGGCAAAGCGGCTCAATTCCGCAAAGCCTCTTGCGGTCAAAGCCGCACGGGCACTTTCACCAAGGCCCCGTCCTGCGACAATCCCTGCCGCTACCGCCAAGACATTTTTGGCCGCGCCGCCGATTTCAACACCGCGTAGATCGGAGGAATGATAGAGACGGAAACGGGGCGAGGACAGATAATGCGCCCAATCACGGGCCAGATGCGCGTCTTTACAAGCCAGCACAACTGCTGTGGGCAAGCCCCGCCCGACATCTTCGGCAAAACTCGGGCCTGATAAAATCATCACGGGATGACCGATTAATTTGTCACTGATCAAATCCGACAAAAAGCGCCCTGTGGCCCGATCAAGCCCCTTGGCACATAAAATGATGGGCAACGCGGCAGGCAGTTGCGGCTGCAACAATGTGATCATCGCAATCGTCTGCTGTGCAGGCACCACCAATAAAAGCGCATCGGCCTTATGCAGGGCTTGCGTCAAATCCGGCTCGGGATGCACCTCAGGATGAAGCACAACTCCGGGCAATCGCCGCTCGTTGCGACGGCTTTTTTGCATCTCACGAATATGGGCCTGATCACGCCCCCATAAAGTGACCGTTTGACCGGCTAGTGCTGCGGCATTGGCCAAAGCCGTCCCCCATGCGCCCGCCCCGATGACCGCAACATGATGTTTCATATTCCACCCTCTTGCGCGAAGGACTGTAACCCACGCTTGGATGATAAAGGCCAACGGGGCCGCGGTGCCGTATCCAGCCTGTCGGTCTGCCCCAGCCTCAACCGCTCAAGACCCGCCCATGCGATCATCGCACCGTTGTCCGTACACAAAGCCGGAGGCGGGGCGACAAGCGGCAAGCCGCTTTCATTGGCCAGCCGTTCAAGCGACCGCCTGATGGATTTATTGGCAGCGACTCCACCCGCGACAACCAAAGCATTCGGCTGACCGATCCCCGTGCGAAACATTGAGAGCGCTACCCGTGTGCGATCCACAACCACATCCAAAATGGCGGCCTGAAAACTCGCGCATAAATCGGCAATATCCATCCGGCGCAAGGGGGCCGTTTTTTCGGCTTCAATGCGCACAGCCGTTTTTAATCCCGAGAGTGAAAAATCAGCGTTTTTGCGACCCAGCATCGGTCGTGGAAAGGCAAAGCGTTCCGGATTACCCATCGCAGCCTCACGTTCAACAGCCGGCCCGCCCGGATAGGGCAGACCCAGCATTTTTGCCGTTTTATCGAAAGCCTCCCCCAAAGCATCATCAATGGTGCCGCCCAAACGCCAATAATCATTCACGCTGCGCACAGCCAGAAGCTGGCTATGGCCACCAGAGGCCAATAATAATAAATAGGGAAAAGCCAGATCTTCAACCATGCGCGGGGACAGAGCATGGGCTTCAAGATGATTGACGGCGATAAAGGGCTTTTGGGCGGCCAAGGCCAGTGTTTTACCCGCCGTCAGGCCGACAATCACCCCACCGATAAGACCCGGACCAGCTGCGGCTGCGATGCCATCCACCTGATCCAATCTCAAACCAGCCTGTTTGAGGGCAGCCGCTATCTGTCCATCAAGGGCCACAACATGCGCGCGGGCCGCGATTTCCGGCACAACGCCACCATAGGCTGCGTGCTCCTCGATTTGGCTATAAATACAATTGGACAATATTTCGGGTCTGCCGCCGGGCCGCAGGCGAACAACGGCTGCCGCAGTCTCGTCACAGGTCGTTTCTATTCCAAGAACGATCATATTTTCCTCAGCCCTTGCAAGGGTCTCACAGCCGGTTGATAAGGAGAAGAACCAAAGCACTTGCATGATCCGGCGCTTTCCCTATAAGCCACATCAGAAAATTGGCAAGAAGTGCCTTCCATACAAGGTATTTGCCCGGGATTTATACAACAATGTCAAGCTTCACTATCGGTACACGCGGCAGCCCCCTCGCTCTTTGGCAGGCCCATGAGGTGCAGCGGCTTCTCTGTGAAAGCCTGCATTTGCCAGCCCAACAAATCCCGCTCGCCATCATCCGAACATCGGGGGATGCAATCCAAGACCGGGCTTTGGCGGAGGCGGGCGGCAAAGGACTCTTTACCAAAGAGATTGACGAGGCCCAATTGAATGGGCGCGCGCGGTTCGCTGTTCATTCCGCAAAAGATCTGCCCACACGCCTGCCCGAGGGCCTGATGATTGCCGGTTATCTGCCACGCGCAGCCGTTCAGGATGCGCTGATTAGCCGTCATGACGGAGGCATTGCAGACCTGCCACACGGTGCCCGTATCGGCTCTGCCAGTCTGCGCCGCCAAGCCCTGCTGAAACGCCTCAGGCCCGATCTGCAGACCGAGCTGCTGCGCGGCAATGTGGAAACCCGCCTCAAAGCCATCAGCGACGGACGGTTTGACGCGACCCTGCTGGCCTTGGCAGGTTTGAAGCGCCTTGGACTGGATCATCATGCCACAGCCGTGCTTGATCCCGAGACCTTTCCTCCCGCGCCCGGACAGGGCGCCATTGCCATCACCATCAGGTCTGATGATGAACAGGCCCAAGAGGCCATCCGGACGATTTCCTGCCAGAAAACCGGTTATGCGCTTGAAGCCGAACGCGCTTTTCTGGATTGCCTTGATGGATCATGCCGCACTCCTATTGCCGGATATGCCCGCATTGAAAACAATCGCTTGACCTTTTCGGGTCTTTTGCTCAGTCCCGACGGTCAAAAAAGCATGGCAAGCCATTGCGAAGGCCGTTTGGACCAAGCCGCAGAATTGGGCCGACAAGCGGGTGAACACATCATTGCGAACGCCCCTGATCTTCTTCCCCACCCTATCAAACAAAGCGGATGAGAGTGTGAAACAGGTTTTGATCACGCGAAACCGCACAGATGCCGTGGAAACGGCAAAAAAAGTTGCAGAGCTCGGATTTGATCCGATCATCGCGCCTCTCTTTGATATAGTCCCGATGCCTGCTGATCTCCCCCGCGACAAACCGGCGGGCATCATCGCAACAAGCCGCTACGGCCTGCTGTCTTTGACCACTCAGGACCTGTCCCGCCTCAAGCCATGGCCGCTTTACACCGTCGGACCCGCAACAGCGGCCACCGCCCATATGCTCGGCTTTGAAACCATCCGCCAAGGCTCGGGGGATGCCACGGGACTGGCTGCCTTAATTCTCAAAGATCTGCCGCCCCAAGCGCCGATGCTTTTTTTAACCGGAGAGCCTCACAGGCCAGAGATTGAAGAGGCACTCGCGCATCTGTTTCAACTCACGGTTTGCAGTGTCTATCGGAGCGTTGCTTGTGAGACTTTTCCGACAGACGCACTTTCACAGCTCAAAGATCCGGCCCCTTTCTGGCTGCATTTTTCTCTCCAATCCGCAGAACGTGCTGCTACCTTGATCAAAATGACCCAACAGGGCCCCATTTTCGCAAAAGCGCACCATCTGGCGCTCTCCCCGATGATTGCCCAGAAAATCAAGGAATTGGGCGGGGCTGATTGCACAATTGCCCCTAAGCCCACGATGGAGTCGCTTCTCCTGAGCTTGAAACAGTCCATTGAGGCATGATCGCTTGAAGAATATCCCGCTTTGGCCGATGATATAGCTGAGCAAAATGCAGAGGAGTCTTGGTGTGACGGCGTCAAAAAGCAAAAATCCCGCTGAAACTACGATTGCCCAGACCGATGTCCCGCAATCGGTGAATGCGGGTGATTACGCCTCAGCCGATTATACGCCGCATGCAACACAGTCCGAAACCTTGAAGGCTTCGGACAACGCAGCCCCTGTTTCACCCCCCAAAGACGAGACCCGTAAAGGTGTCCCTGCTTTTATCATGGGCATGATCGGCGGCATGAGTATGGGTGTGATCGGTGTTTTACTGGTTCTGATCTTCAATCCGCTGCTTGATATCACGGAGCGCTTAAGCGCTGTTGAAACCAATGTGGCGGGCGCTGCGACCCGCCGCGCTATGGAAACCAATGACAAACGTCTTGTGGCCGTTGAAACCAGATTTGAAAGTCTGCGCTCGGAGATCGACGCACTGAGCCGTAATCCGATTACCGGACCCGTTGATTTAAACGGGATCAAAACGCATCTCGCGCAAACAGACCAGATCCTTTCGTCTTTGCAGCAAGAACTTGGCAAGAGCAAAACGCCTGTCTCTGTTGCGCTTGCTCAGGACGCCGCCCGATTAACACTGGCCCTGATCATCACCGATAAATTGGAGCTGGGACAGGCCATTCAATCAGAGCTTCAAATCATCGAACCATTGATCACCGATCCGGCTCAACTTGCCTCTTTGAAGCCATGGGCGGAGGGTCACGCCGCACAAGCCGTTTTGGTGCAGGAATTTTCACGCCTTTATCCCATCCTTGTGAAAGCTATTCCCGCGCCAGAGAATGAAGCCTTGCATCAAATGCTTTTGCGTCATTTCAAACAATGGATCCACTGGCGTCGGATTGACCAAAATGACTCGTCAGATCCGGAAGGTCTTTTGCTGCGCATCAATCTGAATTTGCAAAAGGGCTTGAATGACGAGGCGTTGAAGCTGATCCGAACCTTGCCCGCACCCATGCAATCACCAAGCAAAACAATCGAGCGTATGATTACCCAACGCATAGAGGCTCTCAAAGCAGGCGAGCTGTTGCTCAACACCGCAATGGCCCAGCTGGCTCAATCCGCCCAAAGCAAAGGCAACCAGCCATGATACGCATCTTGGCTTTTCTCGTTCTGGTCGGATTAACGGCTTCCGGATTTGCTTTGATCGCCGATTTGGACGGTGGTGTGGCGATAAGCTTGGGTCCGTACCAGATGGATCTGAGCGTCATGGGCGGCATGGCAGCAATAGCTGCCATCAGTGCTGTGATTTTTTTAATCTGGTCCATCCTTTCTTTTGTCTGGAACATTCCCCACAGAGTCCAAACCATGATGCAGGCGCGCAAAACCCACAAAGGGCAAGAGGCGCTGACGAAAGGTCTGATTGCGATTGGAACAGGGGATATGAAATCCGCAGAGCGTTGCGCAAAAGAGGCCGAGCGCTTGCTGGGCCAGACCCCTTTATCTTTGTTACTGGGCGCCCAAGCGGCGCAATTGAACGGCCAGCGCGAGCAAGCAGACCAACATTTTCGTGCCATGTTGGATGTGCCCGAAACACGCCCCTTGGGCCTGCGGGGGCTCTTTGTCGAAGCAACGCGTCGGGGGGACCACGCCGAGGCCCATAGCTTTGCCCGCGAAGCCCATGGATTGGACCCCGCGAATGCCTGGTCGAATGAAGCCCTTGTGCTTTGGCATGCCGGGCGGAAGGAATGGGAGCCTGCCCGCCTCGTTTTAAAAAAAGCGGATCGTCACCATGACGCATCCGCCCAAAATCGTAAAATGGCCGTCCTACTGTCAGCCGAAGCACTGAGCCATTCAGCCCAAGACAGCAAGCTTGCTTTGTCACTGGCCACCAATGCCTTGGATAAAATTCCTGACTTTGTTCCTGCCGCAGTGCTGGCTGCCAAATTACTCGTTAAAAATAATGATCTGCGCAAAGCCAGCCGTCTGCTTGAAAAAACCTATGCACTTCAACCCCATCCGGATCTAGCCGAGGCCTATGTCCATTTGCGGCATGGCGATTCAGCCCTCGATCGCCTGACCCGTGCCCAAACATTGGCCAAATTGGTGCCTCACCACGAAGACAGTCTTTATTGTCTCGCCAAAGCTGAATTGGAAGCACATCATTTTGATCGTGTGCGGCATCTTCTGGCAGACATTTTGGCCGACAAACCCCGCACCCGTTTTTGCTTGCTGATGGCCCGTCTGGAAGCGCTTGAACATGGTGACCCGTCAGCCCAACGCGATTGGCTGTTGCGGTCCTCCCGCGCACCGCGCGATGCGGCATGGATTGCCGATGGCGTGATCTCCGACACTTGGCAACCTGTCTCCCCGATCAGCGGTCGTCTTGATGCCTTTCAATGGCACTATCCCCAAGAAACACTCACACAGTCATCCGTGCCCCAAGACATGATCGAGGCCTTTGCCGAGGATCCTCTGACACGCCCTAAAACCTCTCTCTCCCCAAACGAAGCCTTGTCCGGCAAGACGCGCTTAAGCGATACGATTGGCGAACGTGCAAACAAAACCCCAGACGCGTCCGCCTCTCCATCCAGCCGAACCCAGAAGCCTGTGATCAGTGACGTGGTATTTCCGCTCGCGACCTCACCCGACGATCCAGGCCCTGCGCTGCCGGATCCAGAAAAAAATGACATGGATCCTCTGAGCACAAACGATCGTTTCTTTGTGCGCCGCTGAACCAAGGACTTGGATATCCAAACGGGGAGCGTTTATCCCCCCACTTGCCAATCCCCAGCCCAACGGCTATAGGCTTGCGCCAAGGCCGCAATAGCTCAGCTGGTAGAGCACCTCATTCGTAATGAGGGGGTCGGGGGTTCGAATCCCTCTTGCGGCACCACTCCATCCCTCAAAAAAATTTCTTAACATATTGATACGAAACGATATTTATATCGTTCGTGATAATGTTTGATGGCTGTTATTATTCCAAGCACAGACCCATTGGCGCGCAAAAACGACATAAAGCGTTTAGCTGTCAGCTTGTTGAAGAGAGACGCCCACCCAAAGGATGGGGTCTCTTTTGCGCAGACGTCACTGATTTGGCGTCAAAGGCTTACTGTTCAGCCCTAGCACCGGCAGCCATCATGGCATGCAACATCTCAAGACGCGGCTCTACGGGGGCAGGATAAACATCCCTGCCATGTCGCAATCCCAAAGCCAGAAATGTCTCAACCAGCTTGTAGGTGAGTGGTCCCGGATTGACCACGGGCACAGGCAAGTGGGCTGCCAGATATTCTCCGGCCTGATGCATGGTGGTCGAGCCCAAACAAATCACATCGGCCCCATCGTCTTCAATGCACCGCATGGCGACATCACGCATGCGCGGAAAAACCTGATCCTCTTTACCGCCGAGCAGATTTGAAAAATCAGGCGGCTGATCAAAGCTGCGCACTGACGCGCATTGGCGATCAAAACCATATTCCCTGATGGCTTTCCGGTAACGGGGCAAGGCCGGTTCCCATTGCGCCAAGACTGAAAATTTACTGCCAAGCGTCAGGGCATAGAGCATGGAGGCCTTGCCTGCACCGATCACGGGAATGGACAAAACAGAGCGCAACATCACCATGCCGCTATCGGACATTGTGTCAATGCAGACGGCGTCAAACCCTTGTGCCTCTGCCTCGCAGCCCGCCTCGAAAATCGCCAGATCCATCAAGCCCCAATCATGCGGCGACATGAAGGATGTGGGACCACATGTAACGGGGCGATAAACCAACTGCCAATCTTGAGGAAGGGGCACATAGCGTGATTGCGCCTCGCGGTTTTTAATCCCCTCCTCGTCCAGTGCAAAAGGAACAATGACAAGAATGCGGGTCATGAGCGGCCCTCCAAAAAGGCAGCGCCTGCCGCACCAATCGCCCTGATCATGTCATGCTTGGGGGCAAGCGGTGCGGGCCATGTGCGCTTACTATGGGTCAAATTCAAATCCAAAGCGATGGAAGCCAATTGATAGGTGAGAGGCCCCGGATTGATCACCGGCACGCCGATACGGGCGGACAGCCACGCATGGGCCTCGTGCATGGTTGTGGATCCGAGGATCAACACCTGCGCGCCGTCTTGTTCGACACAGGTTTTGGCTGCCGCCAAGAGAAGCGGAAAAACCTCGTCTTCCTTACCAGACAACAATGTCTTGTTATCAGGGGTAATACCGATGGAGCGCATGGAGGCGCATTTATGCTCCATGCCCAATTCACCCAAGGTCTTGGTGTAAAGCATTTTCCAGCGATCCCACATCATCAGGATCGAAAACTTTTCCCCGAGCATCTGCGCCAGCAGCATGGAATGGCGGCCCGGCGCAATGACCGGTATTGTCAAAACAGACCGCAACATGGCCATGCCGCTATCGGACATGGTATCAATGCAAATGGCATCAAAGCCGTCTTTTTCCGCATCAAGCCCGGCATCCAGAATAGAAAAATCGGCCAAGGCCATATCATGCTGGCTGGAATAATTTTTAGGGCCCACACGCACCGGCTTGAAATGAAACTCCAGACCCGGACCGAGATCAACCGCATCCAATTGTGTTTTGCGGCGGGCAAGATCATCTTCCCCCATCGCAAAAGGCACAATCACCATGACCTTTTTCATTGCTGTCTTCCTTCACGTTTCTGATTCTTTATTGCCCACGCGTATCGCACGGATAGAGCGCTAGCGTTCGGATGCGATACGCGCGGCCATCATACCCGCCAAGCGCCCATAGGTTGTGGCGGTCAACAAGCCATTGCCCGATAAGTAACCGTAGCTTGAATCACCCGACACGCCGCGTGCCGCACCACCGCCTGCCAACAGGTTCGGTAAGGGTTCGCCGCTCTCGCGCAAGACGCGTGCATCCTGATCAACCAACAATCCGCCTTGGGTATGGAACAAGGCACCATTGACCTTGACCGCATAATAAGGGGCCTGTAACGGCGGCACCTCATTGAACCGACGCCCGAAGCGATCAGGCTCACCCGAGCGAGCAAGATGGGCTATGTCGTCAAATTCAGCCTGCAATGCGGACAAAGGCAGCCCTGTGAGATGCGCAAGCTCGTCAAGCGACGAGGCTGTTTTAACGGCTCCCAAGGCATGAATGGAGCGATAATCATGAAACTGCATCGCAGCCTCATGACCCTGATTGTTATAAATATCCCAAGCCACATGGCCAGGCTGGGCTGCGACTTCCGCCCCATGTTCCGAATAGCCGCGCATTTCATTGGAGAAGCGTTGGCCATCGGCGTTTACAAGAATACCGCCTTTGGTAATGACAGCCCAAGTCAAGGGCAGGGAATGGGGATGAGCCACAGACCCGTGACCTTGATAGGCCCCCATATCGGCCAGTGCCGCTCCCAAATCCAAACCCCATTTCACTGCATCACCGGTATTGGACAAATGCCCGCAACATTCGGCATCGGCAATTTCGGGAATATAACGGCGCACCATGTCGGCATCACCTGCAAAACCGCTACATGCCAATACCAGTGCTTTGCATCCCAACACTTCCAGCGCACCATCGCGGCGCCGGAAACGCACGCCTTTGACACATCCTGTTTCATCAACAAAAAGATCTTCAACCGAGGCTCCGGCAATCAGATCAATCCCTGCGCGTTCAACCGCTGCCAGCAAAGCCTGTTCGAGATCAGCCCCCGTGCGGCTTTGCGGGCCATGCATGCGCAAGCGCGAATGCCCTGGATAAAGAAAATCCGTAACGAGCTCGAAACGGATCTGATGGTGTTCCATCAACCAGTCAATCATCGGGCCTGAATTTTTGGCAATCACCAAAGCCTGATCATGGGGGGTACGGTCATGGGTTTTGGCAACAAGATCTGCGGCAAATAATTCCGGACTGTCGTCTATCCCCTGCGCCTTTTGCAACTGCGTGCAAGCGGCCGGTATCAGGCCTGCCGATAAAGAGGTGGAGCCACTGGGCCGCTCATCGCGTTCCAATACCATGACCGTTTCACCGGCATCATGGGCAGCCAAAGCCGCAACCAAGCCGCAGGCGCCTGCGCCAATCACCAGAACCGGCACTTCAAAATCAAAATCTACACCCTCAGCCTTCAACACAGACATGACCGGCACCTCTTAGAACATGCGTGAAATTGGCAATCCCCATTCTATGCATCAATAGGTGGTTCGGTTTTCTTCGGGTGTCCCGTAGCGGGTCTCCAATTCCTGAATCTCCCCCATTCGCGCGGTGTCAAAGAATTGCTTGAAATTCATCACATGCGGCGCGACGGAGGCAATTGTCTCTTCTGTCTTCAACACCTCCAAGGTGCGGCGCGCTGCCTCGCAGGCCGACAGCAACAACCAATTCGGATAGATAATCAATTTAAAACCGAGTTGCTCGATTTCCGTGCGCGTCAAAAACGGTGTCTTGCCGGATGTAGCCATATTGTAAAGCAGCGGAATGCCCGGAAAGCGCGGTGCGATATGCGGTAGATCATCAGGCCCGGGGCTTTCAATAAAGACAACATCAGCGCCCGCCTCGCGATAGAGATCACCCCGATCAAAAGCGGCGTTGCGGCCTTGCAAAGCCAGAACATCTGTTCGGGCGATAACTACGAAATTTTCATCCACCCGCGCATCAACGGCCGCTTTGATCTTGGCCACCATATCCTGTGCTGAAATCACCTGCTTGCCCGCCAGATGGCCGCAGCGCTTGGGCAAGACCTGATCCTCAAGATGGACAGCCGCAACCCCGCCGCGCTCGTAAAGCTGGATGGCGCGCCTGACATTCAAGGGACCGCCAAAGCCGTTATCGGCATCGGCAATCAAAGGCAGGTCGGAGGCATCGGCAATACGCGTGGCATTGTCTACCATTTCCGTCATGGTCAACAGGCCCAC
>Ga0209085_1002054_pt1 | contig 11712 bp, 12 predicted proteins | sample C_131016_EF_Meta_FD_187310 | JGI IMG/M metagenome (GOLD analysis project Ga0209085, IMG submission 187310) | Freshwater microbial communities from Lake Croche, Canada to study carbon cycling - C_131016_EF_MetaG (SPAdes) (version 2) | ecosystem: Environmental > Aquatic > Freshwater > Lake...
ATGGAAAAAATTTATTTGATGATTGTTTAAAATATTTCAATGATTGGCAAATATGTGCATCTATTGATGCAACAGGAGAAGTTGGTGAATATATCAGAACAGGATTAAATTATAAAAAATGGTTAGAAAATATGCAATATGCAAAAAAATTTGCAAAACATCCTAGACAATTACAGCTAGATTTAACAATTACAATGCCTGGATTAGTGGATATGACAAATATGTTTTTGTTAAGTAAAGAATTAAAATTACCTCTATTATTTAAAAAAGTTTTTACATTTGATCCTTCTAATATATGGTCACCGTTGTGTTTACCAAAAACACTTTTACACGATATTGTAAATGAAACAATAGAAAAAACTAAAGAAAAGAAAAATTTTTTTAATCTTTCTTTTTTTGAAGGATTAGATGATTTAAAAAAACATAAAACTTACGAGGAAATTCATGAAGAAAAAGAATATAAAGAAGGATTACGTAAAGGCAAAGCTCGTGTACAACATCTAGATAAAATTAGAAACACAAACATTGAAAAAATATTAGAAAAAAATAAAAGATTATTGGAATGGTGGAAAAATATATAAAATCTAATATGTGTGTGCTACCATGGACACATCTAGAAGTGGATGTTAATGGCTCAGCATCACCTTGTTGTCTTTATAAAGGAGAAATAGCAGATTACAAAGTGTATAAAGATACTCTTGATACCATACAAAATTCGGCATATATGAACGATTTAAGAGATCAGTTTCGTCGAGGAGAACGTCCTGCAGGTTGCAATAATTGTTGGCAGGAAGAAGATGCTGGCAAGATTAGTAAAAGAATGAATTCAATCTATAAAATGAAAAATAGTTTACAAGAGTGGACACCAGAAACGAAACCCACTTTAAAATTTATTGATTTTAAACTAGGCAATGTCTGTAATCTAAAATGTCGTATATGCGGCAGTTGGAGCAGTTCTAAATGGGCACAGGAAGAGATTGCTTATGGACCAAATCCTTTGGCAAAGAAACAATTAGATGAAGGACAGTGGCCTAAACGGAATCCTGCTTTCTTTGAAGATATCAAACCTGTATTACGAGATGTAGAATATTTTGAGTTTACAGGAGGCGAACCTTTTATGATAGAAAATCATTTTAAGATATTAGAACATTGTGTGGAACAAGGTCATGCTCGTAATCAAGATATACATTATAATACCAATGGTACACAATTACCCGATCATCGAATATTTTGGTTATGGAGCCAATTTAAACATGTAGAGATTGCATTCAGTATAGATGACACAGGAAACGCATTTGAATATCAGCGTCATCCCGCCAACTGGGATCAAGTTAAAGAGAATTTAAAAGAATTCAATGCGAGATCCACACTTATGGATAATATCGATTTTCAAATTTGTTCCACAGTTAATATTTTTAACATATTAAATTTAGACACTTTAGTAAAATGGATTAAAGAATTCAATCCTAAATTTCTATATATTAACACTCTATTTGATCCTGAATATTTTAATGTACAAACCCTACCGATAGAATTAAAAAAACTAGTAACAGCAAAATATAGAGATATAAAAGAATTAGCTTCTATAATCGGTTATATGAACAGTGCAGATAGATATTCCGATGCTATACACGAACAAAGAAAGAAAAGAATACTGCAAGCAGATAGATATAGAGAAGAAAATTTTGCTAAAAATTTTCCGGAGTTAAATAACTTTTTAAAGATATATGCCTAGAACATTATTAGCAGGAGGTTGTAGTTTTACATTTGGAAATGAGTTATCTGATGATCAACGTGGTCAACGACCTTCTAGTAAAACTTGGTCAGCATTATTAGCAAACGAAGTAAAAGCAAATTATTTTTGTGTGGCAAAAGGAGGTTCAGGAAATACCGGTATAGCAAGGCGAGTTTTCGAATATATTACAAACAACAAGAATGAAAATATATTTGTTTCTGTTATGTGGACTTTTACTTCTCGTTATGATTGGGCAATGCCTAGACATACAATGTTAGAAAAAGCTCGTTGGACAACAATTACGCCATGGGACACATCAGATAGCCAAGCTGAAGTACAAAAAACGCTATCGTCTAGTGAACCACAATTAGAAGAATGGAAAAAAAGAAGAGAGGATATGCAAGATACAGGGGTTGGGCCTTTTGCAAATGCTCTATACCGATATGCTGCTAATCAATATCATGAGACTTATTTGAGTTGGAAAAGTATAATTTGGTTACAAAATATATTAGAGAAGAAAAAAATACCATATTTTTTTACTCTTGCTGATAACACATTATTTTGGGATGAGTTAAAACCGTTAAATGAAATTGACTCTTTATTAAATGGTTTATATAATGAAATAGACTTTAGGAATTGGCATGTATTTGGAGAGCGACAAATGGGGTTTAATCAGTGGGCACAGTTGAATGATTATTCTCGTGGCACCACGCATCCATTAGATGATGCACACAGTGATGCATCAAAATTAATGATGACTAATTTTTTTCAACTTTATTAATCAACAACAGGAGCAGGCATGATACAATGGATAAAAAATTTAATAAACAAAGTAAGAGTAGAGTTGCAATATCGTAAAAGATTGAAAGAGTTAAAAAAGAAAGATCCTTTCATCTACAAATAACATGAGAATATTAGGAATTAATTGTCTAAACCACGACGCTGCCATGGCGGTGGTAGAAGGCAACGAAATTCTATGGGCAGCACACTCTGAACGATACAGTAAAATTAAAAACGATCATTATCTCAATTGGGATATAGTAAATGAAGCAAAGAGTTATGGCCCATGGGACAAGGTTGTTTACTATGAGCGACCTTTAATAAAGAAAACTCGACAGGCCTATGCAGGTCAGTGGGATGAAGTGTTCTCTCAAAAAAACATACCTCAAAACTACCTCAAACAGTTTGGGATCGAAATAGATCAATATGTTGATCATCATGAATCACATGCTGCTGCTGGTTTTTTTACATCTCCATTTTATGATGCAATGGTGCTGACCGTTGATGCTATAGGAGAATGGGACACCACCACAATATGGCAAGCGCAGGGTAGAACAATGGAACGATGCTACAGCATCAAATATCCTCATTCATTAGGAGTGTTGTATTCTGCTTTTACACAAAGGGTAGGACTTAAACCTTCCGAAGAAGAATATATTTTAATGGGCATGGCAGCATATGGAGAACCTCGATATGTGTATGAAATTTACAGAGATCTTGTTGATAGAGACGGAGATTTTAAATTAAAGAAGAATTTGCATAGAGGTTTAAGCAACTGGTTACCTAAGGCTGATCCCATGGATCTAGCAGCCAGTATACAAGAAGTCATGGAAAGAGAATTAGAAAAATTATTATACAAAACTAGACAACACATACCCACAGGACAATCGGGTGTCAGCAGATACGGAGATGAAAGGAATCTAGTGTATGGCGGTGGCGTAGCTCTAAATTGTGTAGCCAATAGTTATCTTGCTAATTTAGGATTATTTGATAATATTTGGATCATGCCCAATCCAGGTGATGCTGGCAGTGCTATTGGTTGTATTGCTGCCGCAGAGAGACAACATCTTAACTGGCGTCATCCTTTCTTAGGATACAACATACCAGGTGAATATCCCGTGGACAATCTTATAAAAGAATTAGAGACCAATCGCATTGTAGGAGTAGCCAATGGCAGAGCCGAATTTGGTCCACGAGCACTTGGCAATAGATCTTTGTTGGCAGATCCTCGAGGTAATGATATCAAAAATTTGGTAAATCGTATCAAGCAAAGACAGGAATTCCGTCCATTTGCACCCGCTATTTTAGAGGAGGATTTACATGAGTATTTTGAGGTGCCTAAGTGCGTTGTAAACACCCCTTATATGCAATTTATAGGTATTTGCAAGCATGGTAAAGACTTCCCTGCCATTGTGCATCATGACGGGACAAGTCGTGTGCAAACAGTGAATAAAACGCAGAATCCAGGCTTTTACCAACTGTTAAAAACATGGAAAGAAAAGACCGGATGCCCAATGCTGTTGAACACATCTTTAAACATCAAAGGTGAACCCATGGTAAATGACATCAAGGATGCAGAACGCTTTCAAATCAAGTATAATGTAAGAGTATGTTAAAAATATTGGTAACAGGTGGCGAAGGTTTTATAGGCAGTTGGATTGTGGAAAAACTGTCTCAGATGGGGCATAGAGTTACTACTCTAGATTCTGGAGAAACCTATGATATAATTCAGAGAGACGATCTAGATAAATTATGCAATTGGCGACAAAGGAATTGGAAAAAAGTTACAAAAATATCTGGCAATGTGATTATGCCTGTAGACCGTTTTTGGTTACAAAAACAAGATATTGTGATACATCTAGCATCATATCCTCGAGCTAACATAGTAAATGAATATCCCGAATTGGGAGTAGAGAACATAGTGGTAGGCACAACAGGCTTATTACAAGATTGTGTAGGGTACGGAATAAAAAGATTTGTTTATGTTTCTTCCAGTATGATATATGGTAATTTTGCAGATGGCACAAACGAAAAATCTAAAACAAATCCTATTAATATCTATGGAGAAGCCAAATTAGCAGGAGAGCGATTAACACAACAATTTAATCGAGCATTTGGATTAGAATATGTAATTGCTAGACCCAGTGGTGTGTATGGCGCTGGAGATATACCAGATAGAGTGTTGAGTAAATTTTTTACAGCCGCTGAGAAAAATAAAGATATCACAGTGCATGATGCTAACAATAGAGTAGATTTTACCTATGTGGAAGACACAGCAGATGGCATTATTCGATGTGCTCTAGAAAAGAAAGCAGCCAACAATATTTTTAATATTACTGCAGGTAGTGCAACCAGTTTGGGAGAAGCAGCTAAAAAAATTATTCAATTAACTGGTAGCAAGAGTCGAATTAAAGATACAGGGCAACATAATCTATATCCTGAGCGAGGAACGCTAGATATAGCTCAAGCTCGAGAATTATTAAATTACCAACCTCAACACAGTTTTGATCAAGGAATAAAAAAATATTATGAATGGCTACAAAATAAGATTTAATGGCTTAGACCGTTTATACGATCATTATAAAACAGAATTCAACGAAGCTGCACAAAAGTCTTGGCAGCTAGGATCAGCTGTATTAGGCAAAGAAACAGAAAAATTAGAAAATAGTATAGCTAAAAAATATTCTAGACAGTATGCTGTAGCAGTGGGCAGTGCCACAGATGGTTTATATTTTGCTCTTCGTGCTGCTGGTATTGGTACAGAACACAAAGTATTCTGTCCTGTATTGAGTTATGTGGCCACAGCAGGAGCAATAAAAAGGATCGGTAGCAAAATATATTTTCATGATACAGGAAATGATGGTAACATTGGAGAATTTATTTACAAAGATAAACCTGATGCAGTTGTATATGTAAATCTTTTCGGCAATATTGCAGAATATGATAGAATTAAGACCTATTGTAAAAATAATCAAGCTATATTAATAGAAGATGCTGCTCAATCACAAGGAGCATATTATGGAGAGATACCATCTGGGGCATTAGGAGATGTGAGTGTATTCTCGTTTGATCCTATGAAGAATATGCCAAGTTTTGGATCTGGTGGCATGGTATTAACTGACAATAAAGACATATATGAGCGTGTAGTATCTTTGAGAAGACATGCACAACACGGACAATCTTTTAATTATGGGTACAACAGTGTTATATCAGAAGATCATGCGGCACAATTGAATTTATTATTAGATCATTATGATCAGTTACAAGATGATCGAGAACGTATAGCCAATAGATATTATGGTAATCTTCCAAATAAGATTTTTATTAAAAGTAATGAAGACATTAAAAGCAGCTATCATAAATTGGTCATGCTTACTAACAATAGAGATCAATTAAAAGAATATCTTACAGAGCAAGGTATAGAAACTAAAATACATTACTCTCAAATACTTGATCCTATTCATCAAGGACTATATCCTGTGGCAGAAAATATCTGTCGACAAGCTATTAGTTTGCCAATCTATCCATTCTTACAGAATGAGGAAATAGATTATATTTGTGAAAAGATAAAAGATTTTTATGGCATTTGATTGCATCTGCGTAGATTTTCAGAACAGCAAAGAAAACTTGAATACTATCAAGCAACGCATGCCGCACGCAAGGATAATACCTTTCGTACAGAGCTATATGGAGATTTTAAAATCTCTAGTAAATGATGCAAGAACTTCTCATGTGTGGATGGTGTCCTCACTGATAGATTACAGCACATTTGATTTTGATTATATTCCCGAACAACACGAAACTCAACAAATACATGTGTGGCACAACACAGAGCAGAAAGAAGGAGACACCATGCTGATTCCTTGTGCAGAATTTTTACAACAGGCAGAACAATTAAAATTTTTAAGAGATTTTAACGATATAAACTATCATTCTTCTATATTAAGCTATTCAGCATGGCCTGTTAGATCTTTTGAATTTGATACTTTAATAGAACAGGTAAAATCTCAAAAAGAATTATATGTGAATTATTATTATCGTGAACCCATGTATCATGTGCCTTCTTTTTGGGAAGATGTTAAACTGTATTGCCTAGATGAAAATAGATTAAATCTTGTTGTGCCTAGATTTATTGTTAAACAAGAATTGCATGAATATTCTCCAAAATTACTGTTAAAAAACAAATCAGTGTCCGTGCATTTTGACATAGTGTTTATTCATAATAATGAACCTCAGCACGAGGAGAATTATAAAAATTTATTGGAAATAACCGAAGGAAAACCAAATAGAGTAAAAATAATTGCTGGGATCAAAGGCAGAAAAGAAGCCTATAAAGCAGCAGCCGATATCAGTGAAACAGAATATTTCTATGCAGTATTCGCTAAAATTAAAACAGATAAAAACTTTGGTTTCAATTTCGTTCCCGACACTTTAAAATCTCCTAGACATTACATATTTGATTGTTATAATCCTGTGATAGATTATACTTACGGACATCAAGCTATAATCTTATATAATAAAAAAATGGTGTTGGAAAATACTGGTACCGGTTTGGATTTTACATTGTCACAACAGCATGATCATGTTAAGATATCGAGTGCTGAAACCACTTTTTATCAAGATCCTCAAGTGGCATATAGGACTGCATTTAGAGAAATTGTTAAATTACTCTATGCACAACAGATTAAACCTACAGTGGAAGGCAATCATATCTTATCAAAATGGTACACGGAATCCGATATGCTTAATGCCAATTATGTACGTGATGCTTATAAAGATGCTGTAGAGTTTGTAAACAAATACTCTTCTAATTTTAATGAATTGTTTAAATCTTATGAGTGGCAATTTGTTGATACTTTATATCAAAAAAGATATAATTAATTTTTAAAAGTTTTATCTAATAAAGAGCTAGTTTTTGATTCCATGTCGGATTTTAATTTAAGTATATCAAATTTAAGATCTACATGTTTGATATTAGCATAATTTGAATTAATAAATTTTTTAAGTGTTTCACTGATCTGCATTTCACTTTTTTTAGATTCTAACTCTTTTCCTACATCATAATGGATTGTGACATTGTTTTTTAATTGAATGTCACACCATTTGACATAACCTATGGGCATGTTGCTATATTTGATGCCTTCTAATACCTCGGGCCATTCTTTAACAAACTCTGAGGTCAATTGAACCCAGGTCTGCTTAGTTCTTGGCAGCTTCCTTGGCATTGTTAGGTTTTTTGTTTTTCTTTGCAGTTTCTTTATGTTTATCGTCTTTAATGGATAATTCTTGAATTGATATACTATTTTCTTTAGCAATCATTTCGTTTAGTTTATCCAATGCAATTTTGCCTTCTGTGCCTGGACCATAAGTTACTATTACATCTTTAGTAGGCATTTTTTTAATGTAATTGTCGTTGTGTAATAATGCCAACATATCTATACCATCTGGGAACTTTTGTCTAGCTAGGTACGTGCCTAATTCAAAACTGGCTTGTCCTTCTGCACTTTCTAGAGCTCTCATAAAAGCATTGTGATACGTGTCTGATAGAAATTTAGGTCCTATCACCAAACAATTTTCTGGTTCTTCTGGCACCGTTCTAAATAGTATTGCTACTTTAGCACCGTCATCTTTCAATATACCAATATGCTTGTAGTATTTTCTAGCGGCTTTGGCTTCAACATCTGCTGATGAAGCATCCATAACCATTTTATCATATAAGTTAAACATTATCTACTTTCCTGCGGTAGCTGTTGCTTCCGCTATTTTGTTGTCTTCAGGTTTCGTTTCTGTCGTTGTTGGCGCAGCCGGAGATACTCTAGCAAGGAACGCCTGAAGTTTATTATATATTATGCCTACTGTTGCCATTTCATTGGCTCTGAATGCACCTCTTGTAGAGGCCACATCAATAATTAATGCCAGATTTTTAAGATCTCCTATGCTTAGATCTGGTGCTGTTTGAGCAGGTGCTGTTGTCTGAGTTTGAGCATCAGTGGTTGATGCTGTGGATTCAGTTTCGTTTGTTGTTTCTTTATTTGTCATTTTTTTTCCTAATTGCAATTAGATTACTATTGTAACAAAATTAATTAGCAAGGTCAACAACCAAATCTATATGTTCTGAGCCATACCACTCAACACGAACAGTGTGAGATCACTGGGCTCTTCAAAAGGCAATTGTGGTAATAATATCCACCTTGTCATTTTGGTAATTGATATCATTTACCAATGCAAATCTACCTGCACAATGAGCATGAATCCAACGGGCTAATTTTTGACTCTGGTATTCGTGTTGGTTTGGTAAAGATATAGATTTAAAGTGTGGAGGTATTCTATCTAGTTTTCTAGGATGAAAATTCTTAGCATTAATCCTCATAATTCACCGTCATCCCAAATGGTGCTTGTATGTTTCTTTCGTAACTATTATTAATTAAGAATATGGTATCGCAATAGTCTTTATCACCCCAACTGTCAAATGGCCAACCATCTGTGAACATGATAAATTTCTTAGGTTCAATGCTTTCTTCTTTCATGTAATCCCAATTGCACATAAAATCAGTGCCACCACCAGATCCTATCACGTAATCTGCTAACTCATCCATGTTGTCTGGTGTGAATATTTTAGGATTAAACACCTTGGTATCAAAACTCCAAAGATGTATTTTAAAATCTTTGTATTGTTCCATTATGCCCTGTATCTCTCCTAGGAAATCTCTGCATTGTTGTTCGGATATGGAACCAGAAGCATCTATTGCAAGACATATATCAATTGTGTCTGTGTTGATCATGCCCGGAAGTATGGCATCCATGTGCCAGCTTCTTCGGCTGGGTTTCATGAATGTATAATCACTCTTCATTGTGCTCATGATCTGTTGTTGTATAATTTCTCTCCAATTTAATTTAGGTTCTGTGAGATCTGAAACCATTCTTTGAATACTGCCCGGTAGATTGCCTGCACCTGTGCTTTGTGCTGCCGACATCATGGCTTCTTTGATCTCGTCTTTGATTTTTTTAAGCTCTTCTTTGGTATATACAGGTTTTCCGCCTTGTCCTTGACCTAGACCTTCTTTGTTCTTGTCTTTGCCTTCTCCATTGCCTTTGTCTTCACCTTTGCCCCAGTCTATATGTTCGTCCAGCAGTTGTCCTAATTTCTTGAAATCTATCTTGTTCTTTTTGACCTGTTTCATTAGTTCATCATAGATCTTTTCAGAAGCCCAGTCTTTGTATTTGTCATCTTGGAAACCTTTGTTTTCACCTTTTTTTCCTTTGGGCATTTCACCAATTTTATAATCCACTAGTATTTGGTTCACAGCATAGTCACAAGCAATGTTCCAAATCTGTGGATCTCTGCCTTCGGATCTCAACATCATGTGCTCGAACACATTGTGTAGTACTTCGTGTCCAAATAGGAATTCAGTTTCTCGAGTAGTGAGACTGTCTATAAATTTAACATTGTAAAAGAAATGTCTACCATCCGTGGCTGCTGTGGGGCACCAATCATCAGCATTAACTATTTTAAGTCTTGTAGCTAAGTTGCCAAAGAAAGGATGTTTTAGCAACAGTGCAATTCTTGCAGTTACCAGTTTGTCTAGAATTCTTTGATCTGTTGCAGACATTATTTAGACTCCATGGCAGTTATGACATACTTGCCAAACTTCTTATGGAATCTATCGAATGATTTTAATTTGCTTGGATCAAATGGCAGTTTATAATTTGTGAGAGCGATCTTCGCACCCATAACCACCAACTCTGTTTCAAAGTTGTCCATCATGTAGTTGAAGAATCGATCTGCCATGTCGTTCCAATTTTTTTCTTTGTCGATGTGTGCCTGTTGTAATTCATAACACAGACTCACAGTCAAAGAATACATTGCTGATATTTCTTTGGTCTTAAGGTCTTTAACTTTACCGCTCAATATGTCGGATGGGTTAGGTAACTGACCGCTAATTTTACGATGACTCATAAATTTAACGGCCAGACCTTCTCCTACTGCGCCTGCCACGAGGTCAGTGAGCGTACTTTCAGGCAAGCTGTCCGATAGAAGTTGGCTAACGAAACTCCATGATCTTGGAGTTGCGAAAGAACGGGATGATCCCTTGGGATCAAAATCATACAAATCTTGTTTAGCGAATGTTACATAACCTACCACATCAGGATGTATTCTGTTTAGAGTAGCCCACTGCATCCAATCTTCGTAGTCCACTCTTAATTCAATATGTACAAACCTGTTGGCTAATGGTGCTGGCATTCTATAAGTAACGCCCCTGTCAGAATCTCTGTTGCCGGCTGCCACAATGGCAACACCCTTTGGTAGATAATATTGTCCCACTCGACGATTTAGTATCAACTGATAGGCCGCTGCCTGCACAGCAGGAGCCGCTGAGTTCAACTCATCTAAGAATATAATTGCTGTGGATTCGGGATCTGTGGGCAATTCTGCTGGTGGAGCCCAGACCATGTTGTTTTGTTTGCTGTTGTAATAAGGAATACCTTTGATATCTGTGGGTTCCCATAATGGTAATCGTATATCAATCACGGATCTATTTTGTTCTTCTGCGACCTGTTTGACTATATCAGATTTACCAATACCAGGTGCACCCCACATCATCAGTGGTCGTTGTAATTGTAGGCAATGCGATAGAGCTGCCTTTGCTTCATTTGGAGTGACGGTTCTATTTTGAGAGCCGACCGCTGTGCCCTTGTCTTTTTTGCTCACCATTTTTAAGACCTCTCTTAAAGTTTGTTATAGTATCATTATAACATAAAACGACATAAGGTCAACGGTGTATAAGCCACTGATTTTACTGACTTTTTTGCTCGTCTAATTTGCTCATTGCACGTGCCAGGCCGTATTTGGTGACATCTCCGGCAAACATCATCAATTGCAGAGCCATTCTTTCCATGGAGACCACGATCTGCTTCTTGTCCACGAAGTATGGACAATCCACAAACTCATCCAACCATAGGAAAGTTTGGGGTGTAAAAATGATCTTGTCTGGGAATTTGATACTATAAGTCTTGATTTCTAACTTTTTTAAGATTTCCAATCCTGATCGGGTCATCCTCAGTGATCGAGCTTGATAGCTCTCTCTCACATTCTGCCACCAGGTATAATAATAGGTCTTCAAAGTTTCTTCATGATCGGGATGATTCAACAGTTGCATGAAAGTGCGAGTATAGGCAGTCTTGACGTCCATTATATA
>Ga0209085_1002055_pt1 | contig 11708 bp, 10 predicted proteins | sample C_131016_EF_Meta_FD_187310 | JGI IMG/M metagenome (GOLD analysis project Ga0209085, IMG submission 187310) | Freshwater microbial communities from Lake Croche, Canada to study carbon cycling - C_131016_EF_MetaG (SPAdes) (version 2) | ecosystem: Environmental > Aquatic > Freshwater > Lake...
ATTTATAAAATGCTAAATATATTTATAAAATGCTAAATATATTTATAAAATGCTAAATATATTTATAAAATGCTAAATATATTTATAAAATGCTAAATAAATATATTTAATTATATTTATTTTTCAGTTTAAAATTTAAAATTTAAAATTAAACTAAAATATTCATTTCATCTATATTTATTATATCATAACTCTCTCCTTTGGATAATTTTGTAAATGCTATATTGTATTTATCAAATTCTGGGCGCAATAATTGTACTTGTGGAGTATGATTATGAACACATCTAGCAATCATCTTATATAATTTAAAATCTGGATAACGGTCATCTCCATTATTTTTATACAACACATTTAATCCTTTATCATCTAAACACCATTCCACAATTAGTTTTTGAACTGGGTCTGTACATTTACTCAAATCTTTTACATCTTTAATATCATCTACAACATAATCAAAAATAGAACATGCTAAACGGCATAAATCAAAACTATAATTTGGTTCTAAACGCGGTTTGTTTTCATTAAAATAAGGTTCTGTATTATATTGAGTTGCTGCATCACCACCGGTTTGAAAACTATCACTGCAAAATATTTTCCCATCAAATTTATAAATGCCACGACCGAAATCAATAATTTTATAAATGCGGCCAAATGTTGGCACTTTGTAATATTTTTTATTATAACAATAGTATAAAAATTTTTTATTTGTTTTATTATACATGACATTATTTGTATGTAAATCATTATGTGTCATTTGAAATACTTTTTGATAAGTATTTAAAATCATAATAATTTGAAACAATGCAGAAAACCATTCCTCATTTGTTAATTTTTTTGATAAAATTAAATTATCAAAAATATCTTCAAAATATTCCATGCAAATAACTTGAGTAGGAAATTTTGGTATAGAGAGACCAATTGATTCATATTCACTTTCTTCACTACTGCCCTCATCTTCACTACCGTCTTCTTCTTTACTACCATCTTTACTACCAACATCTTCACAATCAACTTTACATTTGCAAGTATCACATTTACAAGTATCACATTTACAAGTATCACATTTACAAGTATCACATTTACAAGTATCACATTTACAAGTATCACATTTACAAGTATCACAATTGCAAGTATCACAATTGCAATCATTTTCAGTATTTATAGTTTCAGTATCAGAATCAGAATTCTCTTCAAGTTCAACATCAATCTTTGAATGTAATTCTTTATTGAGTTCATCTTCATAATCGGTATAAGAAGTTCTAGAAGAACAAGTAGAATTACTTTTTAAAGATATATTTTTGTCTGTATTTTGAGTTTGATTTAATTTTAATATATTTTCATTAGTTAAATCTACTAAATCTATGAATGATTCGGAACTTGTTTCTGTAATATCTTCAAAAATATCTTCAAATAATTCTTTTGAAATATTATCTATACATTCTATATTTTCATCAATGTTATCTAATTCTTCTATTTGAGAGATATTAAGTAATGGTTTGGCAGAATTTTTTACACTAGAAGAAGAATCATCTTCTTTATAATCTTCAACTGTAAATAACACATTTTTGTTTTTATTAAAGAAAGAAGAATTATGTAAAAATTCTATATCATCTGCTACATCAATTGTAAAATTATTTTTGATTCCTAAATAAGAACCATAATAATTTATACCATGTGGAAAATTATGTAATTCCATAAGCCGACTAGTTAAATAAACAAAAAAACCATCTACATATGCACAATTATTAGGATCTAAATATTTAGAATAAGTATCTTCGTCTGTACTGTCAATAGTAGGCAATTTAAATAATCGTTTATCTTGCACATTATATTTACCTACTAAATACTTGTATGGGTCTAATAAAGGCGCTATTTTAAAAAATACTTTTGTTTGTTTGGTTTTATTATTGGTTAAATTATTAACTAAACATTTAAATATTCGTGGGTCAGAATCATTTTCATCTTCTCTCTGAATAATATTTTTGATATAATATTGATTATTCAAATTAATATTGTTATAATTATTTTCATTCAATGAAAAAAATTTGCTATAAATGGGAATATAATTTTGCGTATTAGAGAGATGAAGAGTTTTGGTAGATTCCATATCTTTAAATAGATCTGTATTTTTGCGTTTTTGATAATTAACAAACATACTTTAGCTAAATAAAATATAAATATTTATTCTTTTTAACTTATTATATTTTTGTTATTTTTGTTATTTTTGTTATTTTTGTTATTATTATTGTAAAGAAATATAAAAAGATCTAATAAGGAAAATATTTGTTCATATCATCTACTACAGCAAATTGATTCATCATTCCATTATCATGATGCATAAGAAAATGACAATGTATAGAAAATCCTAAATAAGGCATTATATTATTATTTGTATAAAAATTAAAATTTGCAAATTTTGTATAAAATTCAATTGTTTGTAATCCTCCAATAGCATATGTATCTTTTGAATAAAGCAAATTATAATTATATTTTTTATTTGTAAGACATAAACTATCTCCATTACTATTTATATTTGCAAACCCGCTAGTTAAATGAAAATGCAATGGATGATTATTATCATTATCTGCATTAATAAATATCCATTTTTCACTATTATCTTGCAAAACTGAACAAGCAAAAAAGTTTTCATTTGCATACCCCATTGGGCACCCTTTATATGTACTATTAGGTGCAATAGTTAATGTTGCATTAATGCTATTTGTTTTAAATGGTTTTTTCATGCCTGTTTTAGTACCATTGCATGGATAAATTAATTGTATATTAGAATTAGAATTACATGTATAAATATAAATAGTTTGATAATAATAGAATACAACAAAGATAAAAAATACAAAAACAAACAGTTCAGTTTGGGTTGTATATTTATAATTTTGATAATAGAGAGAAATACGTCCAACCCAAATAATTAACAGAATCAATATTAATATTAAAAAATATAATATAATTTTATAAACATATAAATACTTATTTTTAATAATTGGGGGATCGCTGCTACTATCACTTCCGCTACTGGTCATACTCATTGTTTTAGTAGTATTTTCAACTTTTATAATAGAACCAATAGATTTTCCAAATAATAATAATAAAGTACATGGTGCAATCATTTGAATTGAATATTCCGTAGATTTATTTATATTTTTGGTTATAACTGTTTTTACTGCAACATTTTTGTTGGTAGCATTTACGCCCAGATTTAATTCTATATCTGACCAACTAAATTCTAATATATCTGATACGTTTTTATATTCTGTAGATAATCCCAAATAAGTTTTTGAATATTGAGAATTGACCAAATCGGTCCATTGTAATATATTTAATGGAACGGGGGTTACTGGAAATATGATATTTACACTTTTAACCAATGCATTTTTAGAATTTAAAAAATTTATTGTCATTTTTTGATTACTAACAAATTTATAATTTTCATGAGAATTATCGCCAGTAATATTAAATAAACAAGTAGGTAAATATTTTGCATTGCGGGTTTGTTTCCACATGTGATAATCAATATTATTCCACATATCCATATAAACTCTTGGTTGGTCCATAACAAATTCATCTATTTGTGGGTTTGCAGTCATGCTCATATTAAATATTACTTGTCTAGTTGGCACATTAGGTGTCATATCAGGAATATTATAAAAATATTCAGGATTTAAATAGGTCAAATAATTTTCATCATTTGCAACTAAACTATTGTTTCCAAATATAATTTCTTTTATTTCTCTCAAACAATTTTTGAGAGAAGAAGAAAGAGAAGATGTATTTGAAACGGTGCTAGAATTTGTGTTAAAATTTTTTATTATTAAACAAGGTATTAAATTATATGTTGAAGGCATGGGATTAAATCCGCAATTATTTAATAAAACCGTACTGCTGGCAGTATCATCAGATAAATCAAAATCATAAAAACATAATGTTGCCATATTGTCTTTAAATTGATTTAAATCTATTATAATAGAAATTCTTTCGGAAGGCGCAATTTGAAGCATTGCTAATTCCAATGGATTCCGTAAACTACAGTCAACTTCCATGTAATAAAATGTTTTTAATGATGTAATATCTGATGGATTCTCGCAAACGCCTAAATATAAACTTCTAAAAGAAACGGTTGCATTCATGATGGATATTTTAACTAAATTTTGCGATTGAGGAATCATCATTAAAGAAGGTTTGGTGATATATTTTTCAGTTTCTGCAATATTTACGGTTGTTGCTTTATTAGAATTTTTCCAATTAATACATAAATTATTATTTATCATTCCATATTGAGCTCTCCAATCTTTATTATTTATATTATCCATCATTAATGTTCCATCATTATTTAAATCAATATCTGCATATACTAAAATAGATTCATTCACTCCATAAGTAAAATATTTATTTAACCGTTTAGAATGATTGTCTACTATTTTATATATACCAAAAAACCCACATAATCCAAGTGCTGCGGTAATAAAAACCACATGTGGATGATACCAGCTAAACATTGAATTATTTGTAATTTTATAGTTAATATTATATGTTTGACCATTTTGTGTATGTGGTCCCATTGCCAATAGTTGAGAGACACCATCTGTATCGGGCGGTGTATTAAGTCCATGAAAATGAAAATTTGAAAAATAACTAGTATTATTTATAAATTGCATAGTTACATTGGAGCCTCTCTCAAATTCAATAAAAGGCAAGCCATATGGCATACTATAAGTTGTTACTGGGGCGGATTTTAAATAAGAACTAGACACAAATATAGGAGCATTATTTCCATTTCCACTAGCTTTTGCATTAGGTGCTAATTTGAGGGTGCTTTCATTAATTGTAATTACTAAAGTTTCATTATCAGGAATTTTTATCATATCTGGAATAATTAATTTTGATGACATATTTGATATATAAGATAAAATAATATAAGATAAAATAATACAAGATAAAAAACAATATACAAAAAAATGGCGTTTTAAATGTCCAAAGGTGTAAAAGACATATAATTTATTTTTTTTATATTAATAATATAAAATGGTAACTACAGATATAGCAGATGAGTTTATTGAAAATTTAGCAAAACAAAATGTAGAAGAGTATAATGAAATTGACGAACAACAAATAACAAATACAACAGATGTTTGTAGTCTAGGATATCAGTATTCTCTATTAGATTTAATAGAAGATAGTTTAAAAGAATATAAACAAACTTCGTTTGTAGGAAAGCCTATATTAAAAATAAGTGAAGGAAAAAAAAAAGATTATTATATTAGTGATGTGGAAGGCCCGCAGGCTCATACTAGACCTCATATACATTATAATGCTAACTTTGCAGGGTTCCCTACAGGTAGTAAGGATAAAATAATTCTAAACAATATACAAAACGAGCGTGGAACTAATGTGTTATATCACAAAATAAATGCATGGATAACAGCAGTAAACTCTGCTGTGTTGGAAGAAAATGCAAGATGTCATTGGTATTTATTTTTAAATATTATATTAAATAATATAGCAAATTGTTCTAATTTGTATCAACAATTATACACTCTAAATAATGCTACGTGTACTATTACAGATTCTAGTATAGAACCCGAAACAGTTACTTTTAATGGAAGAGAATTTGCAACTAAATCAATTGAAGATAAAATAATAGAAATTGGTACCATATTTTCAAAAATTTATTCCGATGGTCAAACTACTACTTGTAGTGATATAGTAGATTTATTAAATCAATTAAATAAAATAATAACTAAAAATATACAAACTATGCATAGAATAGATATATATGATAAAAATAATTGTCCACGTATATATTTTGAAGATAACATATTATTAAATAAAAAGTTAGTAACAATATATTTACAATTATATACATTTTTACAAGGTGGTGATTTAAACCAAAACATTTATAATATTAGAAAGTTTTATAACACAATTTGCAGGGAAACAACTAAAATCATAAGAATGCATTTATCAAAACATCATCCAGATATACTAACAAAAATAAAACAAAAACAAACAAAAAAAATAACAACACAATCAAAAAAAGGAATAACACAAACAAGAAAAAAAATAATGTCTGAACTTATTGATACACCAGGTAAACCTGTATTCGGTACTTATACGTTTACAAAACCAGGAAAAATAAAAGATTTCAATAGTATTAACGACTCATTAGCAGTTTTAAATTCAATGACTTCAAAGAGCCCTTGTAGTATAAAAGTAACTTCAACTGGTTCAGCATCTGTAGATGAGGATACAACAAGATATAATTTACTAATAACAGGTTACAACTCTGGAATGGGTGTTGTAAAAGAAACTGTAACTTTAACAAACACAGAGAGAGAGGCACTTATAACAAAAATTGAAAAAATTGAAGGTTATGATTTTGCAGCAGCACGTGGAAAACATAAAAAACAATATACAAAAAAATATAAAAAATATAAAAAACATAAAAAACAATATACAAAAAAATACAAAAATAAAAATATGAAAATAAAGAAGAATACATATAAATTAAAAAATATGCGTTTTATTTAAATATAAATTATTTCTATTTAAAGTATCAAAGTAATAAGTATGACTTTAGAACTTAAGAAATTTGATATGAAAAGTATTAGTTTTAAAGCAACTGAAAATAAAGGACCTGTAGTTGTTCTTATTGGTAAGAGAGATACAGGGAAAACTTTTTTAGTCCGAGATGTTTTATATCATCAACAAGATATTCCTATAGGGACTGTTATATCTGGTACAGAAGAAGGTAATGGTTTTTATAGTAAATTAGTTCCAAAAGTATTTATTCATAATGAATATAATACTGCTATTGTAGAAAATATATTAAAAAGACAGCGAACTGTTTTAAAGCAAATTAAAAAAGAAATAGAAACATATAAAAAAACAAATATAGACCCTCGTACATTTGTTATTTTGGATGATTGTTTGTATGATAATACATGGGCAAGAGATAAATTAATGCGATTAATGTTTATGAATGGACGTCATTGGAAAATCATGTTAATTATTACTATGCAATTTCCATTGGGTATTCCGCCAACATTGAGAACAAATATTGATTTTGTTTTTATTTTGAGAGAAAATTATATTTCCAATCGTAAACGTATTTATGAGAATTATGCAGGCATGTTTCCTACATTTGAAGCATTTTGTCAAGTTATGGACCAATGTACAGAAAATTATGAATGTTTAGTTATAAATAATAATTCTAAATCTAATAAATTGACAGACCAAGTTTTTTGGTATAAAGCAGATTCGCATAATGATTTTCGGTTGGGTTCTAAAGAATATTGGGAGTTGTCCAAAGGTATTAATTCTGATGATGAAGATGAAAAATATGACCCTAATAATACTAAAAAACGTGGACCAAAAATTAATGTAAAGAAACAAAATAAATGGTAAGTTTTTTAATAATACAATAATAATACAATAATTATATAATATAACATAATATTATATAATGGAAAAAGGGGAAAAAGGGGAAAAAGGAGAAAAAGGAGAAAAAGAAAAACCAAAAAGAAGAAAAGTTTTAACTATGGAAATGTTAACATCTGCGTTAGTTGTGTCTAATCATAAATCAGACCCATCAGAACAAGGGCATATAGTTTTACATAAAAATTTAGAAGGAACTTTACCAGATGAATATGTTGAGTTAAATAGGTTTAATACTAGTATACCTTTAGTTTGTTTAGATTTAGCGGGTAACCGTATTTCTGGTGAAATACTTTCATCAATACATCAATTAAAAAACTTAACAGTATTAAATTTAGCGGGTAATCAATTTTTTGGTGAAATACCTTCATCAATACATCAATTAAAAAATTTAACAGTATTAAATTTAGCGGGTAATCAATTTTCTGGTGAAATACCTTCATTAATACGTCAATTAAAAAATTTAAGAGTATTAAATTTAAGTAATAATCAATTTTCTGGTAAAATAAACAAATGTTTATCAGGAATAGGTGGAATGACACAATTGAGAGAGTTAAATTTAAGTCATAATAATTTAGTTGGTCCTATTTCAGATGAGGGTGATATATGTGATATGGATAGTTTAGAAAAATTATATATAAATGATAATCCTGAATTAGAATTTAGTCAACTTACACATTATGATGGTAAAATACCTCTTGGTTTTAGGGGTAAAAAATTTTTACCTAACATGCCGATGAATATAAGAGAATTTCATTTTGAAAATACAAAACTTTGGTATGGGGTTACTGAAGACGGTGAACCAACCGGTATTTTATCATTTAATCAAGAAAAATTACAAGAGGTATTGCCTACATGGGAAAAATTAAAAACTACAAAAGACTCTAGGGGTAGAGTTGTTAAAGCAAATGCAAGAGTTATGACCGAAGTTACAATTGATAGTGGCGAAACTTTTAGTGAATTCTTAGCAAGGTTATTTGAAACTAGTGAGAGTAAAGTTGAAAGTCCTAAAGCGGCAGCTGCATCTGCTGCATCTGCGGATGAACTAATTTTTGAACCAAAATTGGATGATGATAATGGTCATGGTGTTGGAAAAAAAAAGAAAAAGTCACATAAAAAAAGAAAAAGAACATATAAAAAAAGAAAAAGAACACATAAACGGATGCTTTAAGTACTTTTTATATATATATTACAAACGGATATCGGATAAGCCTTCGGCCTGATTGATATCAGAATAAATTAAATATATTTTAAAAAAAATTTTTTATTATAATATAATATATAAAATAATAACAATAAATTAAACCAAAATACAAAAGGTTTTACATAATGGGTTATTTGTTTGTGTAATTTATTTAACTTGTGTTTTTCTACAATTTGTGTATAATTTTTTTCTCCAATAAAAATAGCAAAGATTTTTTTTGGTTCCATTCCAAAAAGATCATAATAACATAAATAAAAATAATATACAAATATAAAAATACTTATTAAATATTTATTTACTATATTACTTCTAGTTGCAGCAATATACATAGATATAATTTTAAAACATGCAAAAAAACTATATACATATGTTTTTACAAAACTAATTGTTGATTTATTCATATATATTTCTAAAAAATTATCAATATCATTATCTGCATTATTTAGATTTGATGTGTTATTATTATTAAAATCTTTATAGTAAATAGTTAATATACATTTGTGATCATTTGAAACCCATGTAATTACTAAAATAATATTTACAATTGTATATATCATATCAAATACATAATTTTGTTTGATAATAAATATATAAAATATTACAAATACACTGAACAATAAATGTATTAAACCAATAATTTCGTTAATCATATATTATAATAATATATATTTAATAAAATGAAACTATTTATTAAATATATATTAAATATATTTCAAAAAAATTTTTTTATTATAATATAATATATAAAATAATAACAATAAATTAAACCAAAATACAAAAGGTTTTACATAAAGGGTTATTTGTTCGTGTAATTTATTTAACTTGTATTTTTCTACAATTTGTGTATAATTTTTTTCTCCAATAAAAATAGCAGAGATTTTTTTTGGTTTCATATTAAAAAGATTATAATAACATAAATAAAAATAATATACAAATATAAAAATACTTATTAAATATTTATTTATTATATTACTTCTAGTTGCAGCAATATACATAGATGCAATTTTAAAAAATGTCAAAAAAATATATACATATGTTCTTAAAAAACTAATTGTTGATTCATTTATATACGTTTTTAAAAATTCTAAATCATCAATAAGAACATCTTCATTATTTACATTTGATGTGTTATTATTCATAATTTTAGAATAATCAATTAATAATATACATTTGTTATCAAATAAAACCCATGTAATTACTGTAATAATATTTACAATTGTATATATCATATCAAATACATAATTTTGTTTGATAATAAATATATAAAATATTACAAATACATTTAATAATAGATGTATTAAACTAACAAACCTACCAATCATATAATAATACAATTTTATTTTTATAAAAATTAAATAATATTTTGTTATATAATTTATATAATTATATAATATAACAAAATGGCAAATTCGTATCATATAACCAATTATACATATCAACAAGCACGCAAATTGGGAGTCCAAGTGCAACCATCAAAGAACAAAACAAAGAAGCTAGATGTTTACCGACATGGTAAAAAAGTCGGCACAATTGGTGCGTATGGAATGAATGATTATCCAACATATATAAAAAAAAATGGCAAAACATTTGCAAATACAAGACGACGATTATATAAAATTCGCCATAAAAAAGACCGTACAAGAAGATGGAGCAATGGTTGGTTAGCGGACAAATTATTATGGTAAAAGATTTTAGAAAACAATTTAAAGACACTATATTTCTAATTTTATAATTTTATAAAATTAAAATATTACATATTACAAAGTATGTCTCATGTAATTGATGATGGTATTTATGGGGAATCTTATACTACAAAGTATTTGTATAAACCATGTTTTGAATATTTACAAACATATATTCCTTATTTTATACATCCAAATATGATAACTATAGTAAATTTCATTTTATTATTTTATTTATATATATCAAAAAAGTATTACAATAATTATATATTTGCAATATTTCTTGGTATCTTTTTTGCATTAGATTGTTTAGATGGTATTCATGCTCGTAAAACGGAACGTCAGAGTAAATTAGGTGAATTATTAGATCATGGGTTAGATATAATAAGAAATATATTTGTATTGAAGATGATTTTTGATATTACTAAATACAAAAAATACATGTTGTTATATTTTTTAGTATTATTATATGATTTATTTTTATTAATATCTAAATATACACAACAATATTTATATGGGTTTAAATTTTTTTCAATTGATGATGTAAGTGTATTATTAATAATTTTTGTATTGTTTATCAAAAAAATTAATCATCAAATATTAACATTTATTTTTTGTATTATGCAATATATATTCTTTTTTACTTTGGGATGGTATTTCTTATATATATTTAAATTAAATATATCACATTTTGATGTATTTTTACTTGTAGTTTTAATTATATTAAATTATTTTAATAGAAAAAATATATTAATGTTATCAATAATTAATTTTATTTATGCGATATATATAATTATATAAAATTATATAATAAAAAGTATTATTTAATATTTTTGCATAATGAAATAATATCAGACGTACTTATTTCTTCATATCTAGAGATATAAAAATATTTATTCAATTCTAAAGCGCCACTATAAAAAAGCATATTTTTTTCAGTATTTTTATATTCTTCTCCAATAACAACAAAATCAATATTATATTTTTTTATAAATTCTGTAGTAGTATTTAATGGAGCATTTTCAATAGTTTCATCTACATATTTACAATATTTTATTGTTTCGTATCTAATCTTTTCATTCATAATAGGTTGTCTTTTATAACTAGCACAAACATCATCACTATGTATACCAACAATTATTTTAAATTCTTTATTCACAAAATTATTTATACAATAATTATGTATTTTTTCAAATGATTTCATATGTCCTATATGACATAAATCATATACTCCACTACAATATATTTTTAATATATTATTATTCATGTAAATATAATATATTATATTTATATTATTTATATTATATTTATATTATTTTTTATTATTTATATTATTTATATTATTTATATTATTTATATTATTTTTTATAAAT